>ENA-OQCN01001705-OQCN01001705.1-human-gut-metagenome-genome-assembly--contig:-NODE-1705-length-10370-cov-4.055355_pt1 | contig 10370 bp, 15 predicted proteins | sample MGYA00242497_ERZ504576 | MGnify/ENA primary metagenome ERZ504576 (study PRJEB26092, sample SAMD00036296) | human gut metagenome | host: Homo sapiens | study: EMG produced TPA metagenomics assembly of...
TATATATACATTATAAGCAAGCAGGGAGGCACCAACCATGATACTTACCGTCAATCTCGGCAACACCCACATCACCATTGGCGGCTACGAGCACGACGACCTGAAATTCTGCGGACGGCTCCACACCGACCCCGCCGCCACCGTCGATGAATACGGCCTGCGGCTGCTGAATCTGCTTTCGCTCCACGGCGCTTCGCCAGAACAAATTGAGGGCGGCATTCTGGGCAGTGTGGTGCCTGCGCTGACGGGGCGGGTACTGGCCGCTTTGCAGATGCTCTGCGGTGCGCATCCTGACCGTCGGGCCGGGACTCAAGAGCGGCATCCGCCTTCGGCTCGACAATCCCGCCCAGCTGGGTGCCGAACTGCTCTGCGGCGCGGTGGCCGCACTGGCTGAGGGTTCTGGGCCTCTGGTGGTCATTTCTGCCGACACAGCCATCTCCCTGATGGCCGTCAACGAGAAACAGGAACTTGTAGGCGGCGTCATCCTGCCGGGGCCGCAGCTTTCGCTGGCTGCATTGGTGCAGAACACCGCCCAGCTGCCTCAAATCGACCTCTCCGCGCCTGCGCCCACCTCCGTACTGGGCAAGAACACTGCCGCCTGCTTGCAGAACGGCTTTGTCCTCGGCACTGCCGGGATGCTGGACGGGCTGGCTGACCATTTCTGCGCCGAGCTTGGCCCTGAGACGAAGTTCTACGCCACTGGCAATCTGCCCACGGCCATCCGGGACGCCTGCCGCACGCCCATCCTCTACCGTGAGACGCTCATCACGGACGGCCTGTACTGCATCTGGCTGCGGAATCGCCGCTGAAGTTTTATTTGCATTTTGCAAGAGGCTGTGCTATACTATATTGTACTGATTCATCAGTACAAATCGTGCGATCGTAGCTCAGCTGGATAGAGCGTTCGGCTCCGACCCGGAAGGCCAGAGGTTCGAATCCTCCCGGTCGCACCAAACAATGAAAATCCGAACCTTTCTCAATGGGAGAAGGGTTCGGATTTTTTGTTTTCTACTGAATTATCTCATCTACAATGACCCGCTGGCGTATGCAGACCTGATTCTGAACGGCGAGCCGGAAGAATATTTGAAAAATACGGCTGGGAGCCATGGGTTAGAAGATTAAGAGAAATGCCGTTCCAAAAGCAACTGGAACGGCATTTCTTATCTTTCGATATTCGGCATCTTCTGTCCCCGAAGCTCCTGCCGGATGGCACGGAACTGCTCCGGCACATCCGCATCGGTCATTGCACCGGGGACATCCACTGTCCCAGCGGCTTTGGCGGCTTCATAGAACCAGCATTTATACTCCACGGTCTCCAGCGTGTGCTGTAACTGCTGGATCTGCTGGGTGAGCACCTCCCGCTGATGCCGGAACATTTCCAGCCGGGTGTCAATGGTGTCGTCTCCCTGCATGGAAAGCTCAATATACTGTCGGATGTCCTTGATGGACATTCCGGCTTTTTTCATGCAGCGGATGACCTGCAGCCACTCGAAGTCATTTTCCCGAAACATCCGAATGCCGCCGGAGGAACGCTCCACAAAGGGAAGTAACCCTTCTTTGTCGTAGTAGCGCAGGGTGGAGGCAGGTACGCCCAGCTTTTGTGCCATTTCGCCTACGGTATAGATCATCTGAAACCTCCGTTTTTTTCAAAAAGCCCTTGACTTAAAGTGCGCTTTAAGTTGTATGATAAAATCAAACTTTATCAACATCATAATGCGGATGCACCCCGCTGTCAAGGAGGCTCCTATGAGCAAGAAGGTATTGATTTTGTCTGGCAGTCCCCGGAAGGGCGGCAACTCTGATATTCTATGCGACGAATTTCTGCGTGGAGCACAGGATGCCGGGCATAAAGCAGAAAAGATCCGGGCCGCTGAGAAAAAGGTGGCTCCCTGTTCCGGCTGCTACTACTGCAGCACCCACGGCGGAGCTGCGTCCACAAGGATGATATGGCAGACATCCTGCAAAAGATGATCGATACCGATGTCATTGTGCTGGCAAGCCCGGTATACTTCTACTCCATCAGCGCCCAGTTGAAGGCAGTGATCGACCGTACCGTGGCACGGTGGCTTGAGGTCAAAGACAAGGAATTCTACTACATCACCACCATGGCAGACGAGGAAAAAGCCTCTGCGGACACTACGCTGGCCTGCTTCCGGGGCTATGCAGACTGTGTGGAAGGTGCCGTGGAAAAGGGAGTCCTTGTAGCAGGCGGTGTCTATGAGCCGGGTGCGGTGCGAAACACCTCTGCCATGGCACAGGCTTACGAGATGGGGAGGAACGTATAATGGCAGTGAAACAGACGGCAGGGCGGGATGCTCTGGGCGAATTTGCACCAAAATTTGCGGAACTTAACGATGAAGTACTGTTCGGGCAGGTGTGGAGCCGGGAGGATAAACTCTCCCTCCGGGACCGCAGCCTTGTGACGGTGGTAGCACTGATGGCGCAGGGACTGACGGACTCCTCGTTTCGGTATCACCTGACGGCAGCGAAAAACAACGGTATTACCCGGACTGAGATTGCAGAGATCCTGACCCATGCGGCGTTTTATGCAGGCTGGCCCAAGGCGTGGGCGGCTTTCCGCATGGCAAAGGAAGTCTGGGCAGAGGACGCTGCAGAGGATGCCAAGGCAAAGCACCAGAGCGAAATGGTGTTCCCCATCGGCGCACCCAACGACGGTTTTGCGCAGTATTTCAGCGGAAAAAGCTATCTGGCGCCCTTGTCCACCGCACAGGTTGGCATTTACAACGTCACCTTTGAGCCGGGCTGCCGGAACAACTGGCACATCCATCATGCTGCAAAGGGCGGCGGACAGATCCTTGTCTGCGTGGCAGGCCGGGGCTACTATCAGGAATGGGGCAAAGCGCCGCAGGAGCTGCATCCGGGCGATGTGGTGAATATTCCCTCGGAGGTCAAGCACTGGCACGGTGCTGCACCCGATTGCTGGTTCTCTCATCTGGCAGTGGAAGTACCCGGCGAAGGCACCTCTAACGAATGGTGCGAGCCGGTGCCAGAAGAGACCTATAAGGAGTTGCGGTGATGCGTTTTGACGCACACCCAACCATGATGAAACAAAAACAGGGTGCGCCCATCCAGACGCACCCCGCCAAAGACCACAGATAACAACGATATGCATAACAGGGAGTTCTCCGATGGGAGCTTCCTGTTTTTCTTTTCCTGGAAGATGCGCCTGCTCCGCCTGCCACGCGGCAAATTCTCTTTGGACTTCCTTGCTGTTCCAGCAGGCAAGGATGGCCGGGTAGTTGGAGAAGTCTATCTCATTTTTGTTGGAGCTATTTTGCAACAGCCCCTTTTCTATTGTCAGAGGGCCATCTTTTTATATTGCAAAAGCAAAAACATCTTTATAATAGAGCTTGTGCCCCGGTGTGCGCGGGTACTGTTTTGGGATAAGAAAAGGAAAAAAGAAACTATGAGTTCATCCGCAAAGTCTCTGACCGAAGGGCCTCTGGCCAAACAGATCCTCCTGGTCAGCCTGCCGCTGGTCCTGTCCAATCTGCTGCAGGTGCTCTTTAATATGTCGGACGTGGCTGTGGTGGGCCGGTTCGCAGGCTCCACGGCCCTCGCTCGGTAGGCTCCACCAGCATCTTCGTCACTCTGTTCACCGGTTTCCTCATCGGTCTGAGCAACGGCATCAACGTGCTGGTAGCCCGGTTCTACGGTGCGCGCCATGCCGACGATGTGGAGAAGACCGTCCACTCGGCTCTGCTGGTCAGCATCGCCGCCGGCGTACTGCTCCTGCTCATCGGCCTGCTGGGTTCTCCGGCCCTGCTCCATCTGCTCAACACCAAAGAAGACCTCTACCCCGGCGCCGTGCTCTACCTGCGGGTGTACTTCCTCGGTATGCCGGCGCTGGCTCTTTATAACTACGGCAACGCCATCTTCAGCGCCATTGGCGAGACGAAAAAGCCGCTGTACTACCTGTGCATCGCGGGCGCGCTGAACATCCTGCTCAACCTCTTCTTCGTCATCGTCTGCCATCTGGACGTGGTGGGCGTCGCGCTGGCAAGTGCCATTTCCCAGTGCGTCTCGGCCTTCCTCGTTCTGCGGGCGCTGACCCGCGTGCAGGACTGCTACGCCCTGGACTTCCACAAGGTCGCCCTCGACCCTGCCACCACCAAGCGCATCCTCGCGCTGGGCCTGCCCGCTGGATTCCAGAACGCCGTCTTCGCCATTGCAAACCTCTTCATTCAGGCCGGTGTCAACTCCTTTGACTCCCTCATGGTCAAGGGCAACTCCGCCGCCGCCAACGCCGACAATATGATATACGACGCAATGGCCGCGTTCTATATGGCCTGCGCCAGCTTCATGAGTCAGAACTACGGCGCGGGCAAGCCTGACCGCGTGAAGAAGAGCTACTTCATCGCCCTCGCCTACTCCTTCGGCGTCGGCCTCGTGCTGGGCGGTTCGCTGTTCATCTTCGGGCGCAGTTCCTCGCCCTCTTCACCACCGAGGGCGCGTCATCGACGCCGGCATGAAGCGTGTGGGCGTCATGGGCTTTGCCTACTGCATCTCGGCCTTCATGGACTGCACCATCGCGGCCTCCCGCGGTCTGGGCAAGACGGTAGTGCCGACTGTCATCGTCGTCCTCGGCTCCTGCGTGTTCCGGGTCATCTGGGTCTACACCATCTTCGCCCATTTCCATACCATCCCTCGCTCTACCTGCTCTACCCCTGCTCCTGGACGCTGACCGCCATCGCAGAGATCGTCTACTTCATCCACGCCTACAAGGACAGCATGAAGATATTCACTCAGCCCCAGCCCGCAGAAGTCTGATAAGCCACAAAAATGCCATCGCCTCGCGGCGATGGCATTTCTTTATTTCGTTACTGATAATCGTGGTTGAGGAACATGGCCTTGATCTGGACGATCTCGTCGTACTCTTCCTGCTCCACCTGAACGTCGGCGTTGACCTCTTTGAGGCGGTTCTTCACAGCCTCGAGAGCTTCGGGCAGAGTGACGGCCCGGCCCTCCTGAAGAGCATCGGTCATCTGCTTGAGCACCACAGGGTGAGCGTAAATGTCCGGCACCGGGAAGTTCCCGCCGGGATAGGCTTTGATGTACTCGGCCATGGCCGCTTCGGCCCTGTCGGCACGCTTCATGATGGCATTACGGTTGTTGTGGGCCGTAGGCATCATGTTGTAGCTGGAGAAGAGGAAGATGGCCGCAAAGCCGAACAGCGCAAAGTAGATGCCGTAGTTTCCCGGTGTGGTTGATGATGCTCTGGATGCCATAGGCCGCAGACACCACGCCGAACAGACTGATGATGAGCGCCACATATTTATACACCGGCTTGCTCTGCAGCTGGGCGCGCTTGCGGCGCTCGGCGGCGCTGAGCTCTTTGGCAAGCTCCGGTTTCTTGGCGAGGTAGTCCGATGCGCGCTTGAGCTGGCCCACGCTCTGCTCTGCCTCTTTCGAGAGCTGGGGCAGCCTCCGGGCAGCTTTCTCGGCCTTCTGGCGGGCAATTTCCGCCTCGCCTGCGGCGCTCAGACGCGGGATGTTGGGCTGTTCTTTCGCCAGAACTTCCAGCAGGGCGTCCACGTCCCGCTCGTCCTTGAAGTTGCACTGCTTCTGCTTGCCGCCGTCGTACTCCACCACGAGGTAAGCCATCGAGGCAAACATCCCCTTGCCGGAGAAGCCTCCCTGACTCATGGCCACCCGCTTAAACACACGGCTGATGCTGCATAGGGCAGATAATACCGGCGTCGATGTAAAAGCTGTTGAGGTAGAGGGCCTTTTTGCCCACGCCGCAGGGGCCGATCTTTTTGCAGGCTTTCTTATCGGCTTCCAGCGTTGCTTTGTCCAGATGGGCGAGGCCCAGTTGTGCAGGATGAAACAGCATAGAGAATCCCCTTCTTCCATTTCTTTTTCTCATTCTGCCACTCTGAGCCGAAAAAAGCAAGAGGAAGTTTCAGATGACCTTCTGCTCGAGCCATTTTCCCCGGACAAAACGCACCGTAAAGCAGATGGAGCGGAACGCCCAGTCGAGATACATCCCCATCCAGATGCTGAGCAGTCCGCCGCCCATCTTCAGGACCCACAGGTAGCAGAAGCCCACGCGGAACACCCACATGGACACGATGCTGACGGTCATGGTGAAGCTGGCGTCGCCGGCGGCGCGGAGGATGTTGGGCAGGGTGAAGCTGGAGGGCCAGAAGAAGAGGGAGACGATGTTGAACCACATCATGACTTCCAGCGCCATGGCCGAACCTCCGGCGAGAGGCTGAACCAGGACAGCGCCCAGTGGTCGGCGAAGAAGAAGGCCGACAGGTTCATGACCCAGGCACCGCAGTAGGCCACCAGCAGCAGACGGCGGGCATACCAGACAGCCTGCTCTTTCTCGCCTGCACCGAGGCACTGGCCCACCACCGTGAGCACCGCCATGCCGACGGCGCTGGCCGGGATGTTCAGGAAGGTGCTGGTGGTGTTGGCCACGGCATTGGCCGCGATGGCGGCGGTGCCGAGGGTGCTGGTGAGACTGGCCACCGACAGTTTGCCGATTTGGAACATCCCGTTCTCGATGCCCGCCGGGATTCCCACCCGCAGGATGCGCCGGATGAGCTTTCCGTCCGGCTTCAGGGCCGACAGGCCGGTGACGCGGAGCATACAATCCGGCTTCTGGAGCAGGAAGAGGACGGCACAGCAGGCCACCGCGCGGGAGACGAGGCTGGCCAGCGCCGCACCCATGACGCCCATCTTGAAGCCAAAGATGAGGATGGCATTGCCGCCGATGTTGACGACATTCATCACAAGGCTGGACATCATGCTGATCTTACTGTTGCCCTGCGCCCGGAAGAGGGCCGCGCCTGCGTTATACAGGCCGATGAAAGGGTAGCTCAGGGCCGACAGCAGGAAATACGTCTCGGCGTACTTCATCACGTCGCGTCGATGGAGCCGAAGATGCCCCGCAGGATGGCGTGGCGTCCCACCACGACCACCGCTGCCACAAGAATGCTGAAGCTGGACATGATGAACATGATCTGTGCGGCGGCAGCCCGAGCGCTCTTCTCCTCCCGATGGCCGATGTACTGGCTGGCGACCACCGCGCCGCCGGTGGCCAGCGCCGTCATGATCTGTATCATCAGGGTGTTGAAGGTGTCCACAAGGCTCACGCCCGACACCGCCGCCTCGCCCACCGACGACACCATGAGGGTATCGGCCAGGCCGATGGTCACGCTCAGGGCCTGCTCCGCAATGAGCGGCAGCAGCAGGGCCGTCAGCTGCTGGCGGGTAAACAAAGGCTTCGTTTCAAATTTTGTGCTCGTCATTCGCTCCTCCGCACCGCCCCCGAAGGGGCTTTCTTAAAGTATACAGACTTATCTCTATGATACAGCGCCTTTCCCCGAAAGGCAAGAAGATGTATACAAGAATCTCTCAAAATTTTAAGAATCCTGCTCCTCTGCGCCACTTTACCCCCATTCCATCTTGTGTTACAATGAAAGTTACCAGAGGGCTTCTCTTTTCTGCGCCGTGCAGGGACGTGGACAAACCGGCGCTCCGGTATCATGATAAGAAGGACAACCCAAGACCCACAAGGGGGAAGGAATCTATGCCAAAGACAGCTCATAAAGTCGTGGTCATCGGACATCGCAACCCGGACACCGACTCTATCTGCTCTGCCATTGCGTACGCAGAGTTGAAAAATAAGACAAGCTCCCTCGTCTGCGAGGCCCGCCGGGCCGGACGGATGAACCAGGAGACGGAATTCGTGCTCAAGCGGTTCGGCGTCGCGCCGCCCCGGATGTGTACCGACGTCAACCCGAAGATCCGTGATGTGGACTACCGCGAGATGCCCGGCATCCCCGGCTCCACCAGTCTGCGCAAGGCATGGGAGATCATGCGCGACCAGCAGATCGACACCCTGCCCATCACGAGCGCCGACAACGAGCTGGAAGGCATCATCACCGTGAAGGACATCGCCACGGCCAACATGGACGTGTTCGACACCGGTGTGCTTGCCACCAGCCGCACCACCTATAAAAATATCCTCGAGACCCTCGGCGGCACCATGGTCGTCGGCAACGAGAACGCCGTCTGCACCACCGGTCATATCAAAATCGGCACTGCCACCCCTGAGATGCTGGAAAACAACGTCGAAAAGGGCGACATCGTCATCCTGACCAACCGCTATGAGAGCCAGCTGTGCGCCATCGAGAAGGAAGCATCCCTCCTCATCATCTGCAACGGCGCCAAGGTGGGCCGCACCATCCAGCGCATCGCCGAGGAGACCGGCGTTGCCATCATGACCGCCCCCTGCGACACCTACGCCGCCGGCAAGCTCATGAGCAGTGCGCCCCCATCTCCTACTATATGACCCGCGACGACATCATGAAATTCACCCTCGTCACCCCGGTGGCCGACGTCACCCGCGTGATGGCCAAGGTGCGCCACCGCTACTTCCCCATCCTCGACGAGGACGGCAAGTACTGCGGCATGGTCAGCCGCCGCAACATCATCGCCCTGCGCAAGCGCCGCATCATCCTGGTGGACCACAACGAGGCCACTCAGGCCGTGGAGGGCTTCGACCAGGCTGAGATCCTGGAGATCATCGACCACCACCGCATCGGCAGCCTCGAGACCAGCGGCCCGGTCTATTTCCGCAACCAGCCCGTAGGCTGCACCGCCACCATCGTCACCCAGATGTACGATGAGAACGGCGTCGAGATACGGCCTCAGATCGCCGGTCTGCTGCTGGCGGCCATCCTCTCGGATACGCTGGTCTTTCGCAGCCCCACCTGCACTCCCGTCGATGTCTCCACCGCCCACCGCCTCGCCAAAATCGCGGGCGCGAGATCGACGCCTTTGCCTCCGAGATGTTCGAGGCCGGCGAGAAGCTGGACGGCAAGACCCCTGAGGAAGTCTTCCTGCAGGATTTCAAGGTGTTCATGTGCGGCGACGTCCGCTTCGGCGTGGCGCAGGGCAGCTATATGACCCGCAAGAACCTCAAAGCCGCCCAGCAGCTGCTCACCCCCTATCTGCCGAGCCTGCGGCAAGCAGAACGTGGAAGACCTCTATATGCTTCTGACCGACGTGCCCAAGGAGGAGAGCGTAGTCATCTGCACCGGCCGTCATGCCGACGAGATGCTGCGCAGCGGCTTCGAGAAGGAGCCGGAGGAAGATGGCAGCTGGGTGCTGCCCGGCGTCGTCAGCCGCAAAAAGCAGTTCATCCCCGCCCTGATGAGCGCATATCAGGAGCTGTAAGCCGCTTATGTTTGATTTTCTGAATGAAAAGGACCGCCAGCCCCCCGCCCTGCCCGAGGGCACCGTCCGGCGGCGGTACTCCATCGAAGGGCAGGTGCAGGGCGTGGCTTCCGCTACCGCGCCCGGTACGCCGCCCAGAGCCTTGGCCTCACCGGCTGGGTGGAGAACGAGGACGACGCTCGGTCACGCTGGAGGTGCAGGGCGACCCGGCCCTCTTCCTCAAGCTGTTCGCCCTCATCCAGCGCAGCGACTATATCCAGATCACCTCGCTCCGCCAGCGCGACCTCGCCCCCGACCCATGGGAGCGGGATTTCCGGGTGCGCGGTGCTGGTAAACGCCTCTTATAAACACGAAGCCCCCCGGAGTCCTGCATTCCGGGGGGCTGTTGTGCATCTATCAGGAGTAGTTCCGCCTTGTATTTCGAACGAGTACATTATCGGGGAGTTCTTCTGTATTTAAGGCTATCACAAATTCGTGGAAAATGTGTGTAATTTCAGGAAAAGATTGGAGAAATCCTTCCGCACATCTTACTTTTTTTCACGTTCCGGTTGACAGAGCACCAAGGTTGTGCTATCATCGAGTCAATCATTGTCAAGCCTTTCCGCGGCTCTGCCGCTCGGCTTGGGAATAAGGGAGCGCCGCACGGGCCGGCAAAGGGGTTTTATACCGCTTTGCGGCCCGTGTTTTTATTTCCCGGCGGGGTGCAAAACCGTGCATCTGTGGTACAATAGAAGTCGATATTTACCGATTGAAAGGGGCATACGGATGCAGTTGTTTGAACTGGTCAGCCCGCGGCTGTTCCGGCCGCTGGCGGGGCCGAACCGGGCATTTTATGCAGAGCTGCTGCTCTTGCTGTGGGAGGAGTGCCGCCACACGGCAGATTACAGCATCCTGCGGGCCGAGGCCGTATCCCGGGCCGAGGATTACTTCGCCGCGCTGGCAAAGCCTCTGGCACTGGACGCCGACGACGCGGGCGATGAGCCGAGCAGCCCACCCGCGACCCCCACACGCTGGCGCTGGGCTTCTGCTGCGGCTGCGGCGCACCGGCTGGCCTGGCCGAACAGCCCGGCAGCTACGAAGAAGAGCCTGCGCTGGCCTTGTGCCGGAGGTGACGCCGCTTCGTCGAAGCCGACGTGGAAGCTGGAACTCCTGAA
>ENA-OQCN01001706-OQCN01001706.1-human-gut-metagenome-genome-assembly--contig:-NODE-1706-length-10370-cov-2.043151_pt1 | contig 10370 bp, 8 predicted proteins | sample MGYA00242497_ERZ504576 | MGnify/ENA primary metagenome ERZ504576 (study PRJEB26092, sample SAMD00036296) | human gut metagenome | host: Homo sapiens | study: EMG produced TPA metagenomics assembly of...
CCATTAATTTCAGCTGAAGATGCAAAGAAAAGATTATCCGGTATATCCAACATCTTAGACAACGGAGAATTTACGGAAAAAGTTAAAGTTATAACATCATTAATCAACAGAATTGAAGTAGATGATGATGATATTTATATCTATTGGAACTTCGTCTGATTTTTATTTTACCCATTTCGGCACATCATTCAACCTCGGTTAATACTGCTAAGGTAACTTTAAAGAAATACTTCAAATCAACCGAATAAAAACCTCTGTTAAACGGCACAGCCTCAATATCCGTAAACACCCAAATCACTTCGGCTTTTGTGCATTTAACGTTTATTGCTCTGTCCACAATATCCTGACCGCACGAAGTCAAGTACACGCGTACATTTTCCAAGCAGTCTTTATCCCTGCAACTGTCATATATCTTATCAGTATGTACACACACTGCTTCACGGAAATTTGTATCACAAGGATATTTTCTTTCTCTTCCGCAGTCATTACAGCAATTTCTGTTACAATCAGCCATTTATTATCATTCCTTTCTATGTTTTTGGGGTTTTCCCTTGGTATAGAATATGAAACTCACCGAAAAGTGTTACTTTTACCGATTATTTTAAATTAAAGTCTGAAAATTGCAAACATTTATATTTGGATTATGATATAATATGAAAAGTTTAGAAGTATCACGAAAGGAATTAAAACATGAACAAAATCACAGTAACCACAAACAAAAAAGCGTCTATGTCCGATTTTTACGGTATATTTTTTGAAGACATAAACCATGCCGCCGACGGCGGACTTTACGGTGAAATGATACGCAACAGGGCGTTTGAATTTTCACCTATGGACAATCCGTCATATCAGGCGTTGACGGCTTGGAAACGTATTGAAGAGGGCGGTGCGTCGGTATCGTCATTTGTATCAAACAAATCACCGTTTTCAAAGCGAAATCCGAATTATCTTATTCTTGAAATTAACAAAGCAGGTACAAGAGCCGGTATAAAAAATCTCGGCTACAACAGCGGTATTGCGGTAAAGGAAAATGAAAGCTACAATTTTTCATGCTACGCAAAAAGTGACAAGCCTTGTGAAATAACAGTTTCAATAGACAACGCATACGGTGAAGTCATTACAGAAAAGTCGCTTAACATCACGTCAAACGAATGGACAGAGTATTCATTTACATTAACATCACCTGTTGACGATTTTTCGGCAGTGCTTGCAGTCACATCAAAGCAAGAATGTAAATTCTGTCTTGATTTTGTATCGTTATTCCCCGTAAAACCTACAAAAACCGTAAAACGGTATGAGAAGTGACATAGCCGAAATGCTTACGGACTTAAAGCCTAAATTTATGCGTTTTCCGGGCGGTTGTCTTATCCACGACGGTACACTTAATTCCGATGACAGAAACTCAATGTACCGTTGGAAAAACACAATCGGTGCTGTAACCGACAGACCGTCACGACGTAACAACTGGCGATACAATCAATCGTTAGGACTCGGATATTTTGAATACTTCCAATTCTGCGAGGACATTGGTGCAAAGCCTCTGCCTGTACTTCCTGCCGGATACAATCCGCATATGGAGCAAGCAGTTCCGCTTGACGAAATTCAGGAATGGATTGACGACGCACTTGACCTTATCGAATTTGCCAACGGCACTGCCGACACGAAGTGGGGCAAAATAAGATGTGATATGGGACACGCTGAGCCGTTCAACCTTGAATATCTTGCAATCGGCAACGAAGAAGTCGGTCAAGGCTTTTGGGACAGATATGACCTTTTCCACAAAGCTATAAAAGAGAAATATCCGCAAATAAAAATAATCAATTCCGCCGGACCTTTCCCGCAAGGCGGTGAATTTGAACGCGGTTGGAACAACGCAAAAAAGAACGGCTCTGACCTTGTTGACGAGCATTATTACACATCACCCGAATGGATGCTTGCCAACTGCCACCGTTACGACAATATGCCGTCAGACGGTCCGAAAGTATTCTTAGGCGAATACGCGTCATGGGGCAACACATATTACAACGCACTTATCGAGGCGGCATATATGACAGGACTTGAAAACAACGCACACGCAATCGGTCTTGTATGCTATGCGCCACTGCTATGCAATGTCGACTACATAAACTGGCAGCCCGATATGATTTGGTTTGACAATCACAGAGTATACGGCAGTGCGAATTACTATGTACAAAAAATGTTTATGAACTGCACAGGTAACAACCTGCTTGACGTAAAGCATGACGGTTTTGACAAGCCTATCACTCTTGGCAGTGACAAAATCAGCGGTAATATTGAGATTGAAGCTGACAGATGCAGTGCGGAATTTTACGATATTAAAATCACCGACATCGCAACAGGCAATGTAAAAACATATGAAAATCTATCATTCAACAACGGCGGTAAAGCCGTTATAGACAGCATAGACTCAAATCATTACAAAGTCGAATTTACCGCCAAACGTACTGCAGGCGACAAAGGTTTCCGCCTGTTCTTTGGCAAGTCGGACGATAAAAACTTAATTCAATGGTTTATCGGCGGTTGGCAAAATCAAGACACAGAAGTCAATGCACAAGTAAACGGACGCGGTTCGTGCCTTGACCACAATATTTTCTCCGTAATGACAGGACAGGAATACAAGCTTTGCCTTGAAGTCAACGGCAGAAATATTACTACATATATAAATGGCAAAAACGCAAACACTGCAATTGACAAACAACCTGTTATGGAGGAATTATACTACACCGCAAGCAGTGACGATAACAACATTTATATTAAAGCGGTCAATGTGCGTGACACCGAAATAACATCTGAAATATGCGTTGAAGGCGTAAACGGCATTAACGCAAACGTAACGGAGCTTTCCGGCAATTCGCTTGATGATATAAACGATTTCGATAATCCGAAAAAGGTATCGCCGAAAACATCGGCTTTAACAGCCGTATCAAATACATTTGAATACACATTCCCGCCACAGAGCGTTACAATATTCACTGTACAGAAATAAAAAATCATAAAGTTCCTCAAACGTCGAAACTTTAGATTTTATGCCATTTCTGTCGCACATGTCGCCAGAAATGATTTTTAATGAGGTTAGCACCTCAAACTCCCAATAACAAAGTAAACAAAACCATAACGGTTTTGTTTACTATCTAAATCGGACGATTACAAATCGTCCGATTTTTTGTAATCAAATATTACAAAGCGGAATAGATATAAACAAAAGGGGGTATCCGTATGGAAAGCTTTGAAACTATTGCACCGATAACAGTTCTTGTTTGTTCACTTACCGCACTGTTATTTTCATTTATCAAATTTTACTCCGTAAAGCGAAAAAGCGAAGGTACGGATATGATGAAAAGCATCAGCGTCAAAATACGCAAAGGTGCAATGGCATATCTTAAACGGCAATACAAAACGGTCGGAATATTTTTTGCGATTATGTTTTTCATTTTGACCGTTCTTGCGGCGAAAAGATTTTTAAGTCCGTTTGTGCCGTTTGCATTTTTGACAGGCGGATTTTTTTCGGGATTGTCGGGATATGTGGGAATGAATATCGCCACATACGCCAACACACGCACCGCGAACGGTGTTCGTGACGGACTTAACAAGGGTTTAAAAATCGCGTTTGCGTCAGGCTCTGTTATGGGGCTTACCGTTGTCGGTTTAGGACTTTTCGATATAAGTGTGTGGTTTATTCTTTTGAAATTCGTGTTCAAACTCAACATAAATGACGTTATGACAGCTATGCTCACATTCGGTATGGGTGCAAGTTCAATGGCACTGTTTGCACGCGTGGGTGGCGGAATATTCACAAAAGCGGCTGATGTCGGAGCGGATTTAGTCGGCAAAGTCGAAGTCGGTATACCTGAGGACGATCCGCGTAACCCTGCCTGCATTGCCGATAATGTCGGCGACAATGTCGGTGACGTTGCAGGAATGGGCGCTGATTTGTATGAATCGTATGTCGGCTCGATTATTTCGTGCGGAGCGCTTGCGTCTGCGGCAGGACTTGGCTTTAACGGTGTACTTGTGCCGATGCTTATCGCCGCAATCGGCATAATTGCATCTATTATCGGCACATTTTTCGTTTCGACAAAGGAAGGTGCAACGCAAAAATCGCTTTTAGGCTCATTAAGACGCGGTACATACATTGCGTCAATCCTGTCGGCAGTCGGCTCGGCATTTCTTATTTTCACATTACTTCCCGACAATTCAAATGTATTTTGGGCGGTTATTTCGGGACTTATCGCAGGAGTGATGATAGGATATTTCACAGAGTATTACACGTCAGACTCTTACAAGCCTACAAAAAACCTTGCAAAATCTTCAAATACAGGCTCGGCGACAATCATAATAGACGGTATCGCGTTGGGAATGTCGTCAACGGCAATACCCGTTATTATAATCGGAATTTCGGTGATTATAAGCTACTTTACCGCAGGAGGTATGGCAAGTTTTGAGGACGGACTTTACGGAGTTGGTCTGTCGGCGGTTGGTATGCTTTCAACTCTCGGCATAACGCTTGCGACAGATGCATACGGACCTGTTGCCGACAACGCAGGAGGTATTGCGGAGATGTCAGGACTTCCCGATATAGTGCGTGAAAGAACGGACGCACTCGATTCACTCGGCAACACGACCGCCGCAACAGGCAAAGGTTTTGCAATAGGCTCGGCGGCACTGACCGCGCTTGCACTGATAGTTTCATACACCGATAAAATAACCGAAATGGGAATTGAACTTAATCTTTCCGTCACTAATCCGGCGGTGCTTATAGGCTTATTTTCAGGGGCAATGCTGCCGTTTTTGTTCAGCGCAATGACTATGAGAGCTGTCGGACGTGCGGCACAAAAAATTGTTGTTGAAGTAAGACGTCAGTTTAAGGAGATAAAAGGATTGATTGACGGAAAAGCAGAGGCTGATTATGAAATGTGCGTTGACATATGCACAAAATCTTCGCTAAAAGAGATGATTTTCCCCGCCGCACTCGGAATACTTGCACCGATAATTGTCGGATTGGTGCTTGGGTGCAACGGTGTTGTCGGTATGCTTGCAGGTGCTTTAATATCAGGTTTTGCACTTGCTGTAATGATGGCTAATTCGGGCGGTGCTTGGGATAATGCGAAGAAATATATCGAGGCAGGTAATTTCGGCGGTAAGGGCAGCGAAAATCATAAAGCCGCTGTTGTCGGCGATACGGTCGGTGATCCGTTTAAAGATACTTCCGGTCCGTCCGTCAATATATTGATTAAACTTCTGTCTATGGTTTCAATCGTTTTCGCCGCACTTATCGCCACATACGGCGGTATGGGGCTGTTTTAGGCATACAAAAAGGCAAGCCACATAAGTGACTTGCCTTAAATTTCTTATTAGCCTTGTGTATTGTAGCTGTAGTTTGGAGCCTCTTTAGTGATATAAATATCATGAGGATGGCTTTCCTTTAGACCTGCACCTGTAATTCTTACGAACTTACCGTTTTCCTTTAACAACTGAATTGTCTTAGTTCCGCAGTAACCCATACCCGAACGCAGACCGCCGAGTATTTGGAATATAGTATCAGAAACAGGGCCTTTGTAAGGTACACGACCTTCAACACCCTCCGGAACAAGTTTCTTTGAACCTGTTTGGAAGTATCTGTCCTTACTTCCGCATTCCATAGCCGCAATAGAACCCATACCTCTGTAAACCTTAAAACGTCTGCCTTGGAATATTTCAAATTCGCCCGGGCTTTCGTCACAGCCTGCAAGCAAGCTGCCAAGCATAATTACATCAGCACCTGCCGCAACAGCCTTAACAACATCGCCCGAATACTTAACACCGCCGTCGGCGATAACAGGGATATTGTACTTCTTTGCAACTTGGCTTACGTCATATACAGCAGTAATCTGCGGTACACCGATACCTGCAACGACACGGGTTGTACAGATAGAACCAGGTCCGATACCGACCTTAACACAGTCTGCGCCTGCGTTAATAAGTGCCTCTGCCGCTTCGCCTGTTGCGATATTTCCTGCGATTAAGTCCAAATCAGGGAATGCCTCCTTGATTTCTTTAACCTTATTTATGATATTCTTACTGTGACCGTGTGCACTGTCAAGTACAACAACGTCAACACCTGCATCATATACAGCCTTAACTCTTTCCAATGCATCGTTTGTAACACCGATTGCCGCACCGACCAAAAGTCTGCCGTTCTTATCTCTTGCAGAATTCGGATAACGGATAGCTTTTTCAATATCCTTTATTGTAATAAGTCCTTTTAAGTGATTTTTCTCATCAACTATCGGCAACTTCTCAATCTTGTGCTTTGAAAGAAGTTTCTGTGCCTCTGAAAGAGTTGTTCCGACAGGAGCAGTTATAAGATTTTCGCTTGTCATAGCGTCTTTAATTTTCTTTGCAAATCTGTTTCAAATCTCAAGTCACGGTTTGTAATTATACCGATAAGCACGTTATTGTCATCACAAATCGGAACACCTGAAATTTTATATTTACCCATAAGCTCATCTGCGTCTTTTAGCGTATGGTTTTCAGAAAGACTGAACGGATTGGCTATAACGCCGTTCTCACTTCTCTTTACTTTATCAACTTCCGCAGCCTGCTGTTCAATCGTCATATTCTTATGAATTATTCCGATTCCGCCCTCTCGTGCGATTGCAATAGCCATTGACGACTCTGTAACAGTATCCATTGCCGAACTCATCAGCGGTATGTTAAGCGTTATGTTTTTAGTTAGTTTTGTTGTTAAGTCAACTTCGTTAGGTGTAAAATCAGATGCTTGCGGTACAAGTAATACATCATCAAATGTAAGACCTTCCTTAGAAAATTTTTCTTCCATTCTTATAACTCCTCTCATTAGTATTAATTTTATTAATTATAACAAATTTTGCGGTTTTTTTCAAGACCTTTTTTACGTCATTTTAAAGTTTATTATAATTGATTAATATAGTCTGTAAGGCATATTCGCATTGTGGCAATATCACTAATTTTGAAAACTTCGCCCTTTAATCTCGACGAACCCGCAAGTCCCTTGATATACCACGCAATATGCTTTCTCGCCTCTTTTATTCCGCGGCTTTCACCCTTTTCTTCAACAAGCATTTCAATATGTTCCAACGCTTGTGCAAGTCTGTCCTGAGGAGTCGGTTCAAAGTTCACTTTGCCGTTTTTCAGATATTCGTTTACCTGTCTGAATATAAACGGATTCCCCTCGCAGCCTCTTCCTATCATAACCGCGTCACAGCCTGTCATATCAATCATTCTTTTCGCATCCTCGGCACATTTTATATCGCCGTTGCCGATTACCGGAATTGAAACCGATTCTTTTACTTTCTTTATTATATCCCAATCCGCCGTTCCGCTGTAAAACTCTGCCCGCGTTCTGCCGTGTATCGCAATCGCCGCCGCTCCGCCTTGTTCTATAATCTTTGCAACTTCAACTGCATTTATACTGTCATCGTCCCAACCTTTGCGGATTTTTACCGTCACAGGCACAGGCGACGCGGAAGAAACTTTATGCACTATCTCGCCTATTTTTTCGGGTGTCTTAAGCAATGCGCTGCCGTCACCGTTGTTTACGATTTTCGGTGTGGGACAGCCCATATTTATATCTATTATATCAGGTTTTACCGCCATAACCTTTGGTATCACTTCCGCCATTATATCAGCGTCAGAGCCGAATATTTGTATTGCACAAGGACGTTCTTCGTCATCTATCCGCATTAAATCGGCGGTTTTTTTATCGTTGTAGTACAGTCCTTTCGCACTCACCATTTCCGAATACACAAGTCCTGCACCGTATCTTCGGCATATTTTTCTGAAAGGTAAATCAGTTACTCCCGCCATCGGTGCAAGAAATACGTTGTTTTCTGTTTCAAAATTTCCTATTTTCATTGTTTCGCCTTTTATTTTTCCCTTTGTTTTTGATTATATCCAAAACAGACAAGCCTGTGTTGTGTTTTTGGCTTGCCTGCTGTTGTGTTGCCACCACTCCGTCACTTCGTGACACCTCTCCTCAAGGAGAGGCTTTTCGTACGGCTCCCATTGAGGGGAGCGGCGGCGTAGCGTCTGTGGGGTGCTCTTTTCTCTTTTCGCTCTTATCTGCCACTCTGGCGACCGATGATCGCCCCTACAAACATAAGTTTTGCGTACGGAACGGCGCCCTCGACATCCCTTTTTTCGTACCATACCCCAATGCACCACGAATCTCCGTAGGGGCGACCATTGGTCGCCCTATAGCTCTCACTTAAGGGGGAGCCGGCAACGCAGTTGACTGTGGGGTGGCTCTACACACTCCGTCACTTCGTAACACCTCTCCTCAAGGAGAGGCTTTCGTGTGGCTCCCATTGAGGGGAGCCGGCGGCGTAGCCGTCTGTGGGGTGGCTCTTTTCTCCATTCTCTCTTATCTATTATTTGCTTTTCATCGGGCGACCAATGATCGCCCCTACAAACATAAAGTTTTGCGTACGGGACAGCACCCTCGACGTCCCTTTTTCGTACCATACCCCAATGCACCACACAACTCCGTAGGGGCGACCGACAATCGCCCCTACGCACGTTTATTATCTTCTTTTTGAGTATTCCAATATTTTATGATTATTTGAGAAGAACTGCAAATTTGCGTCAAAATACAAATGTGAAACTTCGCCCTTATTCATTTCACCGTTTTCGATTTTATTTGCACAATCCCATGTTGTATCGACAATCATCCATCTGCCGTCAACGTATACTTCATTCCATGCGTGATTTTGTTCGTCGGTTGCAATACTTGTATCTGTCCACGCGGTATCATTACCGACACCAAGTGCGTATCCCGACACGACATTACACGGTATATCAATACTTCTGCACAGTGACGCCATAAGCGTTGCAAAACCAAGACACACTGCCTTACGGCTCTTTACTATATCCGTTGCGTAATACGGCGGTGCCTCGTCACTTGCAAGGCTGTCAACGTCATAATACATATAAGAACATATCCAATCGTGCAACGCAAGCACTTTTTCATAGTCGGTCGTTTTATCCGCCGTAAGCTGTTCGGCGATAGAGATTATACTGTCACTGTTTGATTGTATAGACGCGGTGTATTTAAGTGCCTCTTTAATTGACTTATCCTTTTCATACATTGCCTTATTATGTTCAAACACAGGTGACTGTTCGATAACCCAACCGCCGTTGCCGTCACGCACAAGTTTTACATAATTATACACCCAGCTTTCAAACTGTCCGTAAGCTTATCACCGGTATACACGTCAACACCGACAGATGCGCCGTCCGTTTTCGGAATTGATATTGTTTTATTGAAACTATTTTCGGAATTTGCCGTAATCGAAACCTGTTCAAGCGTTTCACCGTTTTCATCGATAAATGCCGCAATCAAATTTGATTTACTTCTTGAGCCGACAATTCCGAATATCTGTATTCTGTCATAATCCGCAATCATAGAAATATTTTCGTTCGGATAAAACGAAAGCATAGGACTGTTCTGTATATACGCATTGACCGCCACATCTGACGGATCAATAGGTAAATCCTCCTGTTTTATCATTGCCATAAGCTCGGACGGTGTAGGAATATAATCCGTCACCCTCGAAAGCCGTTCGGACAATGCCGAAACCGAATCCGTAACCTCTGGACAATTTTCTTTAAGATACGGAACATAACTTCCGAAATTCAAGAAAAAGTCTGTCTGCGAATTAATCACGGCTATTCCTATTGCTAATATCAAAAGTATGGCAAAAAATTTCTTTATCGTTTTCATATCATACCACCATACCAAAATCAAATTTTATATAAAAAATGCTGCGACCTAAGTATATTCTTAAGCCGCAGCATCTTCCTTATTGGAGGCGCCACCAGATTTGAACTGGGGAATAAAGGTTTTGCAGACCTCTGCCTTACCACTTGGCTATGGCGCCGGATACAAATAACAAAAGACGCATATTTTTGCGTCTTTTGTCTTGTAGTAAATGGAGCGGAAGACGAGATTCGAACTCGCGACGTTCACCTTGGCAAGGTGACGCTCTACCACTGAGCACTCCCGCATTTTTCACAATTCATAGAATTGTGAAGTGGTGCCTTCGGGTGGAATCGAACCGCCGACACAGGGATTTTCAGTCCCTTGCTCTACCGACTGAGCTACAAAGGCATATGGCGACCCGGATGAGGCTCGAACTCACGACCTCCAGCGTGACAGGCTGGCGTTCTAACCAACTGAACTACCGGGCCATAACACTTTATTTTCATAAAGTGTATTTGGTGGGAGTTACAGGGCTCGAACCTGTGACATCCTGCTTGTAAGGCAGACGCTCTCCCAGCTGAGCTAAACTCCCATTTGCGCTGACCTGTTGTGTCGGCCAACAACATTGACT
>ENA-OQCN01001707-OQCN01001707.1-human-gut-metagenome-genome-assembly--contig:-NODE-1707-length-10368-cov-2.696319_pt1 | contig 10368 bp, 14 predicted proteins | sample MGYA00242497_ERZ504576 | MGnify/ENA primary metagenome ERZ504576 (study PRJEB26092, sample SAMD00036296) | human gut metagenome | host: Homo sapiens | study: EMG produced TPA metagenomics assembly of...
TCACTGCACTCCGGGTGGGCAGCTACGATCTCGTTGATGGCTTCACCAAAGTCGCATTGGTTTCCGCAACAATTTCCGCGATGCGGATGCTGTTCGGGTCGCCGGATTCATCGGCAAACAAAATGCCCATCGGTGAGCCGATCACCGCCGCAGCAGCGCCGATGACCATAGCCAACATCAACACCACCCCACCAGCGCCGAGCAGAGCCGCCAGCGTTGCGGCAGTTCTCCGGGCCGTGCGGGCCAACAGCTGCTTGATAGCGCTCATCAGGTAGCGAAACAGGGCTTGCAATCGGGTGGCAGCTGCCTTTTGGGGTGAGGTCATTCCCGGCAATGTGGGGCTTTCGATGCGTATTGGGGTGGTGATACTTGTGGCAGCGCGTTGTTCGGCTTGCTTTTGGAAGCGTCTGCGCACAGCCTCCCGAATAAAATGCTGGCGTTTCAGACTTTGCTGCCTTGTCTTTATCAGCTGGCTTTGGGAGATTTGTTCCTGCGGTAACGCACTGTCTGCCTTGGGCGTTTGGGGCTTGGCTTTTTCTATGGCAATCGCCCGAAAGCGCCCGCGCTTGAATTGTTCGCGGCGTTCCTGCTGGGAAAGAACCTCTACGGTGGGTTGCGAGGCCGTCTGGCTTTTAGCAACAGGGGCGGCCTTTTCTGTGCTTTTCTGCCGCTGTTCACGCTTGTCCTGCATAACGCGGAATTGCTTATAGCTGATTCTGGCAGTGCTTACGGCTGCGTTTTCTGCTGTGCCAACCACTTGTTCGGCTCTATTCTGGATAGTCTGTTCCCCGTAGTCGGTGGTATCGGTATCCGGCGCTGTGGCCGCTTGCTTAGCCCTTTGCGCACTGCCGCGCACAGCGGATTGCATTATTGCCCGCCGCATCAGATTGCGGCGGCGGTCGTCAGCGCTCATCGTGATTGTCCCGGTTGTGGTGGGCCTGTTTACGGGTCTGCATATCGTTCATCACGCGGGTATACTGCTCCGGCGTGGCTTTCATCGGATAGATTCCCAGCGGCGTATCTGTAAAAATGATAGGATCATGGTACAGCTTTTCATAGCGCTTGAACTGTTCGTCCGTCAGGCTGGTAAAATCTCCATCGCGCAGACCGCAAACAAAAAAGCTGCCCGCGAGAATATCATAATCTTCGAGCAGCCGATTCAGTGGCATATTGTTCAGCTTTCCCTCATCATTACAAACAATGCAAGCGTAATCCCGCCAAGGGTACACACCCTCAATATCGCCGTCCACAAGTTTTTGCATGGATTTCAAATTGTTTTCAATGATACGTTCCTCCGGGTATTTTCCCGGCTGAACATATAAAACGCGGATTTTGTTTTCTTTGGGCATAGTAACAACTCCTTTGAAATAAAAATCCCGCTATGCCTTGTCGCACAGCGGGTTGTGGGTGTAAAATAGAAAACAGTACTATGATAAGGGGATACCAAAATGACGCTTTATATCAGTGCTGCCGAGTATGACTACCACACCTTGGTCAAGGTGGCAGAGATGGCCGGACTACACGGCATTATAGGCTTTCACGAAAGCGAGGATGGGTATTTGTTGAGCTTTCCTGATACTAAGGAAACGCCAACGCTTATTGACCTATACAAGTCCTACCTGAGGGATTTGGAAAATAATATTTGGGTACATTAAGATAGTTTAGCAATGTCGTGCAGAAACGGACTGGACAACTTCCAGTTTGCCGAATAAGTAGGGGCTTAAACAAAATGAATCCGATAGATATTATCCGACGCCCGGCTGCGTATGCAAGCGGTTACGAAAACCTCCCCCAAGAGGCGCAGCTGAAAGCAAAACAGCTGTGCTGGGAGTATAACAAAACTGGCCCGATGGAGGCTGACAAGCGGCAGAATATTTTGAAACAGCTTTTCGGAACATATTCCCCGATGGTTGGCATTGAGCCGGACTTCCATTGCGATTACGGCTTTAACATCCATTTTCATGGGTTTGCCGTTCTCAACTATAATTGCGTGATTCTGGACACCTCTCCTGTCAACATTGGTGCAGGCGCTTTTATTGCGCCAGGCGTATGCCTTGCCTGCTCAGGTCACGCAGTAGATGCACAACAGCGTAGTCAGGGCATCGGTACTTCTGCCCCCATCACACTGGAGGATAATGTCTGGATTGGGGCGAATTCAACAATCTGCGGCGGGGTAACGATTGGTGCGGATTCTGTAATTGGCGCAGGGAGCGTCGTTACGCACGATATTCCTACCGGGGTTGTTGCAGCGGGTGTTCCCTGTAAAGTGATTCGCAGGGTGGCAGAAAACGATAAAATTCCTGCGGGTAAAATTCTTTTTTGAGCATCTAGCGGCGGGCCTCGGCCCGCCGTTTTTGTTTTGCGCATAGTTACTCTGCCTCCCCCGGCTTTGTACTTATCAGCTTATACACCTTACCTGTTGTCGGCTGCTTGTTTTCAAATGGGATTATGTTGTTACCCATCTTCAGGATTCCCTGCCCGGCAGTGGCCAGCTTAAGGTATTCCTGCTGCGGCTCTGACAGACCGTACAGTTTCCGCAGCGGCAGAATGTCCTTTGTCTGGCGCAGCATTACCACAAATTCACTGTTGGACAATACCGCGCAGGCGGTATCGTTGGTCAGGCAATCCTGCGCGTTCTGGGTAATGCCCGTGGCATAGGCGTTATATTTGCGGAATCGCTTCCAGCTCTGGTACAGAAACTTTGCACTTTCCTCATCGCGGAGCAACAGATAGATTTCATCAAAGTATACCCAAGTGGCTGCGTTTGCGTCCTTGCGGTTGCTGTTCATAACCGCAGTGTTAATAAATTCCAGCATGGAAATCATCGCCACCGGTTTCAGCTGCTCACCCAAACGATTGATGTTAAAGCAAATCAGACGATTGGACATATCCACATTCGTGGGCTGCGCAAAGGCTTTCATACTGCCTTTTGCGAAAATCTCAATTGCCAAGGCAAGTTGCTCGGCTCTGGGGTGATGCTGTGCAAGTAAGTCTTTCCATAAATCCACCAGTGTGGGGCAAGGTATGGTATAGTGTGAATCCACAAGCGGCTTGTAGATATTTTTCAAGCTGCGATCAATCAGGCTTTTGTCGCCCGGAATCATGTTTCCCTCCATCACCTTTTCGAACAGAGAAAGCACAAATTCCGACTTCGCATTTTGCGGCAGAATCTTACTCTTTCCATCGGGGTAGAAATCCAGCGGATTGAAGTGCGTTTCGCTGATTGGCGAAATATCTACTACCTCGCCGCCCATAGCGTGTACCAAAGGGGCGTATTCGTTTTCGGGGTCTACGATATAGAATTTTGCATTCGGAAAACGAAGATACAACATCAGAATTTCGAGCTTTACGAACAGCGATTTGCCGCTGCCGGAGGTACCCAGCACCATACCATTTCCGTTCGGCAGTTCGGAACGCAGGCCGACAATCAAGTTGCCGGATACAGCATTGACACCATAGAACATACCGCCCGCGTCCATCACCTCCTGTACATTGAACGGCACCAGTGCGCACAACCCCTTGGTAAGCATAGTGCGCACACTGGCAATACGCCGCAGACCATACGGCATGGCCGTGTTAAAGGCACGTTCCTGCTGAAAGCGCAGTTCGGTAAAACGGCAGTTGAAGTTGGCTGCCGTGGTTTTGAGTGCGGCGGTTTCTGCTTTGAGTTCGTCCAGTGTATCGGCAAAATATGCCGCGGATAACAACACCAAGAACATCTGCTGGTCATGCTCGGCCATTTCGGTGCGAATATATTCGATATTCTTTTCCTGTGCCTGTGTCTTGTACGGCACCGTTGCCACAAAGTCAAGATTTTCCACGGTTTTGCGGTTAAACCGCACCTTTTCGGCATCGGTTTTCATCCGGGAATCCTCGATTTCGCGGTAAGCGTCCTCGGTTTCGACCGGCTGAATGGCAATGGACAAAACGATGTACGGCACCTGCTGGAGCAGTGTCGCAATGAACTTATCGTCCAACTGCTGCGGATACTGGGCAATCGTCATGCACTTGGCATAGGAATCGTCAATCTCGATGTGGTCTTTGCAAAAGCGCATTGCATCCGGCGCAATGGCATCCCGAAAATCCTGTCCCAATCGGTGCAGTTGTCAAAATCAAACTGGAAATGCGTTTCCTCTCCGATGCGGAAAAGTTGTGCAGCACTTCCAGCCGGGCGTTGTTATCCAGCGCACAGACTTTGCAACCAATGTTGGACAACTCGCCCAGCATATTCCGCTGCACCTGATTCAGCCGTTCGCGGGCATCTTTGCTGTTCTGCTTGTTGGTGGAGAGAATCAGATACTTTTGCTGTTTCACATTGCCGATTTCTTTGGCGTAGGCTTTCATCAGCCGATTGCGTTCAACGCGGTATGCGTCAAGGCCATCGTTGGCGCGGTGGTACAGCACATCTCGCTCAAAGGAAATCTCGTCCATGCGCTGGCTGACAATGCAAAGCTGCGCCCAGCAGTCGGTAGGAATATTAGAATAAATCCTGCCCATCTTTGCCAAAATGTCCTGCTTTTTATCGTCGCTCTGCATGGCATAGTTGATGTCGGAGACACTCCACATCTGACTGTACACTTCGCCGGAGCGCCAAGTGCCGTCCGCATAGATTTCATCAATCGGGATGGACTTTTGCACAGAAGTCGGGATTTTGTAGCTGCCCCGCGTTCTGCGTGTGGAGGCATATTCATTTAATCGCAAACTTTTTCACCTTCTTTTTGTGTTTTGGTTTGGACAAATCATACTCGGTTTTCCATAACCGCCAACTGCTGCCAAGGATTACACTTTCCACTACAGCAACCAGAAATTGTTCAAAATTCAAATCGTCATAGTGGAAGAACCCTGCGGCGGCAATCGGCATGGCAGCCACGATGCACACCCAGCTGGCGGTTTCACGGCCCAGCAGCGGGGCAAGTGTCATATAAGCAAGCACCGCTAAACCGATGGCCACGCCGGAACAAACCAGCTGGCGCAATGTTAGGCCCATAAAGATTTCTTCCTGATAGTGGCGTATTTCCTTGTTAATTGGATTCTGCATAGCTATAACCCCATCATTTCATGAATAATACGGTCAGAGCCTTTTACAAGCCCGACCAGCACCAGCATATTGAACACGGTTTCGGCAAGATAGCTCCACACCATTGTGGTCGGTTCACTGCCTGTGACCGTGGGTGTGCTGACAAAGGCTGAATAGATAATGCAGGCCAGCACGATGACAGCGCCCTCCAAGCACACGCCGATATAGCTTTTTACAAAGGAAATGCCGACTGACTGTGTGCTTTCCCCGGCAAAGCTCGCCAGCGGCAAGGGAGCCAACGCCGTGTACATATACAGGCGAAAGAACCGCCCATACACGGTGAGAATCATCACGAACGACAGCACTGTGATGAACAGGCTGCCCAAGATCGTGACAAGCCATAGTGGGATACTGGCGAGGAATCCCACATTTTCAATCGCAGTCTGCATTTCACCGGGCAGCGATACCATCGCCTGCGAGATGCCGCCCATGCCGGAGGTCATATCGGTGATAACGCCGTTGCAGATGGAAAAGATGTTGAGCATAATGTCCATGCCATAACCCGACAAAGTGCTTGGCTGCCACAAAGCGGATCAGGTAATGCAGGGCGGCCTCCGGGCGCTTGAGTTCATGAAAGTTCATCGTGTTTTTGAACAGTGATATAGCAAAGAACAGCACCACGAGGGCATACCCTACGCCGACCATGCATTGTGCAGGTTCTGCATAACGCCCCACACAGCGCCGCCCTTAAAAGATTGGGGGCCGGTTGTCACCAGCCCCCATAACTCTGTCAGCTTTCCATTCCATGTGGAAAACGCATTGTTCAGATTTTCGACAATCCAGTTTTGGTTCAAAGTTTCACCCTCTTTCGGATAAAAGAAATGACCGCCTTACTGAAAAGCAAAACGGTCATTATTTCTTAATTAAGTTGCATTGTGATTTGCGTAAAGAATTCCTTGCACCAAATATCTAAAGTGGAAGTATCGCGTATAAAGGGAATCACATCCTGCTTTGCTTGATTATAGTCTATGGAAGCAAAGCGGTCGCATAGCATAGAGCGAATTACCGAGATGTCAAAAGCATCATTTTCTGTAATAACCCCACTTTGCATCAGGCGAGCCTGTAAATGTTTCTGGTTGACGGTAGCTCCTTTAGAGAGATAAAACACATAATCATAGAGATCGCGCCCTTTCACGCGGTTCTGCCATGCACGGCATAGTACTGCATGAATTTTCCCTGCAAAAAGAGATGGTTCATCATAGAGATTTATTTCATACGGCATTGGCGCAAGACAGAACCGCCTCTCAAATGTTGCAAATGCTGGCGGCATGGTATCAATTTCAAATTTGATTTTAAGAGCCTCGTTTTTGGTGATACTGTTTGCCGTTACTTCATCCGCGTAAAAAAGCAAGAAATGCTCTTTGGTGTTTCCCTTTAAGAATGCAGAACGAATGGCGGATTCTTTGTTTTTCTCTTTCTCAGAAATGACAACATTTAACCCGAAAGAGCGAACGGTTTTTTCAAGTTCTGGAAAATATGCTTTCAAATCGAAATTCGGATTACTTGTCATAAGTGAAAAATCCAAATCTTCTGAAAAACGGTCAAGCCCATAAAAAATACGCAGTGCTGTTCCGCCGTAGAATGCAGCTTCCCTGAAGAACCCAGCACGGCTCAACCCATACAGAACGATTTCCTGCATGACCTCTTTCATAGCATTTTTCTGGTCATAGATATTTTTGCTGTCATATTTGCGCAGCATTTGTTCTATTACTGTGTTCATGCGATTTTCTCCATAATCTTTTGTAATTTCTGAATATTAGTGCAATGGTACTTCCCGTTGAGGAAAGCGACGTCCTCCACGCTGAGTTTGCAAAAAGCATCCCAATCTATGCGCAATCCATCAAACATCAATTCCTTTAGTTCGCCTTGACTTGCTACAGGTGATTGGATGTAGAGTTCATCACATAACGCTTTTTCTGGGCTTGCGATTTGAATCGCGTACCCCTGCTCGGAGAAACAGGTAATACCATAAGGATATACAGCAGATGGAACATCCCGATAGGTAAATATACCAAAAGGAGTTTTATAAATTTTTTCTTTTTCTTCTCAAAAGTGGCCGAAGTAAAGTTGTACACTGCTTCCGGAATAAGACCGTGATAAGACAGAGCAAATTCAAAGGACAGGTACGACGGGGTACAGATACAGTTTGCAAGCCTATATCCGGGTGTAGAGGAATCTGTTTCGTACAGTCCCTGAATAATCGGAATGCATTCTTTGTTCTGTACCATACGGGCCAGCTTATCGCGCGGATTTCTATAGCTGTGCAATTCGTCCAACAGCATTGCAGTAGTTTTTATCATATTTCACCACCATATCCAATAATATCAGATATGCTGGTGAAAATCAAGTGTTTTTCATTACAGAATCATATCCAGAATATCCTTGGCAAAGTAGATAATGACACCACCAAAGAAGGTCATAAAGCCCTGTGCGCGCTGGCTGGCATCGTGACCTTTCAGGGCAAGACCGATCTGCACAATGCCGAAGCCCAGCAGAATGGCACCAATCGCCTTGATGGCGCTGAACACAAAATCGCTGAGTGCATTGATGGTGGCAAGCGGGTCATTGGCGGCAAAGGCGGGCATTGCCATGGTAAAGGCAAGGGCAGCCGTGGTAGCAGTGACCAGATAGATGCGTTTGATTTTGCGCTGGCGGGCATCGTTTTGGTCGGGCGCATTATAGGTTTCTTTCTTGTTCATTGTGAATTTCCTCCATGATTTTTGAATTTCATCGTACATTACTTCGGTGATCGCGGGCTCGGTCAGCCCGGTCACAACATCGGGCGATATGGTCTGTGCGGTTTGCGCATAATCGTCCGGCATACGGTAAGGGGCGGCTCCGCGTCCGGTGTGAGCTTTACATTGGGATGGCGCATCAAATCAAACTTGTGGTCTATGACCGGCGGTTCGCTGCGCAGTAGTACCAGACAATCCCCATCATCCATGCGGCGGATCTCATCTGGGCTGCAAAGGTCGCGGGCGGCAAGCTGATAGCTGTCACTGCTGGAACCGCGGCTGCCGCGCCCGATGCTTTGGCTTTTGGTGCGTTCGGTCATCTTGCCGATGTACTTGGACAGCCATTCAAAGGTGGCATATTCGTTGCCGCCAAGGTATATCAGGCTGTCGCAGTTGCCGATCATGCCCTCCCAATCATCCTTGTACAGGCTTTGAATCTGGCTTTTGGACTGCAAAATAATATCACAGCTGATATTGCGGCTGCGGCATACAGCCAGAATATTCTTGAAATTGGCAGGCAAGGCGACATTGGCAAACTCGTCCATCATAAATCGCACATGGACCGGCAGTGCGCCGTCAAACTTCGGCTCAGAATCCGCCAGCCGGAAAAGCTGGTCAAAAAGCTGGGTGTACAGCATCGTGATGAGGAAGTTATAGGTTTTGTCATTGTCCGGGATGACACAAAAAATCACACGCTTTTCCAGTCCCAAACGCGGCAGGAACATGGTGTCGGTGTTGGTCATTTCGGCAAATTGCGCGGTGTTGAACATATACAGGTTGGCAGAAGCGGTGATCAGCACAGATTGCAGCGTTTTGGTGGAGCCCAGCTTAAAGCTGTTGAACTGCAGAACTGCCGGATGTAGCGGGTCGCGCTCCTGCAGCTCATTAAAAAGCATTTCCAAGGGATTCGGCCCCATGTCGCCCTCTTCCATCTGACAGTTCTGGATCATGTACATCAGGGTGGAAAAGTTCTGCTCAGATACCGGCGCTTCGTAAATGAGATACAGGATCAGCGCGGAAATCAGCAGCACCGAGGCATCGTCCAGAATTTGTCGCCGCCGCTGGCCGGGGCATCCTTGGGCTTGGTGTTGTTGACGATGCATACGCCAGTTTAACGGCATCTTCATCGGAATCGATGTAATGCATGGGGTTATAGTGCCCTTTGAAATGCACAAGGTCGATCACTGTGATCGGAATGCCCAGTGATTCATAAAACCCGCCAAGGAGCGCACAAGCTCGCCCTTGGGGTCCAGAAACAGATAAGAGCCGCTGGCCTGCATGGCATTCGGTTTCACATAAAAACGGGTCTTGCCGCTGCCGGAGCCTCCGATGACCACCACATTCAAATTGTGCCGGTGGGCATGGCTGTCTGTGCTGAATCGGATATTCTGTGAAAAGATATAGTTCTGCACCTTATCCTTGCGGTTTTGGTATTTTGCATTGAGCTGGCGCACACTGCCCCAATGGGCAGAGCCGTGTTCCTCACCGGGACGGCGGTCAGCCTGGTCGAGCTTGTAGCAGTAAACAGCCAATGGATAAATGACAAGCACCGCGAGCAGAAATTTCGGAGTATTTTGGCACCAGTGCAATGCGGCAGGGTTCTGTATTAGTTCTGACAGCAGCGCTGTGATTTCTGCAAGACCGTGCGCCTGCTCTGCCGCCTGTGCAAGCGCTGCCGCAAGCCAGAGCAGAGGCAGCAACAGCAGCGCCCATAAAATCAGCTCGGTTTTATCGGTGCGGTTGGAGCGCATTCGGCATCACCGTTCTTCCCGCTGCGGAGCAGGCTGACCGCGCTCCAGTTTCAGGCGCTTGCACACGGCATCCCCAAAGGTGACCGCCATTTCCCGCACTTTTTCCAGAGCTCTGCGTTCCTCGCCATCTGGGATGTGTTCTTTCATGCCCTCCAGCGTTTGAAATGCATCCGGCGGCATCGGCAAGCCCAGCCGTCCGCAGACTTCTACTGCCACTGCAGCGGCGGTCTGGCGCAGCAACTCGTTTTCCGAGATACCGGCATAGGCGGATTCGGCAGCTGCCATCACGATCTCCGCGGGCAGCCGCTGCAAAAGTTCCTGCGGGGGCATGGCGGCGCAGAATACCAGCTCCTGACGCTCGGCATCATAGCAGAACCCTTCGACTTCGTTTTTCGGAAGAACCGGGATCGGTGAGATCTCGCGCATCACATCAATGACTTTCTCGATCTGTTTCGTGCTTTCCACAGCGGCAATCGGGTACGGCTTGTTGCCGTAGGTCTGGGAAATATCAAACACCTTGGCAACGGCATAATATCCATTGCTGCGCACGATTTGCGCGATCCCCGTGCAGCCTTTGCTGACGCGCCGTCCGTACTTGCTCCAGTCGTCTGCAGACATAACCGCGCAGGCCAGCGGATTGGTGCGCAGGATCAGCGCCGTATTCCCGGCAGTGATGTGACTACCCACCTGCCGCGCTGGTAAAAGTAGTTGGCAAGGGTCTGCCCGCTGGCAAACAAATCTTTCAGCGCTTCCTCCTGTGCAGCAAAGGTTTCCTGCCGTTCTGCCAGCTTTTTTGCTTTCCATC
>ENA-OQCN01001708-OQCN01001708.1-human-gut-metagenome-genome-assembly--contig:-NODE-1708-length-10366-cov-15.763258_pt1 | contig 10366 bp, 16 predicted proteins | sample MGYA00242497_ERZ504576 | MGnify/ENA primary metagenome ERZ504576 (study PRJEB26092, sample SAMD00036296) | human gut metagenome | host: Homo sapiens | study: EMG produced TPA metagenomics assembly of...
AAAAACAGGGATCACCAACTTTCCGGGGACTATGCGGGGTGTCGTGAGTGCCACATTACGCCGGATTGGTTGCTGATCTACGAAGTGGACGGGGACGAGCTGATTTTATATCTCACCCGGACGGGATCGCATAGCGATTTATTTTAGGGGAAGGAGGAAAGGTCTATGAGCTGGGATAAAGAGAGGATCGCGCAGTTGCAGCTCCCCGATCTGGCAGACGATGATCCGCACCCTCGGCTGCTCCTGGAAGGGTATGGCATACACGCGGGGCAGGGTTTTACCGCCTTGTTTCCTGATGGCTGGCACGAGATTACCCTTGAAGTAGCCTGGGAGCCGACAGGCCCCGGCTGCTGGTACATATCCACGCCTGGGTTTGAGGGCGTGTGTCCTGTGGGCCTGTTCGTGAAAGTATGAAAACGATCCGGCAGATAGCGGACGAGATAGGGGTATCAAAGCAAGCTGTTTTCAAAAAAATTAAGCGTGAACCCCTGTCAACCAGTTTACAGGGGTTCACGGCAACGGTTGACGGTAGGTTGATGGTATCGGTTGATGGTGAAAAGCTGATAAAACAGGCGTTTTCTGGGGGCGAAGTGTCAACCACTGACAACCAGTTACCGCCAACCGAATCGGATGAAAAAACGGTAGAGGTTGACGGTCAAAATGCCTTGTATGAGATATTGAAAATGGAGTTGCAAGCAAAAAATGAGCAGATAGCAGCCTTGCAAGCGGAGCTGTCCAAGGAGCGGCAGCACAGCCAGAAGCAAGCGGAAAAAATAGCGGTATTGGCGGACCAGGCCCAAAAATTACAGCTTGCCCAAATGTCACCGCAGCTTATGGATGGGGGCGGTGGTGCTGCTGATCTGGCAGAGCCAGAGCCGATACCATCATCAAGACAGACTCAGCAGCCGGAGCAGCCTAAGAGTTGGTGGAGCCGGTTGTTTGGAAAATAGAAAGGAGTAAGAGCTGGTGGACATAGGTAGAAGTGCTAGTGAAAAAGTGGTAGAATAAAGTAAGAGTTTGATGGGTCAATTATCATCGGGAGGTTAGCTTTATGAAAGATGAATATAAGCGTGGCTTAATCTCAGTTTGTATCTTTGTGTTAATCTTTTTTGTCTTTAAGCTGCTTGTTGGAGTATCTGCTTATGATGATGGAATAGAAGCTATGAGGTTTCTTTCTGCTGTGCTTGGAGCAGGTTGTTATTGGGTTGGTAGTAGAAAATGAAAAATGAAAAAGCAGGCTACTTATGTAGCCTGCTTTTTTTGTGGCTAGTTTTTATGAACCGTAAGTAAAGTAGATGGAATAATCCAGAGTATTTTCTTTAAGTTCAATGTCGAAAATTGTCGTAAACGGACACTTCAAGGTAGTTCTTGTAAAGCAGTTAGTTTTGGAAGTAGAAACGCTACGGATACCGGGTTCTTCCATCCAAGCATCCCCATTAGCTGCGGATTTAGGAGAGAAACGCCAGGTTTTCACATCGGTTTCAGAAAAAGCATTTTGCACATCTTGTGCATCAACATCGTATGACCAGGATGTAGAACCACCACCAGAAATACCCTCTTTAGACCCACTCAGTTCCAGACTGTGAGTTGTACTAGAGCCATTGGAACCAATTCGGGTTTGATCGATAATTTCGTGAGCGGGGAAATTGGAATCGTTGACACCAAGGGATACATAGAATTTGGTGCATTTATAGCCATTCTTGGGAGCGAAAGTTGCTCGGCAAACAGTATCGAACAAATATCCGTCAGTCCATTGTCCCTTTTCATAGAAGTAATCAACAAAGGAAATAGACCCAATATTGTTGTTAGAGGTATCGTATACGGTAGCACTCTTGTTTGCACGATGCTGATAACCATCGGGATAACGAAGAACGCCCTGGGGGTCAGAATAATCTGTGTTGAGAGCGGTTTCGATGCTATCATAAACCAGCTTGTTAGATCGCTCGCTCATAATGGAGATAGGATTTTCAGCGAGAATAGATATTTCATTCAGCAGAATCTCACCATTTTGATAAACGAGGGCGGTGCCCACATTCGGATTGTATTGTTCATTATGGTTTACGCTGGTAACAGTAACATCAATGCCGCAAGACGATAGCGAAGCTGCATCAATTTCGCCATTGATATAAACCATTTTGCTGGTTTCAACAATAGATGGAATTTCGGTTCCAAGCTCCAGAACTTGATCTGGGGTCATAACGATTATGTTGGATGCAGAATATTCTTGGATGGAGCCATCGGAAACTTCTGCGAATATTACATCGTTTTCAAATGAAGAATCGCTCGTGTTTTCAGCCGCAAAAGCGGGAATGGTAAATGCAAAGACACAAGAGAGCGTCAGGAGCAGAGATAAGAATTTCTTCATGTAAAAAGCCTCCTTCTTTTGACAAGTTAGTCTTGAATTTTCAGTGAAACTTGATTTTCTGGCCCATTGGAACCACCCCTCTCTTGTTCATCAAAACGGGAAATTTTCTACTGCCATAATAAATAATTTTGGGCATTATGGCAATAGAAAACGAGGAATATTGCTGCATTTTTGGAGAACTGTCCGGAGGCGGCGGGGCCGAAGTCCCGGCTCTGGCAATCCCCCGCGGGAGCGCGCGAAAGCACTTTCATACTGACGCCCCAACGGGGCGGCGGTGTGAAAGTGCTTTTGCGTTACTTTCTCATAAGAAAGTAACAAAGAGGTTGTGGCCTGCAGCCAGTTATGGTAAAATAGGAGTAGTAGGATATAGGCTTTTGTAGGAAAGGGATGGGTGATTTTATAGGCACAACTATTTCGGGAATGACGGGCCGGGGAAGTATCCGGCACAACAACAGGAGCTTTTCAGCGGCGAATGTAGACCGAAGCAGGTCGGGGCAGAATGTCACCTTTTGCAACGAGGATTTGAAAAAGGTGTACCACGAGCTTTTCGATGAAGCCCTGGCCGCCTACAATGCTAAAAAGAAAAAGACCAGGGACAAGATACCAGACTACTATGAGCATATCCGGCAGAGCAAGCAGGAGAAGCTATTTCACGAGGCTATCTTTCAGATCGGCAACTTGACGGACTGCGGATGCGGCTCCCCTGGAGGGGAACGGGCGGCGGCAGCTCTCAAAGAGTTTGCAGAGTCCTTCCAGGAGCGCAACCTCATCTTCGGGTGTTTAATATGGTGCTGCACATGGACGAGGCCACGCCCCACCTCCATGTGGACTTCGTGCCTGTGGCAACGGAGCAGAGCCGGGGCCTCTCAACGCGGGTATCAATGAAACAGGCGTTAAAGCAGCAGGGATTTGAAGGGCTGGGTCGGAAGCAGACGGAATGGAAAGCCTGGATGGAACGGGAGAAAGAAGTCCTAACGGAAATTGCCCAGGCTCACGAGTTTGAGATTATCAGCCTGGGCGGTGGCCGCCCTCATATGGAGCTACCAGAGTACAGAGCAGCGGCCCAGCGGCTTGAAGCTATCCAGGAACAGGTGACAGCAGCAGAGCAGGAGATCGCGGCCCTGGAAAAGCAGAGAAAGACCCTGCAAGGAAATGTGAAGCTACTGAAAGCGGTGGAGAAGGTCAAGCCCGATCTGGACGCGATACAGCCGGAAAAGACGCTGACAGGGGCCGTTAAAGGCGTGACAGTGGAGCAGATAAAAGAGCTGAAGGAGGCCGTGATCCGGGGCGCGGCGGCAGAACAGAAAGTACGGGAGCTGAAGGCGAAAAACCAGCAGCTTCAGAAAAGTATTCCTTCGATAGAAAAAACGATGGAGGAAGCCCGGAAGCAACAGCGGCTTGAAAATGAAAACCGGCAGCTTAAAGTGCAGGTCGAATATCTGGAAAAAGATTTGAGCTGGGAGCGCGGGATTTCGGCGCGGCTCCAGGAAGGGATCGGGGCGGTGCTGGACTTTCTGGATCGGCACTTGCCGGAGCAGTTCCGGCCCCTGGTCGAAAAGGCGCGGGAGCTGCTACCTGTGCCAGAGGTGCAGCAGCCGGAAAGAGAGCAGGAACGGGGCCACACCTGGGGCGGTATGGAGTTGTAAAAGAAGCCTGTCCGGGGGCCTTGCAAGAGCCGCCCGGACAGGCTATAATAACAGTAAAAATAGGGAATAAAATGTATTGATAATATATGCCCCCCTATGGGTATAGGGGATAGCAGGGAGTTAGTGTGTCGTAAAATAGGGAATAAAATGTATTGATAATATATGCCCCCTATGCCTTTAGGCCAGGATAAATAATAAAAATATTTTCTCTCGGACAGGGAGAAAGTCGGAGGGGGTTATGGGGGTGAGCGGCGGGGTGTGGGAATGTGGTAAACCTGAAAGGTTTTCCATCATTTCCATGCCCCAGAGCGAGGGGGAAAAGGGGGAGGTGACTTTCTCTTTAAGGCCCCGAAGGGGCCGCTCTTTGGCTCCCCCTTTTCCCCCTATGGGTTTGCAGAATGTACGAAAAGAGGTGTAAGGAATGGCGGATCAGCAAGTAGCACTGGAACGGCTGCGGGAACTTACAGGGAAAAGAACGAGCATTTAGAGAAGTTTTTAGAGCCGGTGGAGCCGTATGAGTTTTATCGTGAGATCTTCCCGGAAGGATCTTTCGAGAGGAAGGGCCATTTTGAGGACAGGAAGGGAAACGGGATCGCGGTGACGGTGGCCAAAAGTGAGGTTGACAAGCAACCGGGATTGCCCTGCAGATCGAGGGGGACGGTAAAGCGAAACGATGTACCGTCACTGACGAGCTGGACGAGCTGCGGGAGCTGCAAGACACCGATTTCACGATTATGTCCCCGATCTCCTATTTTGGACGGCGGCGGTGCGGCAAAAATGCCCGGTATCTCTATGCCCTGGTCTTTGACTTGGATGGGGTGGGTATGCCCCAGCTCCGGGACACGCTGCACCAGATGAACAAGGATATTCTGCCCCAGGCAACCTTTGTTGTAAACAGCGGGACAGGGCTTCACCTGTATTATGTGCTGAAAGAGCCGGTGCCTATGTACCCGTACAACCAGAAATGCTTGAAAGAGCTGAAATATTCCCTCACCCGGCAGATTTGGAATAAGTTTACCTCCACCATCAAGGAGCCGCAAATGCAGGGGATTTTGCAGGGCTTTCGGGTGGTCGGCTCTGGCTCGAAGCTGGGGCGTGAGTACTGTGAGGGCGTTCCGGCTCGGCGGGCCGGTGGAGCTGGCGCGGCTGCTTGATTATATCCCGGACAGCAACGGGGAACAGCAGCGGCTTGAGGGGCTTATGAGAAAGAGCCGCCTGTCGCTGGCCGAGGCGAAAGAGAAGTACCCGGATTGGTATGAGCGGCGGATCATCAAGAAGGAGCGGCGGGGCCGCTGGACGGTCAAGCGTGATCTTTACGACTGGTGGCTGCACCGGATCGCCGATGAAATCCGGGTGGGCCATCGTTTCTATGGCATTATGACGCTGGCGATTTATGCGAAGAAATGCGGGATAGACGAGGACGAGCTGCGCCGGGACGCTTTCGCGCTGCTCCGGCCCTACGATGATATGAGCGTGGAGGATATAAACCGTTTTACAAAAGATGATGTGGTGTGCGCCCTTGAGATGTTCAACGAGGACTATGTGACATTCCCCAGGGACGATATAGCGAAGCTCTCCGGCCTGACTATGCCTGTCAATAAGCGGAACTGGCGCAAACAGCCAGTACATTTGGAGGGCGCGAGAGCAATCCAGGAGATTAACGATAAGGCCAATGGTACGAATTGGAGAGAAGGGAATGGGCGGCCAAAAGGCAGCGGAACGGCCCAGGCGCGGTTTATGAATGGCGGCAGCAGCACCCGGAGGGACGCAAGGCCGACTGTCACCGGGAAACTGGCCTTGATCCGAAAACCGTCCGTAAGTGGTGGGATTGCCCGCCGCCAGCGGTGCGCTTTGAAAATGGGCATATAACGGTGCGGGTGTCCCCTTCCCAGGAGTTGAGCGATTGGCTCCTGGACGCGCTACACGATGGGGGCCAGGAATAAGGCCCAGAAAGGCCCCTGTTACGCTTTAGAAGCCGTTTTCAGCCTCCGAGGGTAAAATACCGGCCCCCTCTCTACTGCGCCCGGAAAGCCGCATAAATCAAGCTTTTTTGCCCTCTAAATGCGAACATACCAGGGTAGAAGTTTAAGGGCCAGTGCTTGGGTAAACGGCCAGGAATATATATTGACATTGTAAATAAAAAGTTATACAATGGATATAATAAGAGTGAAAGGAGTTGCTACCTATGGCAAATACAAATATTAACATTCGTATGGACGTAGACTTGAAGCGGCAGTTTGAGGCGTTCTGTGCTGATATGGGAATGACGATGACAACGGCGTTCAATGTTTTTGCGCGTAAGGCTGTGAGGGAGTATAGAATACCATTTGAAATCAGCGGTGATGTACCGAACGCTGAAACCGTCGAAGCAATCAAGGAAGTAAAGAGAATGAAGGCCGATCCGAGCCTTGGCAAGACCTATTCCAATGTCGATCAGATGATGGAGGAGCTGCTTGCCGATGTATAACATAAGACCAACCACAAAGTTTCAGAAGGATTTGAAGCGCGTGAAAAAGCGCGGCTTTGATATTTCTTTGCTGACCGATATTATTAAAAAACTGGCTGCGGGGGAGCCGTTGCCGGAGAAAAACAGGGATCACCAACTTTCCGGGGACTATGCGGGGTGTCGTGAGTGCCACATTACGCCGGATTGGTTGCTGATCTACGAAGTGGACGGGGACGAGCTGATTTTATATCTCACCCGGACGGGATGCATAGCGATTTATTTTAGGGGAAGGAGGAAAGGTCTATGAGCTGGGATAAAGAGAGGATCGCGCAGCTGCGGCTCCCCGATCCGGCGGACGATGATCCGCACCCTCGGCTGCTTCTGGAAGGGTACGGCATACATGCTGGGCAGGGATTTACCGCCTTGTTTCCCGATGGCTGGCACGAGATTACCCTTGAAGTAGCCTGGGAGCCGACAGGCCCCGCTTGCTGGTACATATCCACGCCGGGATTTGAGGGTGTGTGTCCGTTGGCCTGTTCGTGAAGGTATGAAAACAATCCGGCAGATAGCCGACGAGATAGGCGTATCAAAACAGGCGGTTTATAAGCGGTACAAAGGCAAGCTGTATACGGTTTGCGCTCCGTATGCGCATACGGAACAGGGGGTCTTGTATCTATCGGAGCAGGCTGAAACCCTGATAAAACAAGACTTTTTGAGAGATGGCTGCCCCAATGGATCGCATACGGATACGCATACGGAGCGCTCCATTGGAGCGGTGCCGGAGCAGTCGCAAGAGGCTGGTGTGGTAGCAATTTTACAGGCCACCATTGACACGCTGCAAGGGCAGCTTTCTGTAAAGGACAAGCAGATTGAAGAATTGAATGCAAGGCTGGCAGAGGTCAGCTCTGCGCTGGTGGTGGCACAGCAGACTGCCCAGGCCGCCCAGGCACTTCATGCCGGAACAATTCGGCAGCAGCTTACTGATGGTGAAGATGATCCAAATCAACAGGGGCAGACGGTGGAGCAGAAAAAAAGCTGGTTTTCAAAAGTTTTTGGTGGCAGATAGGAAACAAAAGTATATTTTTTTCGTCAGTACAAGTAAGAAAGGCGGTGTGATACAGTGAAAAAGATTGTTCTTGTTTTGGTGGCGGCTATGGTTTTGGTATTCACTGGTTGTGAAAAAAAAGAAACTATTTCTATGCCCTTTGATGTTGCTGATGTAAATAACATTGAGATGTATCGCAATGCTGAGCCATACTCCGCCGAAAAGCAAGTTATCACAGAAAGCGAAGACATAGCTGATCTTTATTCTCTGTTTTCGGGACTGGAGGTAAGCGATAAGAAAACGGAGCCTGTTGTCGGGGAGACCATAACGAGTTTTAGGTTCAATCTCTCAGACGATACAAGTTATGAGATCATCTACTGTGCGGAAGCTGTAAAGTCAGGCAGACTGAAATTTCCGGCGGAGAAACTGGATTATTTTACATCAGCCGATATTGGAGGTCGTTGGGATAGCTATCAATATGAGATTGTTCCTGTAAGTGAGAGTGAGCTGCGGGGCAGTCAGAAAATCCCTCTGATCCGCCGCTTGAAGAAACGCATGAATGGGATAAAATCCCTATGGTAATGGTGGATGGAAAACTCTACTATGATACGGGGAAAGAAAGCACCATAAGTGGTCGTTGCGGGGTAATGGACGGGGAAATTACTTCAACGGTTGATGGCTCTGAGATACCGACAAAGGATAACCAATCTAATTTTGGGACAGGCTTTGAATATCAATACGGGGCAGACAATACCATAGAGATTTTTATGAACGAGAAATGGATCGTTTTTGAGCAAAGAGAAGGAGACGGAAGTAAAGTCCGATATGGTGATCGGATGGTGGATGCGGAGGACCTTTCCAAAGAAACGCTTGAATGGCTGGATTGGTATAATAGCTTGCCGGAAGAACAGCAGTTGGCTGTAAGTTTTGTCCCGTCGGATTTGATTGAAGAAACCGGCCCTGTAAAAACAGAGGACGCAGAAGTTCCTGCACAGGAAGAAGAATTATGCGGTTATCCTCTTGCACCAGAAGAAGTAGAGTGACAGAAGAAGTTCTTAGAGATGGTTGTGAGGCCGGCTCTTTTAGCCCCCGGCAGGGCGCAAAGCACTTTCATACTGCCAGCCCCAAAGGGGAGGCGGTGTGAAAGTGCTTTTGCGTTACTTTCTCACCAGAAAGTAACAAAGAGGTTGTGACAGCACCCAGGTATGGTAAAATAGAGATAGTAGGATATAGTTCTTTTTACAAGAAAGGGCCGGGTGATTTTATAGAAACAACCATTTCGGGAATGACAGGCCGAGGAAGTATTCGGCACAATAACAGGAGCTTTTCGGCGGCGAATGTAGACCGCAGCCGGTCGGAGCAGAATATCACTTTTTGCAACGATGACTTGAAGCAGGTGTACCATGAGCTTTTTGATGAAGCATTGGCTGCTATAACGCTAAAAAGAAAAAGACCAGGGACAAAATACCAGACTACTATGAGCATATCCGGCAGAGCAAACAGGAGAAGCTATTTCACGAGGCCATCTTCCAGATCGGTAACATGGAGGACTGTGGGTGCGGCTCCCCAGGAGGGGAACGGGCAGCGGCAGCTCTCAAAGAATTTGCAGAGTCCTTCCAGGAGCGCAATCCTCATCTGCGGGTATTCAATATGGTGCTGCACATGGATGAAGCCACGCCCCACCTCCATGTAGACTTTGTGCCGGTGGCCACTGGGCAGAGCCGGGGGCTGTCCACGAGGGTTTCCATGAAGCAGGCGTTAAAGCAGCAAGGATTTGAAAGCCTGGGCCGAAAGCAAACCGAATGGAAAGCTGGATGGAGCGTGAGAAGGTATCTCTTGGAGAGATTGCTCAGGTACACGATTTTGAGATTATCAGCCTGGGCGGTGGTCGGCCTCACATGGATTTGCCAGAGTACCGGGCAGCGGCGCAGCGCCTTGAAGCTGTCCAGGAACAGGTTGCAGCAGCAGAACAGGATATAGCAACTTTGGAAAAGCAGAAAAAAGCGTTGCAAGGGAATGTGAAGCTCCTAAAGGCGGTTGAGAAGGTCAAGCCTGATCTGGAGGCCATACAGCCAGAAAAGACGCTGACAGGAGCTGTGAAAGGCGTTACCGTAGAACAGGTAAAGGAACTGAAGGCGGCAGCAATCAGAGGTGCGGCAGCGGAACAGAAAGTGCAAGAGCTGAAGGAAGAAAATCAGCGGCTTCAGCAGAAAATCCCCTCGACAAAAGAAAAGCTGAAGGAGGCTCAGGAGAGGCAGCGGCTTGAAAACCAAAACCGAAAGCTGCTGGTACAGGTGGAGTGCCTGGAACAAGAGTTGGAGCAGGAGCGCAGCTTCTCGGATCGGCTCCTGGATGGGGTCAGTGCGGTGATGGATTTTCTGGATCGCACCTGCCAGAGAAGTTCCGCCCCCTTGTCGAAAGGGCCAGGGAGCTGTTGCCTGTGCCGGAGGTGCAGCAGCCAGAGCAGGAGCAGGAACGAGGTCATACCTGGGGCGGCATGGAGCTTTGATAAGATAGGGAAAAACTGTATTGATAATATATGCCTGTCCAGGGGACTTGAAAGCGCCATCTGGACAGGCTATAATAACAACAAGAAATAGGGAAAAAACTCATTGATAATATATGCCCCCCTATGGCCTTTAGGCCAAGGAAAAATAATAAAAATATTCTCTCTCGGATAGGGAGAAAGTCGGAGGGGAAAATGGGGGTGAGCGACGGGGTGTGGGAATGTGGCAAACCTAAAAGGTTTTCCATCATTTCCATGCCCCAGAGCGAGGGGGAAAAGGGGGAGGTGACTTTCTCTTTAAGGCCTCGGAGGGGCCGCTCTTTGGCTCCCCCCTTTTCCCCCTATGGGTTTGCAGAAT
>ENA-OQCN01001709-OQCN01001709.1-human-gut-metagenome-genome-assembly--contig:-NODE-1709-length-10362-cov-8.135711_pt1 | contig 10362 bp, 9 predicted proteins | sample MGYA00242497_ERZ504576 | MGnify/ENA primary metagenome ERZ504576 (study PRJEB26092, sample SAMD00036296) | human gut metagenome | host: Homo sapiens | study: EMG produced TPA metagenomics assembly of...
TCCGCAGTTTATCAGGAGGGGCTTGTACCCCTCCTGATACAAGTAAGTCCCACCACTGCTTATTGCTCCTCGCAATTGAAGCAGGGGACTTACTTGATTCGGTTAAAAACTCTCCGGCTGATTCCAAAGAATCGTATCTGCCGGAGAGTTTTTTATAAGCATATATTCATTAATCTATAGCATTTCTGCAAATCGCTGCAGCGAATTTATTTATCCGAAACCTGAATTGCTGCCGCAGATATTTGTACGTATATCTGTGTTTTTTCAGATATCCTGAAATCTATGATCACTCCGCATTCATAAACTCTCTTATGATCTCCTTCATGATCTCTTCCTCCTCAGGTGAAAGCATCTTGCTGAAGTGGCTTCCTGTTGCCGCTGTCTGACGGATGCTTCTGGTGATCTTATCTACGATCTCCTCCTGCAAAACAGGATCGTTCTTCTGCGGAACAGGGACTTCTTCCACCCAGGTGCGAACCTGCTCCACATAGTCAGCCAGTGATGTCATCACCAGCTCCTCTTTATAAGAAAAATCCAGTGCCTGTCTCAAAAGCAGGAGAACTGCAGGCACAGCTGCCCCTATATAAAGATACAGCATGGGCAGTCCTTCTGCATGTCCGAGTCTATTGTTCAAAAAAACAGACAGAACCAGAAGGAAAGTGCTGAGCAGGGACGGATACCACACGAAACGGTTCATTCTGTGAAGAAGCCTGTCTCTTGATTTCCACATGTTCAGCCATTTTTCTTTCAGGTTCTGTAATCTCTGTGTATTTCGGATCATTCTTCTGTAGGTAAGGTTCGTTGCCAGCATCCCAAGTCCGCCGATGCATCCCAAAGATGTCATAACGTAAAGTGGGATATCCAACCGCATGATCGTTTCCAGCATAATACCCTCCCGTTTCCACACACTGCTCCACAGTGCCTGAGTGTCATTCCGTTTATTCTATGCCGTTTCAGGCATCCACCCCATGACTGCTCATTCACATTGCTCATTGTTTAGGAATATTATACTTCTATATCGCTTATCTGGAAACAATTTTCGTTCGTCAAATCCTCGCCCTGTTCCCTGTCTTTTTACATTTCCTGCAGTGCTTTGACTACATTTTCAAATTTCATGAAATGAGATGCTTTTACAAGGATGGTGTCTCCCTGTTTTACATAAGTATTTAAGTTAGAAAGAAGGCTTTCCAGATCTTTCTCCCGGATCACGGTTAAGTCCGGATTGGTCTGGCTGGCTTTTTCCGCGATGTGGGCTGCAAGCGGGCCTACACAGATGCAGACATCGATCTTACAGTGGCCGGCATGAACGCCTACGCCTTCATGAAGTGCTACTTCATCTGCTCCAAGCTCTCCCATGTCTCCCAGGATGGCTACTCTTCTGCCAAGTCCGTCCTGGAGAACATCAAGAGATGCTTTCATGGACATCGGGTTTGCATTGTAGCAGTCATCTACGATCATAAATTTCTCTGTCTCGATCATGTTGAAACGGCCGCTTACAGGCTCCAGGCTTTCGATTCCCTGTTTGATTTCCTGGGCTGTAAGGCCATAAAGCCTGCCAATGGCTGCTGCTGCCAGTGCATTGGATACCATATGACGGCCAGGCATTGGAATGTTTACGTGAAAACGCTCCTCTCCGCCTTCTGCCAGCTCACCTTTGATACAGATATCACAGCTCATCCCTTTCAGGCCACGGCTTTCTACGTTTTCGCAGGTAACAGCACAGTTGTCTCCTGTTCCGAAAAATACCGGTCTGATTCCGTTGTATTCTTTTACAGTGGAGAGCTTATCGTCATCACCGTTAAGTACGATATTCTTTTTCACATACCGGAAAATCTCTGTCTTGGCCTTGAGAACACCGTCTCTGTCTCCCAGATTCTCCAGATGACAGGTTCCGATGTTTGTGATCACGCAGGTATCCGGCTTTGCGATTTTTGCAAGGCGGGTCATCTCACCGAAATCACTGATTCCCATTTCCAGGACTGCGATCTCATCCTCATCGCGAAGACGGAACACAGTCAGCGGAAGCCCAAGCTCATTGTTAAAATTACCCTGGGTTTTGAGAGTGCGGTATTTCTCTTTCAGTACAGAAGCGATCACTTCTTTTGTGCTGGTTTTTCCAACGCTTCCTGTGATTCCCACTACCGGGATGTTCAGCTGCTCCAGATAAAATTCTGCAATGTCTTTTACTGCCTGAAGGGAAGATTCCACCTGAATATACGGATGATCCGCTCCCTCAAGGACACGCTCGGATAACGTTGCAAGTGCACCTGTTTCCATTACCTGCGGAATAAAACGGTGAGCATCCACACGCTCTCCAACAACCGGCACAAAAAGACCGCCTTTTTCCACCTTGCGGCTGTCTGTTGTGATCGCTGTTACTTCTTCCTGAAGCTTCTCCTGTGGTCCGTGGTAAGTACCGCCGCAGACTTTGGCGATATTCTCTAATGTAAGATTTTTCATAGATAAAAGCCTTTCTTTTTTCTGAAATGATATAAGTCTGTGGAAGGAGTCTGTCATTCCTTATTTATTATATTTCTTAAGTGAAATGCGGATCAGTTCTTCGCAGAGATCCGGATAGTCGATTCCCAGGACTTTTGCTTCCTGTGGGATCAGGCTGGTTGGTGTCATTCCCGGAAGTGTGTTAGCCTCCAGGCAGTACATGTCGCCGTTCTCCTTCATCATGAAGTCAAAACGTGCGTAGCCTTCAATGCAGAGAGCTTTTGCGCCAGCTTCTGCATAGTGCTGCATCTTCTCGGTAAGTTCCGGTGATATCTCAGCAGGACAGGTCTCTACTGTGGAGCCTGCCTGATATTTATTTTTGTAGTCATAAAAGCCCTGCTTCGGTGCGATCTCGATGATCGGATAAGCCTTGCCATCTACAACTGCAACAGAAAACTCACGGCCCTTGATATACTCCTCAACAACCACTTCATCCTCATAAGAATATGCACCGTCAATGGCATCCTCATATTCTTTCTGGTCGTTTACGATATAACGCCTACGCTGGAACCACCGCAGCATGTTTTTACAACAACAGGAAATTCCATTCCGAGATCGTGGATATCTCTTGTACAGTTCTCTTTCAGCATGGAAACACCCTTCGGTGTAGGTACCTCATCCATAAGGAAAATCTTCTTGGTGAGACCTTTATCCATTGCAAGGGCACTGCTTAAATAGCCGGTTCCTGTGTAGCGGATTCCAAGAAGGTCGAAAGTTGCCTGAACTTTTCCGTCTTCTCCGTTGGAACCGTGAAGTCCCATAAATACAATGTCAGCAGCCTGGCAGAGCTCCAGTACATTCGGCCCGAAAAAGCTTCTTCTTGTACGTTTGATGTTCTCGATATCATCGTCAAAGCTTCTCATATATTCTGCTGCAGAATCTACTTCATAATCTTTATCTCCGAACGGCTCATCCCAGTCTACAGGCTCCAGTCCGCAGAAAATATCTACCAGGATCGCATTGTGGCCTTTCTGGCGAAGTGCTTTGCAGACACCAGTTCCTGTTACGATGGAGATTTCTCTCTCTGTACTGGTTCCGCCTGCCAATACAACGATATTCATACTTTCATCTCCCTTGATAATTTTGTGTTTTCTTTCTTCGTATTCTTTTAATATTTCTTTTAATCTCTTATTCATATACTACTATCGGTACTCCTACGCTAATATTATTGTAAATGATTGCTGCCTGGTCCTTCGGTGTGTTTACACAGCCGTGTGAACCGTTTGTGATGTAGATCTGACCTCCGAACCGGGATCTCCATGTTGCATCGTGGATTCCGACACCTCCGGAGAAAGGCATCCAGTATGTGACAGGTGCTGCATATCCCGGTCCTTTCAGAACAGCCGGTGAACGCATGGCATCCAGGGCAAAACAGCCCGACGGTGTTCCATGTCCTTTATTAATACATCCGGTTACTACAGGTGTATCTACCAGAAGCTGTCCATCTTTATAAAATACCATTCTCTGGTTGGTCAGGTCAATCTCTACATATGTATTTCCTATATCATTGGTGTCACGGCAGAGTCCGCTGTAAGCATAGGCGGGCTGTCTTACTTCCGTGGTTCCTGCAAGGATCGCATTGTAAAGCCAGTCTGTCTCTGTTGTCTGGTCGATAGCCCAGCCGTAATCACCGCCTTTGATGGTCTTCTGACGGCCATCATATGTGGTAAAGGTTCTTGTACATCCAAAAGTATCATATTTATATCCAAGATTATTTACATAGGCTGCTACCTGGTTCTTATCAATTGTATAATTGCCTTTTTCGTCTTTTGTAAGCCAGTCTTTGATGGTATTGCGGTCCAGCTGCTCGGAGCGGTCGGAAAAATCATAGGTGATCACACAGCTGGTAAGCTTGTTCATCTGGTCGCAGTCTTTCTTGAGGGTTTTATCATCTTTGTATACAGAAGGCTTCTTGTAGCAGTCTTTCTTTTCAAGATTGACTGTGGTATCTCCGGCGGAAACTGCCGCACGGATCACTTTCTGTACTTTCTTTGTATCAAGTGTTGTTCCTTCTTTTTCCGGCTGGATCTCATAAGTCTCACCGTTGTCTTTGATGCAGGCATCTATTGGTTTCTCCATGTTATCCTTCTGCATACATTTCAGACCTTTTACTGTTTTAGTGAGTTTCTTGTCATCATCGTATTCCGTATCTGTATTCAGCTTGTATTTTTTCTGCTGATTGAAAGCCAGGAACCATTTATAGCGGTCCTGTTTCCGGATCAGTTTAGCTGCGCCGTTATCCGGCTTGTATACAAGGCCTGCTTCTTTTGCAGTGATGCTTTCTTTACCATTGTTTCTTGTCTCTACTGTAAAAACATAAGCCTGAACTTCTTTTGCAAGGAGTTCTTCTGTCTCATCTGCTGTTTTGTAAGAGCAGTTAAAACCGTTCACCTGTGATCCCGGCAGAAAATGGTCTGTAAAATAGTGCACACCGTATCCGTAAGCTGCTGCCGTAAGTATCAGCAGGATAATGATCAGTGCAATGACCACTTTTTTCCAGGTTTTCATTTTTTCTTTTTCCTCACCCATAAGATTGATTCTCTCCGATAGTTTATGACTGCCCGGTATTACATATACAGAAATACCGGGCAGTCTGATGTTATCTTTTTCTTGGTTACTGATTATTTCTCCAGAAGTTTTTCCACGCTCACAAGCTTCACGCAGAGAACGAATACCTCTGCAGCTTTTCCAAGCTCCTCAATGCTTGGGTAGCTTGGTGCAATACGGATGTTGCTGTCTTTCGGATCATTTCCATATGGATAGGTTGCGCCGGCACCTGTCATAACAACACCTGCCTCTTTTGCTTTGGCAACGATTGCTTTTGCGCAGCCTTCCATTGCATCAAAGGAAATGAAATATCCGCCGTGTGGTTTAGTCCACTCGCCGATTCCAAGTCCGCTAAGCTCTTTGTCCAGTGTAGCAAGAACCATCTCAAACTTCGGACGAAGGATGTCTGCATGTTTTCTCATGTGTTCATGAAGTCCGTTGATGTCCTTGAAGAAACGAACGTGGCGGAGCTGGTTCAGCTTGTCATGTCCGATGGTCTGTACTGTCATGTATTTGCGGAAATCATCCAAGTTAGCCTTGGATGCTGCAACTGCCGCAATACCGGAACCCGGGAAGCTTACCTTTGAGGTAGAAGTAAATTTGTAAACAATGTCCGGATTTCCTGCTTTCGCACACTCGTCAAGGATCTCAAGAAGGAAGTCCTGGTTGTCATCATAAAGATGATGGATGCTGTAAGCGTTATCCCAGTAGATTCGGAAATCCGGTGCTGCCGGTTTCAGATGTGCAAAACGCTTAACTGTCTCTTCGGAATATGTGTAGCCCTGCGGATTGGAGTATTTCGGAACACACCAGATTCCTTTTACTGCCGGGTCTTCATTTACATATTTCTCAACCATGTCCATGTCCGGGCCTTCCGGAGACATTGGGATATTGATCATCTCAATTCCGAAAAATTCTGTGATTCTGAAATGACGGTCATATCCTGGTACCGGACAGAGGAATTTCACCTTGTCAAGCTTGCACCACGGTGTATTTCCCATAACTCCGTGGGAATAGGAACGTGCGATGGTGTCGAACATTACGTTCAGACTGGAGTTACCATAGATAATGATGTTCTCAGGCTCAACTTCGGACATCTCTCCAAGAAGTCTCTTAGCTTCCGGAATACCGTCAATCACACCATAGTTTCGGCAGTCTACTCCTGTCTCACATTTCAGATCTGCATCGCCCGCAAGTACTTCCATCATTTTCATGGAAAGGTCAAGCTGATCTGGTGCCGGTTTACCACGGGACATATCCAGTGCCAGACCCTGCGCTTTGATCTCATCAAACTCACGGTCGAGTTCTTTCTTTAAATCGAGCAACTCTTCCCTGCTCATCTCACAATATTTTTTCATTATGTTTGCTTCTCCTCTTTTTGCGCACAGTTTAATCTGCGGTTGCTGTGTTCACGCCTTCTGTTTTTCCTCAAGAAATATCTGCAAAAATCCGTTACTGTTCACTCCACGCTTCGCGGAATATCTCCTGCTGAACATTAACAAAAATCCTTCTGCAAAATGTAGCCACTGTTTCACAGAAGCAGGCTTTATCTTCCCTGGCAGAAAATCTCTGCGTACATTTTAGTATGGAAAAGCGCTGTTGTCAAATCTTTCGTGGAAAATCCTGCACTTCTCTTGCACGAGGGGTGTTTTTCCTCTATACTGGTAAAAATGAGATCATAAAACTAACCGTAATGATACTCAGCAGCTGTAAAGATACTATAACCGGTACTTTATGGAAATATCACAGGAAGATGCTGAAATCTGATATAAATATGAAAGAAATGAGGTATATAACATCATGTGGATTGCAGATGGTTGGAAAGATTACGAGGTTATTGATACATCTAAAGGAGAGAAGCTGGAACGCTGGGGGGATTATCTCCTGGTTCGTCCTGACCCACAGGTTATCTGGGATACTCCGCGTAAGAACCGTGGCTGGAAGCATATGAACGGCCATTATCACAGAAGCAGCCGCGGTGGCGGTGAGTGGGAGTTCTTTGATCTGCCTCATCAGTGGGATATCCATTACAAGGAGCTTACCTTTAATCTGAAGCCTTTCAGCTTCAAGCATACAGGACTTTTTCCGGAGCAGGCTGTGAACTGGGACTGGTTTGGTGAAAAGATCAGAAATGCCGGTCGCCCGATCAAGGTCTTAAATCTTTTTGCCTATACCGGCGGTGCTACTCTGGCTGCAGCTGCAGCCGGTGCTTCTGTTACTCACGTGGATGCTTCCAAGGGTATGGTCAACTGGGCAAAAGAGAATGCTGCCGCTTCCGGACTTTCCGGTGCGCCGATCCGCTGGCTTGTGGATGACTGCGTGAAGTTCGTAGAGCGTGAGATCCGCAGAGGAAATCATTATGATGCGATCATTATGGACCCGCCTTCTTACGGCCGCGGACCGAAAGGCGAGATCTGGAAGATCGAGGATGCGATCCATCCGCTGATCAAGCTTTGTACGAAGATTCTCAGCATGATCCGCTGTTTTTCCTGGTAAATTCCTACACTACAGGTCTTGCTCCAGCTGTGCTGACTTATATGCTGGCTACGGAACTGAAGCCTGGAAGGTAGTGTAGAATCTCAGGAAATCGGGCTTCCTGTTACAGAGAGTGGCTGGTGCTTCCTTGCGGAGCGTCCGGACGGTGGTGTTCCTCCCGGTAGGATCAGGATATTGTGTTGTCCTGATGGTCTGGCACTCGCGTGGGGCGGAGTTCCCCTCAGGGATACACTCGCGTGCGGCGGAGTTCCTCTTCGTGGGAGCACTTTGGCGTGCGGCAGTTTGCGAGAAGGGGAAGCACTCATAGTTGCGAAGGCCGTCTCCCCTTCTCGCGCTCTTCCACTCTGTCTGTTTTCATTCGCAGACTTACTGCGGTTCTTCATTTTTTATTCCCAGACTTTTAGCCGTTCTATCTTTTTTCATTCGCAGTCATTCTTCGGCTCTGGTTTTCGCTTCCGATAGTGTAGCATACATCGCCCTGTCAGCAAATTCACGGATCTCTACAATCGTCCAACAGCGGCGTGCCCGGAAAGGGGGAGCGCGAGGGGAAAAAGCGGGCTTCGCTAACTCTGAGTGCTTTCCCCCTCGCAAACTGCCCCACGCCAGAGTGTTCCCCTGAAAAGGATTCTGGAAAAGGAATCAAAAACTTTGTTGAAACGCTCTTTTTACAGGATTATAATGTAAGAAAAAGGAGCGTGATCTTATGAAAACAGAAACAGCAAAGGATACCCTTCCTTTCACCTGCACACCGGCTTATGACCGAGATGCCTGTAAAGGGTGTGTCTGTTCTACCTGTTACGAGCAGGAATTCTGCGACCGCTGCAGTTCCTGTGTGGAGCAGAGTCACCGGAAGGAACGGTGTAACGCTTATGAGGGAGCCTACAATTATTAACCCCTGCCAAAAGAGACCGTCAGGAAATATTTCCCGACGGTCTCGTCTCTAATCGTACATTCCTTCTGAACTGCCAGCTCTGATAAGGTCCGTCTCATATGATTTCACTGTAAAATATTGATTTATTCTTCTATCGGGTAAATCCAATCCGCCTTAATTACTTCAGCAATTATAAAATATGAAGCACCTTTAGCATCACTGAATACCACTTTCTCATCTGGAATTGATTTTTTTAAATTTTATCCATTTCTTGTACATCAAATTTATTAATCTCCAATTCCTTTTGCAAATCAGCATTATTAATAATAGCTTCTTTTTTAGAAACAATTTTAGCTGGCAACTGCGTAAAAGAGCCAATTTCTTCATTCATTAATATTCTCTGACTTTGCCAATCTTCTCTAGGCTTAGAATGGTAATAATAATTTTGAACAAATTTACTAAAATCAAAATCTTCTTTTACAGACATAAATTTATCAATAATAAGTGCTTTAGCTCTTTTCCTTTCCGGAGCAGTGTCAAAAAGCCCCGTATCCTTATGAATATATTTTTTTAATTTGAATTTTGATTTATATTTCGACGATGTCAATGCAAATATGGCATACACTCTTTTTTCATCTCCGAAGCCATATTTATCAATAAAATTATTTATCTTAGCAATATTCGGTAAATTTGCTGCCCACAGGCATTTTTTATGATCAGCTATACAGGCTAACTTCTCCGCGATTATATCTGTGAAGCTCTGTGCTTTATTATCTTCTCCAATATAATCACCCATTTTACCTACAATAATATGATTCAATTTACCCTTTTCGTATAAATCCTTAATACTTATTCGTTGAAATTCGATTTGTTCTTCACATTTTTTTACTTGTTTTGTGCAGGCATCTAAAATGATATCCTTTTCATATTTACCAATTATATCCTGATTAATTCTCCTTTTTGTTTCATTATTAATCTGAATAATAGGCGTTTCCAGCTCTTCCATTATAGTTCTTTTAATTTTTTCCACAGCCTGATTTAATTCATCTTCCGGTGGATTGTACTTCTCTGTCAAATCAGCTTTATTATGAACAGATTCTTTGCCAAAATATCTTAAAGCAGCTTGAAAGTATAAACTTTCCTCAATATCTAATCGTGCCTCATTTACTTTAGCAATGCATCTATACAAATAGTAATTATCTTCACTGTTGAATTCGCGCAACAAATTTTTATTATCAAATACTCGCTTTATTTTATTTGAATATAAAGCATCTAAATGCTGACGCATTCTTTCTTTCATGTCTTTAGCTTGTCCAATATAAGCAGTTTTTTTATTTTATTATATATTATGTATATTCCCGATTTCGAATACAGTTTCTCAATCTCAAAAATATTATCTTTACTATTCTTTTCAGCCATCTTTTCCCTCAAAATATTTTCCCATTTTTGCTTTATAACTCTACTATAACAGCTTCACTCTCCCTATTCAACTTATATCATTACTTCTCCATTCCCAAGCAAATCACCACCTCCCAAAACCAGAGAACAGGCCCACAGCATAGCCTGAACATCCACCTCCCAAAACCAGGGAACAGGCCCACAGCATAGCCTGAACATCTACCTCCCAAAACCAGGGAACAGGCCCGCAATCGGGCCGCCTTCCCGTCCCTCTTAAACTCTTTCCCACCCTGTCAGAACTATACACAACCATCCACGCCCCAGCCTTTCGCTCCCGATACCGCAGCATCCATCGCCCTGTCAGTAACTCCACACATCCCCACAACCTCGAACAACTGCGTGCCCGGAAAGGGGGAGCGCGAGGGGGAAAAGCGGGCTTCGCAACTCTGAGTGCTTTCCCCCTCGCACCTTCCACTGCTTCAAAGCATCACCATTTCACCCCAAATAAAATCCGCATAAAAGACCGTCAGACCAATAAGTCCAACAGCCTC
>ENA-OQCN01001711-OQCN01001711.1-human-gut-metagenome-genome-assembly--contig:-NODE-1711-length-10360-cov-1.884589_pt1 | contig 10360 bp, 12 predicted proteins | sample MGYA00242497_ERZ504576 | MGnify/ENA primary metagenome ERZ504576 (study PRJEB26092, sample SAMD00036296) | human gut metagenome | host: Homo sapiens | study: EMG produced TPA metagenomics assembly of...
CTTGCCGTTGTACCACAGACATCCATATTATTTTCAGGGACTATACGTGAAAAACATTACTTACGGAAACGAACATGTTTCGGACGAAGAATTAGAACGTGTCATAAAGGCGGCAAATCTTACGGATCTGATGGAGAGCCTTCCAAATGGGGTTGATACCATGGTAGGAGAACATGGAGGAAAACTTTCCGGTGGACAAAGACAGCGCATTGCGATTGCGCGAGCACTGATCCGTGATCCGGAGGTGATCGTACTCGATGAGGCTACGTCTGCTTTAGACAGTATTTCTGAAAAACTGATACAGGAAGCTTTGGAAAATCTGACGAAGGGGAGGACGACATTTATTGTGGCACATCGGCTGTCAACAATTCGTGATGCAGATAAGATTGCCGTTCTTGCGGACGGACATTGTGTGGAATATGGTACGTTTGAGGAACTGATGGCACGAAAAGGTGAATTTTACAGAATGAAAATGATTCAAAGCTGACAAAAAGGAAAAGTTTTGATATAATAGAAATGTTGGTGTGCAAAGGCACATCATAAATTGCAGACGGTGTCATAAAATGACAGGAACGAGGGTTATGGGCAGTAAGAATGATTTGAGTAATCGGATCAACGAGTCATACAGTAAATTGAGCAAGGGACAGAAACTGCTTGCCACCTATATCACAGATAACTATGATAAGGCAGTATTTTTGACGGCGGCAATTAGGTGAGGTGGTCGGAGTCAGCGAATCCACGGTTGTGCGCTTTGCCATGCATCTTGGATACCGGGGATATCCTGAATTTCAGAGTGCCTTAGAAGAACTGGTACGCAACAAATTAAACTCCATTCAGCGTATGGAAGTTACTTATGGCAGGATCAGCCAGTCAAAAATTTTAGAATCTGTTTTAAAGTCAGATGCGGAAAAAATCAACAGCACATTGGAAAAAATAGATCAGGCAGCATTTGAGATGGCAGTAGATACCATTTTGAATGCGAAACATATTTATATTATTGGAATCAGAAGCTGTGCGCCGCTTGCGTCGTTTATGGCATTTTATTTTACTTTGATGTTTGAAAATGTACGTCTGATACAGACGAGCAGTTCCAGTGAAATTTTTGAACAAATGGTTCGTATTGGTAAGGAAGATGTAATTATCGGAATCAGTTTTCCGAGATATTCCATGCGGACGTTAAAGGCTATGGAGTTTGCCAACAACCGCAGTGCAAAAGTGATTACATTAACAGACAGTGTGCATTCACCGATGAATTTGTATTCGTCCTGTAATCTGATCGCAGACAGTGATATGGCGTCTATTGTGGATTCACTGGTTGCACCACTCAGCGTGATCAATGCCCTGATCGTGGCACTCTGTATGAAAAACAGAGAGATGTTGCGAAGACATTAGAAATGTTAGAAGGAATCTGGGATGAGTATCAGGTCTATGAAAATGATGAGATCAATGCGATTGACGATTCCATAAAAATGCGTTATGCAAAAATAGGAGACAGCGATTTTCATGAATAAAATCATTGTAATAGGCGGGGGACCGGCTGGAATGTTTGCTGCGATCGCCGCAGCGGAAACCGGCAGTCAGGTTATTCTGCTTGAAAAGAATGAAAAACTTGGGAAAAAACTTTTCATTACCGGAAAGGGACGATGCAATATTACCAATGCGGGAGATATGGATAATCTCTTTGCAAATGTTATGACCAATGCAAAGTTCTTATATAGCGCCTTTTATTCGTATGACAATCAAAGAGTCATTGATTTTTTTGAGAGAAACGGACTGAGGACAAAAACAGAGCGTGGCAACCGGGTATTTCCTGTTTCGGATCATTCCTCGGATGTGATCGCAACATTGCAGAAAGTGCTGAAAGAGAAAAAAGTAAAAGTAATGCTGCATACACAGGTACAAAGTCTGCTTATGGAATCATCCGGAGAAGATGCACCGGGAAAACATTGTCACAGGCGTAAAGCTGACAGATGGAACCACAATGCCGCAGATGCAGTGATCATTGCGACAGGCGGATTTTCCTATCAGACGACCGGCTCTACAGGGGATGGTTACCGTTTTGCAAAAGAAGCAGGACATACCGTCACGGACATCCGGCCGTCACTGGTACCGTTTCTCGCAAAAGAAGACTATGTCCGGCAGATGCAGGGACTTTCATTAAAAAATGTGGAAGTACGCATTTTAAATGAAAAAAACTGCTGTATCAGGAGTTTGGCGAGATGCTGTTTACACACTTTGGTGTCAGCGGGCCGCTGCTTTTATCGGCGAGTGCAGCTATCAAACCGTCTCTTACGGCCGGAGAACTTTCTATGTTTATAGATTTAAAGCCGGCACTTACGGAAGAACAGTTAGATCACCGTCTGTTAAGAGAGTTTGATGAGGCGAAGAACAAGCAGTTCAAAAACTCCATTGGTGGGCTTTTCCCGGCTAAAATGATTCCGGTCATGCTGGATCTTAGCGGAATCGATCTGGAGAAAAAGGTCAATGAGATCACCAAAGAGGAACGCAGACATTTTATCGGACTGATCAAGCATTCCCGGTCACACTGTGTGGACTCCGTGATTTTAACGAAGCGATCATCACGAAGGGCGGCGTGAAAGTAAAAGAAGTCAATCCGTCTACGATGGAATCAAAACTGGTGCCGCATTTATATTTTTGCGGAGAGGTGTTAGACTGGATGCGATGACTGGTGGTTATAATTTACAGATTGCATGGTCCACTGGTTATCTTGCGGGAATCTCAGCGGCGCAGCCGGATGAAAGATAACAGAGGATAAAGCTTTATAAATCTATGGATTGTTATGGACAAAAGAATAGGAAATAAAAAACACAGCAAAATGTAAAAGGAGAATAAAACATGAGTATGAATATTGCAATTGACGGACCGGCAGGAGCAGGAAAGAGCACGATCGCAAAGCGGCTGGCGAAAAAACTTGGATTTATCTATGTGGACACGGGAGCAATGTACCGTGCGATGGCATATTATTTTTTACAGCATAACATTGATGCAAAAGATGAAAATGCGATCGCGGCAGCATGCCCGGACGTGGATGTCACGATCACTTATGAAAACGGAGAACAGCAGGTACTTTTAAATGGAGAGAATGTAAATGGTGTGATCCGCAATGAGGAAGTTGGAAATATGGCATCTTCCACAAGCGTCTATCCGGTGGTCCGCAAAAAGCTAGTGGAACTCCAGCGTCAGCTTGCAAAGTCTGCAGATGTCATCATGGATGGAAGAGATATTGGAACGTGTGTTCTTCCGGACGCACAGGTCAAAATCTATCTGACAGCAAGTTCTGCGACACGGGCAAAGAGAAGATACGATGAGCTGACGGAAAAAGGAGTAAGCTGTGATCTTGCAGAGATCGAAAAAGATATTATTGACCGTGATTACCGTGACATGCATCGTGAAACATCACCGCTTCGTCAGGCAGAGGATGCTGTTTTGGTTGACAGTTCGGAAATGAATATTGATGAAGTGGTAGATGCCATTTATCAGGTTTATTCAGAGGCAAGATAAGGAAACATAAAATATGAAGATAACATTGGCAAAAAGTGCAGGTTTCTGCTTTGGCGTAAAGCGCGCGGTCGATACCGTGTATGAGCAGCTGGAAATGAGTGCCGCAGAGAGACAGCCAATCTATACATTCGGTCCGATCATCCACAATGAAGAGGTGGTGCGTGATCTGGAAGAAAAAGGAGTGACTGTTTTAGAGAGCGTAGAAGAACTCGAAGAGAGGGCGGCGCATGGCGGAACGGTCATCATCCGTGCACACGGAGTGGAAAAGGGCATATCTGAAAAAATAAAAGAACTTGGCTATACATTGGTGGACGCAACCTGCCCGTTTGTGTTAAAGATACACCGCCTTGTGGAAAAACACAGTGCCGAAGGGGCGCAGATCGTAATTATCGGGAATGAAAAGCATCCGGAAGTAAAAGGAATCAAAAGCTGGTCGCTTGATCCGCATACGGCTGTGATCGCAACCCCGGAAGAGGCAGAAAAATATCAGGCAGAATCTGGGAAAAAGGTATGTATTGTAGCACAAACGACATTTAATTACAATAAATTTCAAGAATTAGTTGAAATTATAAATAAAAAAGGTTATGATATAATTGTTTTAAATACAATCTGCAATGCCACCGAGGAAAGACAGACTGAGGCAGCAAAGATTGCCCGTGATGTGGACGCCATGATTGTCATAGGGGCAGAAATAGTTCCAATACGCAGAAGTTGTTTGAAATATGTAAAAACGAATGCAACAATACTTACTATATACAAACTGTAAAAGATTTGGATATCACATGTTTTGAGTCCATCGATAGCGTAGGTATTACCGCAGGGGCTTCTACCCCAAACAAAATTATTGAGGAGGTTCAAAAGAATGTCAGAAATGAGCTTTGAACAAATGCTGGAGGAATCATTTAAAACAATAAGAAATGGAGAGGTAGTTGAAGGTACCGTTATCGATGTAAAACCTGATGAGATCGTATTGAATATCGGCTACAAATCAGACGGAATCATTACTCGTAATGAATATACGAACGAAGCTAACGTTGATTTAACAACACTGGTATCTGTCGGCGACACCATGGAAGCAAAGGTTCTTAAGGTAAATGACGGTGAGGGACAGGTATTACTCACATACAAACGTCTCGCAGCAGAAAAAGGCAGCAAGAGATTAGAAGAGGCATTTGAAAACAAAGAAGTATTAACAGCAAAAGTAGCACAGGTATTAGACGGCGGTCTCTGCGTGATCGTGGATGAAACAAGAGTATTTATCCCGGCAAGCCTTGTATCTGATAGCTATGAGAAAGATTTATCCAAGTACAAAGATCAGGATATCGAGTTCGTGATCAGCGAGTTCAATCCAAAACGCAGAAGAATCATCGGCGACAGAAAACAGCTTTTAGTTGCTAAGAAATTAGAGCAGCAGAAAGAGCTGTTTGCAAAGATCAAAGTTGGTGATGTTATGGAAGGAACTGTTAAAAATGTAACAGACTTCGGTGCATTCATTGACCTTGGCGGAGCTGACGGACTGCTTCACATCTCTGAGATGTCATGGGGCAGAGTAGAGAGTCCGAAAAAAGTATTTAATGTTGGTGATCATGTGCGTGTATTCATCAAAGATATCAACGATACAAAAATTGCACTCAGCATGAAATTCCCGGCAGAGAATCCATGGAATGGTGCTGCAGAGAAATATGCGGTTGGAAACGTTGTAAAAGGAAAAGTGGCAAGAATGACAGATTTCGGTGCATTCGTAGAGCTTGCTCCGGGTGTTGACGCATTACTGCATGTTTCCCAGATTGCAAAAGAGCATATTGAGAAACCATCTGATGTATTAAAAGTAGGTCAGGAGATCGAAGCTAAGATCGTTGATTTCAACGAGGACGAGAAGAAGATCAGTCTTTCCATCAAAGCATTACTTGCTCCGGAGACAAATGAGTCAGAAGATGCTGATGTTGCAGATGTCGATATCGATGCAGTTGCAGCAGAAGAGAACTAAATTCCGTATACAGTAATATGGATAAAAATAGGCTTTCACGGAATGTGCAAAGCCTATTTTTGATATGGCATGAAAGTAAATCTGGTTTTACAGAACTTTTGTGCAAAAGGAAACAGGAGGAAAGTAGATTATGCTGGAAACCGATAATTATGAAAAATTTAAAAAGGACATTTTGCAGCTTGCCGGAATCGATCTGAATTCTTACAAGGAAAAACAGATGCGCCGCCGGATCAATACGCTGATCACGAAGAACAACGTTAAGACGTACAATGACTATGTAGCACTGATTAAGAAAGATAAAGAAAAATTGATCAGTTCATCAATTTCCTGACAATCAATGTTTCTGAATTCTATCGTAATCCGGATCAGTGGAAGATATTAGAGGGACAGGTATTCCCGGAACTGATCAAAAAGTTTGGCAAGAACCTGAAAATCTGGAGTGCGGCATGTTCAACAGGAGATGAACCGTATTCCCTTGTCATGCACTTTCAAGGCAGGTTCCGCTTGCAAATATTAAGATCATTGCAACGGATATCGACAATCAGGTGCTTGATACGGCGAGAATGGGACTGTACAATGAAAAGAGTATTGCCTCTGTGCCGGATGATCTGAAAAAGAAGTATTTTACAAAAGTTGGTTCTTCCTATCAGATTTCAGATGAGATCAAAAAAAGGGTGGAATTTAAAAAGCATGACCTGTTAAAAGATCCCTATCCGAGTGGCTGCAATCTGATCGTCTGCCGTAATGTGGTTATTTATTTCACGGAAGAAGCAAAAGATGTGATCTATCAGAAGTTCCATAAAGCGCTTCAGCCGGGTGGTGTACTTTTCATTGGAAGTACAGAACAGATCATGAATTACAGAGAACTTGGATTTGACAGACATACATCCTTCTTCTTTGAGAAAAAGTAACAGTACATAATTAAAAACAGCTTATCAGGAAATGATAGGCTGTTTTATTATTTGGAGGTTGAAAATGAAAAAAATATATAAAAGAATATTGTCGCTTGGACTGGCTGTGGGTGTGATATTTAGCTTACAGGAAAGCGTACACATTTGTGCGCAGGAAAATACACAGACCACGGAGAGCATTTTTGCAGATTACGGTGATGAGAACGGTGGAGAAACGGATACTGCGGAGCAGATAACCGGGACGGGTGCAGAAGAAAACACGGAACAGACAACTGAGGAGACAGAAACCGGGAAAAATACGGAGCAGACAACCGAGGAGACGGAAACCGGGAAAAATACGGAGCAGACAACTGAGACAGAGACCGGGGAAATCATGGATGCTGATGATACAGAAGAAGCGGAAGAAAGTGTCTGGATGATGTACGATGGGACAGAAGAGCCAGAGGAACCGGGCGAACCGGAACTGGATGAAGGATTTCATCAGGATGGCAGTGTAGCGATCAATGAAATGAATTTTCCGGATAATGAATTTCGCAAAAAAATCAAGAAATATGACACCAATAAAGATGGTCTCTTGGCAGATTCCGAAAACAGGAAGATTACAAAGCTGGAATTTGAGGAAAAAATACAAACGGAGGGAATAGAATATTTACGGTACCTGAAAAAAATTGTTTTGACAGATGGTATCTGCAGTATTATGAATAGCAGTTCGTTGGAAGAGATAGAGATATCGGATGCTTATAAAGTCGATCATTTGAGAGTTGCGTCGTTTTCTGGATGTACCGCATTAAAAAGCCTTTCTATAGATGCGGGTATAGATTTGGATGCAGGAATTGATTTTACAGGATGCCAAAAATTAGAAACACTGACAATAAAAGAATATATGGGAGCTGCATTAGATCTGAGTCCTTGTATTGCACTGAAAAAGCTTGACATTGAAAATCTGTACGGAAAGGATAGAAGTTCAATTGCTAAACTGGATTTGAACAGCCAACAGAAGATTTTGGAACTTTCGTTGAAAGCGGTAAAACTGAGTGAAGATTTTGTACTTCCAAAATCAGTTCAAAAAGTTCATGTTGATGGGGTATCGTCAAAAAAACTGGATTTAAGTAATTATAAAAATTTAAAAGAGTTTTCGGTAGAAGGCTCCACGGAAAATTTACAATTAAACGGATGTGCGAATCTTGAAAAACTGGATATTGAAGATTATTATTTGAAAACCCTGAATTTGTCAGGATGTTCCGAACTGACTGAGTTTGATACTTTAGATCAGGATAATCTGAAAAATATAGATTTTACCGGCTGTAAAAGTCTGAAAAAGCTTCGTATCAGTTCTGGAGGTTTAAAAAAGCTAAATTTACAGGAGTGTAGTAAACTGAAAGAGTTAGAAGTGAATGCCGGTAAACTGACGGACTTGAAATTACCGGAAAAGATACAAAAAATAACTTTTGAAAATTTACTGCTGACTAGTCTCGATTTAAGTAAATATAACAAACTTGAGGAAGTGTATTTTGGAGGAGAGGCACCGAAACTAGAAAAAATAAAATGTGTGAATACATCGTTGAAAATTTTTGACGTGGATCGATTTGAAAAACTTGAGAAACTAAGAGAATTGGATCTGAGCAATAATAAGTATTTAAAAGAGGCTGAATTTGCCGCATATGGCTATGGAACATATGTTGATCCTGTAATTCCTAATATTGAAAGAATCAATCTCAGCGGCTGTAAAAGTCTTAAAACGTTTGCATGTCATAAGGCACCAAAATTAAAAACGGTCAACCTGACGGGATGTGTGAATATCACAGAACTGGATGTTGCATATACAGGGGTTGGAAGTGTAGACATTTCTAAATATAAAAAACTGGTTACCTATCGTTGTGCAGGAAATAACCTTACGAAACTTGATGTGACAAAAAATAAAAAGTTGCGTACATTAGACTGCCAGAAAAACAGACTGAAATATTTGGATTTGAGAAAATCTACAAATCTGACTAATATAGAGCTGAACGATAATGAACTTACCAGTTTGATATTAGTAATATATCAGGGCTGGGATGGTATAAATTTGATAATCAGTATTATACCATTGCAAAGGGAAAAAAGATTGATCTGGCAAAATTGCCGGGATTTGATATGTCAAAGATTGGAAAAGTAACAGGAGGAACCAGAAGTGATGGAGGATATGGTTCTGTTGTTACACTGACGGATAAAAAAACAAACACGGTTTCTTATGAATATGATGTTCAGAATGGCTGGTATCAGACATTTCATATAAAATTTGAAAATCCGGATAATTTAGCCAGCATAAAAAAAGTAAAATGTACACTCAATAAAAAATACTTATACATACGATGGCAAAGCGAAGAAGCCGGCTGTGACTGTTACATTGAAAGGGAAAAAATTAAGGCAAGGCACTGATTATACCGTGAAGTATAAAAATAATAAAAAAAGCGGCATTGCAACAGTGATCGTCAGTGGAAAAGGTGCATATATTGGAACAGTCACAAAAACATTTAAAATATTACCGAAAAAAACATCTTTTACGAAAAGTGTTAGCGTAAACGCCGGGGAGATAGAGCTATCCTGGGAAAAAGCAGATAGTGCCACCGGATATGAGATACGTTATAGTACTGATTCAAAGATGAAGAAAAATGTGCAGAAAAAAGTGATCACCAAAAATAAAAACACCACATTAAAAATAAAGAAACTGAAAAATAATGCGGTGTATTATGTACAGATACGAACATATAAGCTGGCAGATGGCAAAAAGGTTTATAGTGCATGGAGTAAGGTTGACCAGATCAAATTATAAATAAAAGGAATGACAGTTCACAATTTTTTCTTCCAGATAAACTGCAGTACATGCATACAATATTCTTTCTGCATTTCACTGGAAGCAACAAAATCTTCTGACAGTTCAAAATAACTTTTTTTATCTTTAAACATAAGACGGAATGCCGGTTTTTGTATTTCCTGATACTGGGGAACAAAAATGGCATTCTTTTTTTTATAGCAGGTTCCTGCGGTAGCTTTTTTTCTTCGTTCTTTTGGAATCGAGGCAGCAAGGCTTGAGGGAATGGCGAGATCTTCCTCAGGCAGATACCAGTAATTTTTATAATCAGAAAGAAAATATTTGAGTTCCCCTGTATATAAACGGACACAGAGTGTTGTCTGGTCTGTATCGACAACCAGATGGAAATCCTCATAATGACAGGAAACACGTTTAGGAACCGGAAAAATGTTTTGCATGGAAAAGAGAATCTCCCTGCAGGGTTTGCCGTCATAGGAGACAGATTCATTGGCACAGATGGATGTCACATTAAATGCGCCCTCAAACAGCTTTACATAGGACAGTACGGAGAGAAGCTTTGGCATATCGATAACATCCTCATAATTGTGCTGCTTTAAAAGAGAGATAAGTTTTTTATCTGGATTTTTCTGACATGCCTTGTATACATCTATCAGTTCACCACCGTTATATGCGTCCTCGCGTTCTAAACCAATGAATTGCTCTACCGTTTTCTGCTTTAAATTTGGAAGGGCAAAAAGAAAACGAAAGCCTGAGATCATTTTATAGATGTCAACATATTCATAAGCGGAAAATGGTTCTGGTATTTTGTACTTCTGACATTTGTTTGTCAGGTACGGAATATCAAAACCGATTCCGTTAAACGTGATGATCGTATCAAAATTTGCAGATAATCCAAAAATGCATGCAGTACATCCGATTCATCTGCCGGAGTTTCTGCAAAAAACTGATCGACAATAAGCAGATTTTCTTTCCGCGCAGCGCATCCGATCAGATAGAGTGATGTGCGTGCAGCTGAAAATCCGGTTGTTTCTATATCAAAAAAAGAGAATTCTCTGTAAATAATCAGTTCTGCCAGTGAATTATCTGCTGTAAAAGGCATTTCTTTCGTGCCAGATGTTTCCATATAAA
>ENA-OQCN01001713-OQCN01001713.1-human-gut-metagenome-genome-assembly--contig:-NODE-1713-length-10354-cov-2.905642_pt1 | contig 10354 bp, 15 predicted proteins | sample MGYA00242497_ERZ504576 | MGnify/ENA primary metagenome ERZ504576 (study PRJEB26092, sample SAMD00036296) | human gut metagenome | host: Homo sapiens | study: EMG produced TPA metagenomics assembly of...
ATCGTAAGCGTGTATTTTTCCCAAATAGGCACGTCAGCGTTACTCATAGTATCGTCCCCCTTTCAATATTAGGAAAAGTGAATAGTAAAAGGGGCTTTAATCGGACGGCTGTTAGCACAACCTCGCGGGAGTTCCACCCCTGCCCGTTAAGGCAGCTTTACCCAATGCCTGCGACGCTTTTACGCTCGGACTATGGCTGTAAAGGCTTGTCTACCCTTAGTGCGTGTCGTCGCCCACAAGCCGCTACACTTGTTCCCCGGCGTGGTGGTGGTCGCTCGACTTTCTCCAATAGAGGAAAAGCGTCATGGCGCACCCGCCGTATGGCTCAACGCAAAAAGGACGTATCCGATTTGCCCTATACTGCGTCGCCGTTATCTTGCGACACTTTCTTTGTCAAAGAGCAAGCAAAGGTCAAGTCAACAGGCAGCGGAAAGGGGGACGCTGCTTGTGGTTATCTCAAACCTTGAATGAAAGGACAGCCGCATAAGACGCGAACGCAAGCGGTCGCGTATATCCTCATCTATGCCCCAATAGATATTTCCGCGCTCATCACGCAGCTTTCGCATAGACAGGGACGCTATGTAACTTTCGTAATGCTGTACGACAATGTTCATAGCTTCCGGGTCGCCCTTAGTAGCGGCTATGATTACCGGGTAAGGCAACAAGCCGCGTTCGTCCTGTTCTGATTTACTAATCTGTGCAGTCATAGGCTCTTTCCTCCAAATAGCGTTTTAACAGCTTCATTGAGCTTGTCCGGCGGGACTGTACCGTTGTCCTTGACAGATTACAAAACTTTGCAATCTCGCGTTCGCTCATATCAAAGAAATAATACAGCAGTACGGTTTCCCGCTTTTCTTCCGGCAAACTGTGCAGGGCTTCGGCAAGCAGCTTCGCAGTAATTTCTTTGCCGCCGACAACGAAAGACTGTTCCGCTTCATCATCTGCAAAATATTTGTCGCAGACGTAAAGCTGATTTTCTTCCAGTGGCGACAGGTCGGAAAAAGTAACCTCGCGTAATTGTCGCTGCTTTGTGTCCCTGTGAGCGTTCATAGCTTCTCGCTTCAACGCCAGTTTGCAAAAGCCGTTAAAAGCACAACGGATTTGCCATTGGGTACGAATAGGCTCGTTCATGTTCTCACCTCCTTTCGCTGCCGCGAAAGCGGTGAAGTTTGAAATGTCCCCTTTCGTAAACCCTCAAACCGAAGCATTTCAAAATGGACGTTGGTTTTTAGAAATTTCTTGAAAAAATTTTTGGAGAAAACGCAAAATGCGCCCGTCTGCAAAACGCAGACAGGCGCAAAGGAATTATCAAAAGTATATGTGTGATTTGTGAGTTCATCTATGTAGCCGGAATAGCCCGTTGGCGGGTAATGGCTTTTTTGATAGTAACCCATTAGGCATAGAAAAAAGGACATGGCGATACCTCCTCAATACCGCTATATCCTTGAAAAAGGGTAACTTTAACACACCCTCTGTATTCTTACTTTTGAAAAAAGAAAACAGCGGCTTTGATTGCTATTTCAAAACCGCTGTTAAGTCCCTTATATTCTGTTAGGCGCATGAAAACTTTGCCGCCAAACAACGGTTTTTTTTTATTTTCCGTTGGGCGGTCATTGTTTGAAAGTTAATCAAACAGATTTAATTGGATAGGACTATTCTTTTCTTCAAAGCTGTATAGATACTCAAATATTTTTGAGTTATTGTGCATAATACCGCTACCCTCACATATTTGATGAAATAATTTCATCAGTTCATTGTGTTTTTGGACTGCTTAGTTGATATTGCATACCATAAGTACGAATATACTTTTTCTTTCATGTGCGGGAACAATCGGTCTAACTGGCTATAAAAATACTCTCTGTTTCCCTCACGAAGCGTTAAGCCCATTCCAAAACAAATAACGCCGTAAACCTTTGCTTCAATGCAATATTCTAAAATTCCTCTGATGTTTTCTTCTGTATCATTGATGAAAGGAAGAATAGGACAAAGCCAAACAATCGTTGGAATACCTGCTTCATTCAGCTTTTTCAGAGCTTCAAACCGTTCTTTTGTCGTACTAACATTTGGCTCGATTTTTTTGCATAAATCTTCGTCATAGGTGGTTAGCGTCATTTGCACAACGCACTTTGTTTTGTCGTTGATAGATTTTAATAAGTCTAAATCCCGTAATACTCGGTCGGATTTAGTTATCAAAGTAAAGCCAAAACCATATTTATTTGCTAAAGCCAATGCTTTACGAACATTCCCAATTTTACTTTCAAGTGGGATATACGGGTCTGTCATAGAGCCTGTACTCAACATACATTTTTTACGCTTTCGCTTGAGGGAATTTTCTAATAATTCGATAGCATTTCCTTTAATTTCAATGTCCTCAAAATCATGTTCCATGTGATAACACTTGCTTCGTGAGTCGCAATATATACAACCATGCGAACAACCGCGATATAAATTCATTCCGTTTGAAGCAGATAAAATTCCTTTTACCTTTATAAAGTGCATAGTCTTTTCCCTTATAACTGAAATTTCTTTTTTAAAAAGGTTTCATTGAGAAGATGGTTTGTTTCATATTCTCTATGGTAAAAAACAGCCCAGTTATTAAAAATACAAGGAAGATTTTTAGCTTTCTCTAAAGTGTCTACGGCAATCAAATTTAATGGTATGCTGTTTTTAGTGCAGTATTCTTGCACTTGTTCAATGCAGTTTGGAATGTATGGACATTGTAAGCCATAATAGATTGTCAGTTCTTGTCCACTAATTCTCATTTCTTTTACGCTTTCAGAAAAATACGGTTTTTCCCCATTGAAAGATAATGCCAATAATTCATATTCATTTTTTACGGTATCAACAACTTCAAAACCATATTTGAGTAAAAATTTTTTTGTCTGCCAAATATGGTTTTTTCTTTTTGGAACTAAGAATACAGACACCTGATTTTCCTTTTTCTTTTGCGTCATTGATACAATACTCAATCAAAGATTTTGCATACCCTTTCCCTTTGAAAGAACCTGCCACCCAAAGACAATAGATATACAAATAGTTATCTCCATGAACAGGCACCCACGCAGTTTCCAATGGAGCATATTCAATAAAAACCTTTCCCTTTTCATCAAGTTTTCGGAAAACGTGTCCCTCAGCAATCCGTTCTTTCAACCAATTCTTTTTTACTGCTACTCCCGCTTGATGTTTTTATCGGCAATCGCGCAACATAAATGTTCCTTGTCTATATTTTCAATCGTCAAATTTATAAATTGTTCGCTCATATTTTTTTCCTCCATAAATGCGTTACACCTATATTGTAACAACTAAACCTTGACATCTAATGTCATGCTTTATTTTTTTCATATATTTTTTTTGCTTCATCAGATAAAATTTTTTTCAAATAGGTAGGCTCAATTACTGTAACCTGTGTTCCAAAAGAAAGTAGATAGTCTATCAACCAGTTATCCTCTGGCATTTCAGATGAAACCATGAGGTCTCCGTTTTTCATTTCTTCTATTTCGTTTCCCTCAAATTCATCATACACACGATATGCCATTTCTTTTGGAAAACAAAGGGATATTTTATTGTAGCTTCTTTTTGGCTTATCTGTCGATTTGGGATATTCCATTGGTACAAATTCCTCTGATAACATTTGTATTTCAAGAATACGATTAAATTTGAAAATCCGAAAATCATCTTTATCAACGCAGTAAGATTTAACGTACCATCCTTTGCTCTATACATCATTTTAAGCGGATATATTTTTCTTTGGCTCTTTTTACCATAAGAGTTTACATACATGATACATAGCGCCTTATGAGAAATAACAGCATTTTTCAATAATTCAAAGGTAGTGTTATCTTGTGTTTTACTTCCCCAACGTGAAAAGTCTACTTCAAACCAATTATCAGAGTTGATATTAAAGAGAGCAGATAATTTTGTCAGCATATCCTTTTCATAAGTGTTACTCACAACTGATACACTTTGCAAAGCTGCTAATATGTCTTGCTTCTCTTTTTCAGAAAAAAGAGCCTTATCTAAAACATAGTTTTCAAGTATTTGTATGCCGCCATTTCTCCCCGTTGTTACATAAATAGGAATACCTGCACTACTTATTACATCTATATCACGATAGATTGTCCGCACTGATACTTCAAATTTTTCTGCCAATTCTGGGGCGGTTATACGCCCATTTTCTAAAATATAATATACAATTTTGAATAATCTGCTTTCTTTCAAATATTTCCCTCCTTTAACCCTATTATAGTATATAAACCTTGACATCTTTCGTCATTATATATGATTTATTTCAGTCAAAACTATGATGTGTGTAATCATATCTTGAAAGAGAGATGAAATATAAAATGTAGTTGGGTGAAATGACTATGAAGCAGAACAAAGAAAAATTTGATTTTAAGGCTTTCGGACAAGCCATTAAAGCAGCAAGAAAAGCAAAGGGAATATCACGCAATCAGTTAGCCGATACGCTGAATATTGCGCCCCGATATATCGCGTCCATTGAGAACAGCGGGCAGCACCCAAGTTTACAGATTTTATATGAGCTTGTAACCCTGCTTGATGTATCAGTAGACCAGTTCTTTTTCCCGGAACGGGAACAGGAGAAATCCACACGCCGCCGTCAGCTCGATACCATGCTTGACGGTATGAGCGAAAAAGATTTGAAAATCCTGTCTGCTACTGCAAAAGGAATAGAGGAAGCCAACAACGACGAAACGGGGGAATAAAGTTCTCTCGTTTTTGTTTATATAGAGTGATTGAAACGTCGCAGATTGCGGCGTTTTTCTTTTGGGAAAGTTCGTCAAATTTGCCGTTCCCGGTGTTGTAGGTAGTAAGGGATAAAGTTTCGTAGCAAGCATAGGAAAAGAGTACCCTTTTCCGTATTTTCGCCCTCCCGTCCTGCGGTGCGTCGGTTGAAAATTGCTTGTTGGGAAGTGTCCCAACCCCTCGGAATGGAAAGGAGCGATTGCATGAACGGACGCAAAAGAAAAATACAAATCAAATTCTATGTAACAGAGGAAGAACGGGCATTGATTGAACAGAAAATGAAGCTCGTCCCTACCCGGAACATGGCGGCGTATCTTCGCAAGATTGCCATTGACGGGTATATCATTCAGACAGACCATAGCGACATAAAAGCCATGACAGCGGAGATACAGAAAATCGGGGTCAACATCAATCAGATTGCAAAGCGTGTCAATGCGACAGGCAGCGTCTACCAAGAGGACATAGAGGAAATAAAGGGGGTGCTTGCAGAGATATGGCGGTTACAAAGATTAAGCCTATTAAAAGCACGTTGAGCAAAGCCCTTGACTATATCCAAAACCCGGATAAAACAGACGGAAAAATGCTTGTGTCCTCTTTTGGGTGTAGCTATGAAACGGCAGACATTGAGTTCGGATTTACGCTTGCACAAGCCATAGATAAGGGAAACAATCTCGCCCACCATTTGATACAGTCCTTTGAGCCGGGGGAAGTGGATTATGAGAAAGCCCATGAAATCGGAAAACAGCTTGCCGACGCGGTAACAAAGGGACAGCATGAATACGTCTTGACTACCCACATAGACAAAGGGCATATCCATAACCATATCATTTTTTGTGCGGTCAATTTTGTTGACTACCATAAGTACAATTCCAACAAACGCAGTTACTACGGCATACGGAACATGAGCGATAAGCTGTGCCGGGAAAACGGGCTGTCTGTTGTCGTTCCGGGCAAAGGCAGCAAGGGAAAGAGCTATGCAGAATATCAAGCGGAAAAGGTCGGTACAAGTTGGAAAGGCAAGCTAAAAATTGCTGTTGATACGCTTATTCTGCAAGTAGCAAGTTTTGAAGAATTGTTGCAGCGGTTACAGGCAGCGGGTTATGAGATAAAGCCGGGAAAATATATCTCCTGCCGCGCTCCCGGACAGGAACGCTTTACCCGCTTAAAAACTCTCGGTGCAGATTATACAGAGGAATCAATCAAAGAACGGATTGCAGGCAAGCGCACAAAGGCGGCGAAAGCTCCCAAAGAGCAGCGCGGCGTATCGCTGCTTATTGACATTGAAAACAGTATCAAGCAGCGCAGAGCCGGGGCTATGAACAGTGGGCGAAAATCCATAATCTGAAACTGGCTGCAAAGACTATGAATTTCTTGACAGAACATAAGATTGAGCAGTACGCAGATTTAGTCAGCCGGATTGAGGAAGTAAATGCGGAAAATGAAAAGACAGCAGACGCATTAAAGAGCGTGGAAAAGCGTCTTGCAGATATGGCGGTGCTGATGAAGCACGTTACTACCTACCAAAAGACAAAACCTGTCTATGAAGCATACCGCAGGGCAAAGGATAAGGACGCATACCGGGCAAAGCAGGAAAGCAGTCTGATACTCCATGAAGCGGCAGTAAAGACACTGAAAGCGGCGGGCGTTACTAAACTCCCCAACCTTGCCGCCATGCAGGAAGAATACGGGAAACTACAAGCGCAAAAAGAAGCCCTTTACGCTGATTATGGCAAGCTGAAAAAACAGGTCAAGGAATACGATGTTATCAAACAGAACATAGACCATATTTTGCGGCAAGGCAAAGAGCCGGAACGGAAGAAAGGAAAGGAACGGGAATAATTATGAAAATGGTTGGTATTACACCATGTTACAGAATAACATTAGAAAATGGCAGTTATGGCGTAGAAACTTATATTAACGCAGACAGTAAAATCCAAATTACTTTTGAGGACGGAAATACACTTATCGGATATATAGAATGTGTGGAATATGGAACTTATTCCGATGAAAATGATACTCTGGTTATAAGGGGAGAGAATGGAGAGCTGTATATCCTATTGGGAAATCGAATAAAGGATATAGAAGGACTGCACGAATAAAGTAAAAGAACAGGGCGCAGACAGCCAACAAAAGACTGTCCGCGCCCTGTTTTATGTAGGTGCGTTTTTGGTATCTGTTACGCAATAGAACGTCATTTTTAGGGGATAAGGTATAAAACCCTTGCTGCGTCATTTTCAAGCACTGAAAGCCCCGTAAATCAAGTCTTTTTTTGCCCCTACTGCGTAACAAGGGCGCGTCGTTTCCTCATGCGCTCCGCTGCCTGTCTGCGGGTAATACGCTTCCGGCAGTCCGGGCAGTATTTGACGCTGTTAGAGGTGGACGCAAAAGAAGCTCCGCACTCGGTACAACGCTTTTTATCCTCGGTCTTGAAAAGCTCTGCGTACAGCAGCTTATCAAGAGGAAGTACGGCGGTCTGAAACCATTTGCAAAGAAGCGAATAGGAAATAAGCTGCGGGCAGACACATTCCTCCCCGTCGTCCAGTAAAATACAGTGTCCGTTATCGCAGTTGCAGCACTCCTTTTTTACAAGGCTGTTGACTTTCCGGCTTTGGGGCGGCGTAAGCCGCTTAACCCCGGTCATACTTCATCAGCGGCGAAAATGGCAAGCTCCACATACTCACTTTCTGTCAGAGGTGCGATTTTCGCAAGGGTGCGCTTCGCCAGTTTACGCATATCCTCGTCCATAAACGGTAGCGCAGCGTTGATGTTCTCCATAAGCCGCGCTTGCCGCCCTCATTGTAAATGCTCAACAGGTTTGTTTCTTCAACGGTCAGTCTAATCATTCTCATACCTCCAATTCGTGATTTTTTGATTTTACAGCCGCCTTTTTCGGGGCGGCTTTTCTTTTGTCAGCGGCAAGCTGCGCCCGGATTGAGGGGCGCACCCTGCAAATATCTGTGTCTCGGTTTTCATTTTTATCAATCAAGGCGTATGTTCCATGTCTGCCCTCGATTTTGGAAAAGGAAAGTGTCTTATAGGGCAGCATGGAAAACAGACGGTCGGTGTCCTTAGAGGACGCAAGCTGCATAAATGTCGGGGACAGTTCCACCATGAAATGTGTCCTATTAGGGCTATTGGGCGTGTCCCTGCGCTTCATTTCCTGCACAATGCGCCGCGCTTCGGCTTCAATCAGCCCAGCACGCAGGGCGGCGGTATGTTCCTTGAAGTCGCCCGGTGTCAGTTTATCCCGTTTTTGCTTTTCTTCCCGTAAAAGGAATTGTAGCGCGTCAGGGTCGTTGGGTACTGCTTCAAAGTGTTCAAACTTCCCTAAAGAAGTATCGGGATTTCCGTTAAAATGCTGTCCGGCGGGTATCTCCCTTGTCCCATGCTCATAAATCAACTTGACTGTGTCGGCGGCAAGCGTATTGTCCTTAACGCGCTCATACTGCCTTGTATAGTCAAGCTCATAAAGATTGCCTTTGATTTTCCCGCGCTCCCTGCCCGTCAGCTCGACGGCATAGGCAAGAACGCGGTCGCGGGTCTGCTCTTTGTAAAAACACCATGTATTGTGGGCGGCGGTATCCTTTAGGAACACGTCGCGCTCCTTAAAACAATGCGTCCCGGACGGGCGGCAAAACCATAGCAGCGTCTTATCCTCTCTGTTAGGGCTTGCCGCTGCTTTTGCAATAATCTCCTTGTCAATGTCAAAATCACTTTGGAAAAATCCTGTATTCTGCCGCATGATAGCGTCAAGAGAAGCGAAAATATCCACGTTTTCAAACTTATTCATGCGTCAGCTCCTTTCCAAATCCTGTGTTTTCTGTTTTGCCTGTTTCTTCGGTGTCTGTTCTTTCGCTGCTTTAAGCTGCGCCCGGATAGAGGGCTTCTTTTCCGTTTTTGCTGCCTTGCCGCGTTCCTTGTCAGCCTTGACAGCTTCAGCAAGGTCAACAAGGGAAATGGTTTCTCCTGTCTTTACCTTTGCTTCCAATTCTGCGACTGTCGGGGTGTTGTTTATCTGCCCGTCAATCATGTTGTAACTTTGCTCGGTGGTCTGCTCGGCAGCTTTCAGATAGTTTTCCGGCTGAACGGGAACAGCAAAAGCCCTTGTACCGTTCCCCATAATCAGATATTTTCCATCGTCGGACTGGTGGTGCAATCCATATCCGGCAGCTTCCATTTGCTCGCGGCTCATGGCGGTTACATAGAAAGTCCCCCTCGGTGTTTTGATTGTTTCGCCCGTTTCCAAGTCGTCGGGAATGAGGGCTTTTTCCTGCTCCTTGAAAAACTCCGGCACTTCCTTATAACCGAAGCTGTCTACATAGTGGGCGGTGTCCTGCCCGTTCTGATGAAGTACCACCACGTCGGAAACGGAAAGGCTGTGTCCCTTAAAATCTTTCGGGTGGTCGATATTGAAGCGGGTGTAAATATCTTCAAGGGGAGTCCCCGGCGTAAGCTCTGCGGAATAGACAAGGGCATAGTTTTTTGGGTCTACCCGGTGTCCTGTGGCAGTCAGACGGTCATAAGGTTCAAAGCGCAAATCCCTTGTTTCGTCCCCGCCTTTTATCTGATAAATGGAAAAGGTGTCTTTGCTCTGTGGGGCTTTCTGTTCCGGCTGCTCCTGTACGGGTTGTTCCTGTGCAGCTACCTTTTGCTGCCGGATATGCGACCGCTGTAACTCGGTAGGCTTTTCCCCTGTAAGGGGCTGAATAGATTTCACATAATCAGCCGCATAGTAGGCGTTACTGGTAAGCTGCCGCTGCCATGCCCCGGCTTTTGGCGACCAACGGAAGCCATTACTTTTTAAGGCTTCCCGCGTGGCTTCGTCCGGCTTATCCTCAAAGAAGATTTGCAGTCGGTTCGCTTCGATGTTTGCTTCCACCTTGCCGCCGTCAAATTCCCAACCGACAAAACCGATTTCTTTTTGCTGTGAAAGGGATTTGTTACGGTCTTTCACGCGCCGGATTTCTGCGCTGTTGTTGGATAACGCCCAAGTCGCAAAGGGCTTGTCCTCCAAATGCCAACTGCTCGCCATCTCTGCTTTCAGTTTTTCCAGTTCCTCCGGCGGTAAATGCGGGCAGCCGTTAAGGGTCTTATGCTTGCGGTAATAGGCGTTTACGGCTTTCATGGTTTCCTGTGATTTTTCAAGGCTTTCCAGTTTCTTTTCTAATTTCTGTACTGCCTGTGGGTCGTCTGCGCTGATACCGCCCATGCCGGTGCTGAGGATTTTATCAAGAAGCCCTTGTATGTCCTGCCATTCCCGATAATTGCTGTCGCGGGCTGCGTTCTGCTTTTCTTTCTTCCTTGTGGGAAAGTTAGAGCCGCCCGCAATCAGGATAGAGGGAACACGCGCGTCAATCTCATAGCCTTTGTTCATGTTCGCCGCCAGTTTCCGGGCGTAGGTGTCAAGCAGGCTGTCGATTTTCTCATGGTACATCGGGTCTACCCGCTGTTTCTGCCTTTCTGCGATTTGTACGGCTTCATCTACATAGTGCCTGTATTCAGCCGTCGCGCTGCCTTGCTTATAATCGGAAAAGCTGTTCATATCCTCTGCACGTTTGGCGGCAGCTTCATTGATAGTGTAATAAGGGCG
>ENA-OQCN01001714-OQCN01001714.1-human-gut-metagenome-genome-assembly--contig:-NODE-1714-length-10349-cov-2.682156_pt1 | contig 10349 bp, 8 predicted proteins | sample MGYA00242497_ERZ504576 | MGnify/ENA primary metagenome ERZ504576 (study PRJEB26092, sample SAMD00036296) | human gut metagenome | host: Homo sapiens | study: EMG produced TPA metagenomics assembly of...
CCTGCAGTTGCCAAAATTCCGGAAAAGGTTGCCTGACGCTGTCCGTATATAACCGCAAATAACAATACATATAACAATACATATAACAAATAAAAATCAATCTTCGAAAAATACTGACTGTCCGTTGCACGATTATTTAACATAAAAAACGGAATAAATAAGATTAGATTTTCAAGATACGGAACCAATGCTCCAGTGTACTTGTCATGGCATAATACAATTTATGCCAGATATCCATTCCGGGATGGTCTGCATCTAAGAATTTATTACTGTGCTGTTTCATATACTGAAGCGTTTTTTCTATTGTCTCTTCCGGTCTGCACCAGACCTTAAATCCAAACTCAGCCTTAAAACGTTCATTGGATAAAATAATCTGATGCTGCTCTCCCACGATATTATCAATCTGTTCTATCTTCTTTCCAAGCACTTCCCCGACTTTTTTTACAATATCATGTTCTGAGTATGCCTCCGATGAAGAAATATGATACAGCGCTTCCTGATGTTCTTCACATGCCACAACTTTATAAATACTCTCTACTGCATCTCCTATATAAGTCAGCGCATAGGCATAATTTCTTTGATAAGAAACAGAACCATCTCGAAACGCATCCAGACATTTTCTTCCACAGATACTGCTTAATGCCTCTTTCGTACTACAGCAAACGTCATGCAGCCAGTCCAGTCGCAAAATTACAACATCCATTGACAGTTCTTCCTGATAAAAACGACAGCTTTCTTCTCCCTGATAGAGCATACGCGGTCGAACGCCTCTCGGTCTTGGCTTATCCTGTTCGGAAACGGCACTTGGATATTTCCCTCCATAAACTTCTACGGAAGAAAGATAAATCAATCTGCCTTTTTTTAAGGCAGACCACGAAAGCAAAAGATTCTGAAGTCCTGCCGAATACGCTACAGCTTCTCTTCTAAAATCCCTTCCTGGATAATTTGAGTCATAAGCTCCCATCAAAATTGTCACATCTGGATTTACACTGCGAAACACCTCTTCTACGGATGCTTTGTCATAAGAAAAATCATAACGCTCAAATACATGTTCATAATGATTCTGCGGGTCTCGGCTTCCCGATAAAACAAAAATCCGATGTCCCTCTTTATGTAATTTTAAAGAAAGTTTTTTCATCAGTGGTGAAGCTCCACCAACAAGCATAATATCCATTCTTTACTCCATTTTCTTTTGTTTTTTTATTTTTACCCCTTTATCTGTGAATTTTTTAATTATATCTATAATCAATTGCAAAATTATACAGGCGATAGACATTCTGTTCTATATAGTAACAGACAAAATTTTCATCCTCAAAATAAACCTTGAATTCATTTGGATAGAGTTTCTGAAATTCCTGTGCCCAGTAGTACATTCTCGACATCGTAACGGAACGATTTTTACCCCTATAAGCATTCATTCCTGTACTTTCTGGAAGTGCTTTCTGAGCCTGTTTTTCTGAGATTTCCGGAATTTTTCCTTCATACTCATCTGCATAATTTAATGGTTTTTTCTCTATATAAAAATAAACCCTTTCTGTAGGTATCAGAATTTCCTTTGTCTGATTCCAGTGTTCCATCTGTTCCAAAAAAGTAATGGTTTCCTTATGACGTCCATAAAGTTCTATCATTTGCAATTCATCATTTTCTGAAACAATGGTCCAAGTATCATTTTTCCCTTTATTATCTTTTAAAATATTCGTGGTACAAAGAATCGCTTCATTCATTTCCAAATCTCCACCACCAAAAGACTTTTTCATCCATCCCTCTTTTGTACTATATCCTAATAAAATAATCACCATACCAAATGCTATTACTTTTTGAATTTTTATAAAACGGTTAAAACACAAAATTCCTATCAAATTGTCCAATGCCAAAATAAATACAGCTGGAATTAAATAAGAAAAATAGACACAAACTCTATAATTTTCCATTAAAACCGGCAAACCTAACTTATCACTTACCAGAATTATTCCCAGCATCACTTCTGCTGATAACAGAGATAAGAGAGCAGCACCTTCCATATTTTTCATAAAATAACTCTGTACAATTCCAACTAGCACTGTAATTCCAACTATCACTGCAATTCCAACCGCATATAGCATCCAATTAAAATCGGTTAAATCAAATACATACTGGCTGAGTCCCCAAAAAACAATTTCTTTTTCTCTCCATCCAAGAAACAACAGAACTGCTAAAAGCAATACTCCAAATAATTTAAAAATAATTAAAAGCACTTTTGCCTCTGTATGGATTGGTCTGTTTTCCGTAAAAGAAATTGTCTTTTTTAATTCCCCTAATTAAAAAAACGATACTCACAATTGTTGTTGCAACTACAGCAAAACAAATGATTCTAAATACTAGAACGGTATAGTCTTTCAACCCTATAATACTCATCGCCCAGTACATTGAACCCTGAAGTTCTTTCCCTGTCAAAAACGCAACTGCCATCGGAAGCAGTGCCATTAACACTCCAATCACTCCGGAAACTATAATTCGGAACAAATATCCTCTTCTCCAAATCCACGCACTATATCCAATTGCAATTCCCACGCAGATAATTCCGACAATAATGGAGTCATAAAAGTGCGACGATAACGTCAGAGAAAAACTCATTGCAAAACCAAGCAGATTCCAGGAGGAACAGCATCGGATTTTATTTTCTCCATTCTCTAATTCCGCTTTTCTGGTTTTAAAATATTCCAGCAAGAAATAAATCGCAGGAAGAATATACAGCATTCCAAATTCCTGTGGAAGTGTTGCCTCAAATCGGGAGTAAGAAATTTCCATGAAATATTTTAATCCCACAAAGCCAATCGCTCCCAAATACGGGAGAAATTTTGTTTTACAGCATCCTTTTAAAAACAATAACAACATAAATACAATCATGCTGTACTGAACCAGCCAGAACAGACGCAGCGTCACATAAACAGGAATATTTAAAACAGTTGCCAGATAATACAACATACAGTGCATCCCCATTGGGTAAATTCCGGCAATATATAATTTATTTTCAACTAATCCATTAATCCAGTAGTTATGCACCGGAACATCAGAAGCACCATACCCCCAGTTATTTAAAATTCCGTCTCCACAGATTTTCCAGATAAGATAAATCAAAATACATAAAAACGGAAGGTCCAGCCATAGCTCTTTTAATAAACGCACCGCCTGACGAAGCAAAAATTTGAAAGCTTTACACACTTCTTTCAGTCTGTGTCTTAAAAAACTACGAAAGCCTAATTCCCGCAAAATATAATGATGAAGCTCGCTTCCTATTTTTTTTATATAAGACCAGACTGGAATTTTGTAAATTTTTATAATTGCAATTATAACCGGAAGTATTGTAAACAATATTAACGTAATTCGATACGAAACATATACGAGTTCTAACACCTGAACTAAATTAATAATATAAAAATTTCCTATGACAAAATAAATCAAAAAACGAACCGATGCCTGAAAATGCTTTCACTTTTTTATAAAAAACAAGAGCAGGTAATCCAACTGTAAATCCAAGAAATCCTATTAAAAGTTCTATAAACTGGATAACATTCAGAGTCTCCATGGACATGGGCTGTCACCTCCTTTTATCTTTCCGTTTCTCTTTTTAACTCCAGGAAAAAATCTCTAACTCTCAAATTCTTTCATAAAATCAAAAAAGGGAATAAATAAATATCTCCTATTTACTCATCCCCTCTGCTTATTCTTTTGTTACTACTTTAAATAGTGTGATTTTGACCGATAGTCAGCCGCTGAAATATCTCCCACACCATTATCATCTGTAATTTCGTACCATCTGTTCTATTTACGGTAATGGTTACTATTGCACTAAGGGCATAATTCATCCTGTTCTACATACCAATTCTATATCAATTAATCATGATAGCACACTGCTTTTTAAAAAACAATAAAATCTGAACAATTTAAAAAAACATTAGTTTCTTTATAAAATATTGTTTTTTTAACGTTTTTTTTAATGTTCTTTAAATCAGGACAGGAATTCTTAAACTTCCTTATTTTTTTCATACTGTCCCAATCGTGGCAATTTAAAAATACACCACAATATCTTCAAAAACTTGATATCATGGTGTATTTTTTTCTCACCCTATTTATTTTCACTCCTACTGTACCGCTTTCTATCAACCAGTTCTTCACAAGTCCAACATCAAGTTTGGCTGCTTCTGCAATCTTCTCAATCGGCACTCCCATCTGAAAAAAGTGAAAAAAGCCATCTCCTTAGCTTTATTCAACTCTCCCTCTGTCCTTCCTTCGGCTCTTTTTTCATCGCCATATCTTTCAACAGCATATTCCTGCTCAAATAATGTCATCATAATATCTACGACCTCCTTTTCTCGATCATTTAGATACTCTGCTAATACATCCTGATCTTTGCAAATGTTGGTGCTAGAATATAAATAGTACCACCTGTTCATGTTTCTTGCCATCACTGTACTCCCTTCAAGATTTTGCTGATATGTTCCGAACGATATTTTACATGATTCCAATCCATGCCAAAGGCACTTAAGATCACTTTCTGTATTTTGGTTACTGCATGATCAATCCGGTACACCTTATCCAGCTGGCGTGTCATCTCAATCTTTTCCAGTTCCCGGATTGCTGCCGGAACTGTAAGATAATTCGGTTTTTTGCCTTTTCCTTTAAGGCTCTATATATCCTGCACCGAATGATCAGTGCAAGAAAGCCTATAAATATCTTATTGGATGCTGCCTCTTCCGAAGCCACTCTCAGGCAATGATTCCCCAGATAAGACTTTTTAGCATATCACAAATCGTTTTTACGGTAAAGCACATTCTATTTACTTCTATCTTCTAAACCAAATCGGTTAAAAATTGCCTTGATATAAAGATTTTCTGTTCCTTCTTTTAAGCCTTTACGGATTTCTCTCCATTCCAGCACCCACTCATGCTCTCCGTTTTTGAAAAACAGTTTCTTCGGATTTTTACCTGCTTCAGATACCTGATAGCGGAACAACTCATTTGTCTCTCTTCGAAATGGATAATCTTCAAAGATCACTAACGTTTCCCATAATCTTTTTGGAATTGGATTTAACTGCAGATTTCTTACACGTTCCATCCGTTCGCGATACATCCGACAGCGCTTTGCATCCAGACTTAATTCTTCTGTATTATAAATTCCCCTGACATAAGGCAGATAAGAATGAACAGAAGCTCTTGAGAGTCCTGTAATCTTCATAATCTCCGGAATCGTCTTTCCCTGTTCATGCAGTTGATTCACCTCCATACAGATATCCGAAGTAAAAATACCTGCTGTAATCAATAATTTCCGAAGCTTTAACAATGTCATATTTAATTCTGTTGCCAGAGAACGCAGGGAATCTGCATTCTCATAAGCACCTTTTACGTCCTCCAGCATTTTTTGAAACTGTTCTTCCGGATTGTACTCCGAATTTTTTCTTGGTCTTCCCATTATTTTTCCTCTATTTCTTAAGCAGATATTCGCAATCCACTTTACTACCTGATTCGGGTCAGGCGGATATTCGCAATCCGCTGCTTATTGCTTTTCACAATTGAAGCAGGGGACTTACTTGATTTGGTTAAATTCTTTTTTACACCGTTCAAGCGCCGCCAGAATCACCTGGTCCATATCATAATATTTATATTCTCCGAGTCGTCCGCCAAAAATTACCTTATTTTCTTTTTCTGCCATTTCTTTGTACCTGGCATAGAGTGCTGCATTTTTTTCATTATTTACCGGATAGTAAGGTTCCTCTCCCGGTTTCCATTCAGAAGAATATTCTCGGCTGATAATGGTTTTCGGAAGCTCTTCCCCATTTTCATCTTTTCCAAATTCAAACCATTTATGCTCGATAATACGGGTCCATGGTGTCTCTTTATCGGTGTAATTTACTGCCGCATTTCCCTGAAAATTCGGTTTATCCAGCGTTTCTGTTTCAAAGCGTACACTGCGGTATTCCAGATATCCCAGTTCATAATCAAAATAGGCATCAATCGGACCGGTATAAACCACTTTTTTGGCAAGCGCATCCAGTTCTTTTTTGTTTTCAAGATAATCTGTATTTAAGCGTACTTCAATGCCATCTAGTAAATTTTCTACCATTTTTGTGTATCCTCCCATTGGGATTCCCTGATAGAGTGCATTAAAATAATTATTATCAAAGGTCAGGCGCACCGGCAAACGCTTAATAATAAATGCCGGCAGGTCTTTGCAGTCTCGTCCCCATTGTTTTTCAGTATAGCCTTTAATCAATTTTTCATAGATGTCACGTCCGACTAAAGAAATCGCCTGTTCTTCGAGATTTTTTGGTTCTCCACTGATTTCTTTTCGCTGTTCTTCAATTTTTGCCTGCGCTTCTTCCGGGGTTACCACTCCCCACATCTTATTAAAGGTATACATATTAAATGGAAGAGAATACAATTCTCCCTTATAATTTGCCACCGGACTGTTCGTAAAACGGTTAAATTCAGCAAATCCGGTTATGTAGTCCCAGACTTTTTTATTATTAGTATGGAAAATATGTGCACCATACCGGTGAACCTGAATCCCTTCCCTTTTTTCTGTATAAACATTCCCTGCAATATTCGGGCGTTTTTCCACCACAAGCACGGATTTTCCTGATGCCTTTGCTTCATGAGCAAAAATTGCTCCGTATAAACCTGAACCTACTACCAGATAATCGTACATTTTCGTCTCCTTTTTTCCGTCTTTTTTTATTTAAGCCTTTTAATTCAAGTCTTTTAATTTAAATCTTTTAATTTAAGTCTTTTAATTTAAATTTTTTCTACTTTAATTTCTTTACAATCTCCTGAATTTCTGTAAGATAAGTTTCATTTACTGTACCTGCCTGATACGCTGTTTTTACACGTTTTTCATGATAGGTAAGCAGATTGTTCAGATAGTTTTGGGAAATCTTATGACCTTTTACATTTCCATCATACATTTTCTCTGCCAGTGTATAATTTCCCCGGCACACATAGCGATAAACTTTCGTTGAAGCCGTCTGATAAATCATCGTTTCCGATACACAGAATAACAGTAAAAGTCCTATTAGTACAAGCTTTACTTTTCGTTTTCCTTTTGATTCTTTTGCATGTTTTTCAAAGAATAACGGCTGTATCTCAACCGGACTGCCACATTCTCCGCAGAATTTCATTTCTTTTGTGATTTTATTACCACAGTATTTACAGTATCGATTTGATTTTGCCCGTTTCAGTACCGCACGAGCTTTCAAAATCATCCATAAAAGTACAACAATTCCTATTGCTACCAGCACTTTTTTCTGATTTTCTTTTGAAACTTCTACTGCTGTCGAGTTTTTCTTTGCACTGTAAACTTTTTCAAAACGTCCATCGCCGTTTTCATCGACTTGAAGAGTCGTCTTTTTGCCTTCTTTGGTATCGGTCACTGCCAGCATTTCTTTTGTAACCGGAATCTTTTCAAAATTTCGCATATCCGAATACGTGCCATCTTCATCGACGAATCCAATACTGTAGTCCATTTCGCCTTCTCCGATTCCATTGATACAGATTTCATAGTTCTGGTCTTTTTTCAATCTCAGAATCTTAATCTCATCTTTTTCTCCATCAAAGGACAGTGTTCCAAAGCCTGTTCGGATATTCTGATTTTCTTTTTCTGACCGTAACACTTCACCGTCTTTTTGCACTGTTACATCCACCGGACACGCAATCTTGATATAAACATATTCTCCACCGCCAACCTGTTGTGCAATATCATCAAAGACAAACTGAATCGAATCAGCACTGCTGACTTCATAATGATAACCTTCCGACGCAATATCCGCCATCAACTGTCTGCATTCTCCCAGATTTTCTCCCTCTAAATTATGGAAGAATCCAAGCGTATACACCATGAGGTTATCCTGTTTCATTTTATTGGCCATACTAAGAATCGGTTCCCGATAACTTCCGTCTTTCTGTTTTCCTTCTGTCGGCTCTCCATCACTCATCAAACAACAATCTTTTTTAAAGATTCTTCGTCTTTTATCAGCTTATAAGCATTTTTAAGACCCGCTTCTATATTGGTTCCGCCACCACTGTAAATTCCGGAAACCGCATTTTTTAATTTTGCCTTATCATTTGTAAAATCGACTACCTTTTGTGCATCACTGCTGTAAGTAATGATGCTGATTCTGGTCTGTGGACTTTTTTCGTACACGGTATCAATGAATTTCTGTGCTGCTTCTTTTGTCTCTTCTATCGGAGTTCCACCCATACTGCCTGATACATCCAGTGTGAGCACAACATCCCTGACATTTGCGCCAAACTGAGTCATGACCTTCGCCTGTTTTTGATAAATATTCTGTCCTTTTTTTGCATCATTTACAATTAAAGTAAATTCTTTCGTCAAATCTTCGTTATTTAAATCCGTCAAAAGCACGTTATAGATTCCGGCATCCAGTTTCAGGTTTAATTTCTTGCTTTTGACTTCTTCGTTTAATACCTCTTCTCCGAATCTTCGGCTTACCTGAATCCGGTAATTATTATAGGGCTTATTATTTTCCCCATAGACAACCACTTTGGAATCATCGGTCAGACAATAATCATACATCGGTTCAATTGCGACTTCGTCAAAGGCATCGATAACACCCTCTACCTGGTCATTCGTCAGCTGACCCATTGATGCAAGTCTAAGCGCACGACTTTCCATTAATTGCCGGATTTCTTTAAAACCGGTTGCACTTGAAGTCTGAGAAATCACGGTGTACCACATACTTGCAAGCTGTTTGGTATCACTGATGGCTTTTTTGCTATCTCCATCTACTCCTGTTGCCATTAAATAAGTAGGATAGGAAATTAAACTTGCTCCTCGATGACAGTCAGTTTTTCCATTCTTAAACTTCTTTGCCTGCAAAATTCCTTTTTCCTTTTTAATATCCTTTGGATTTTTCATATTTCTTACTGCACTATACCAGTTGCAGGAACCATTATATTTCCCATCATCGCTGTAATCTTCCACAAATTCTCCAAAGATATCTGCAAGCCCTTCTCCAATTGCAAGCTGAGTAGATTTTTGTCTTTTATCACTGCTTGAATACACTCCCTGTAAAAGTTGAGGAAGCATCTACTACACCATGATTCGTTTCATGCCCCATAATATCAAGATTCGCTGCATAAGTGGCGCTTCCATCGGTTTTTTCTCCAACTATCATCAAATCTGTACCAAACATTGCTGCATTATTTCTATAATCAGTAGTACTGGTTCCTGATTGTATATCCTGGATTCCAACCGTTACATAAAGTTTATCATTTTCATTATTGGTAATTCCTTTTCTTCCAAATGTATCCTGATAATAAGCATATATTTTCTGTAGATTTGCCAGTGCATCAACCGCACCTGCATCCGGTGTTTCTCCGGTCTTCCACTGAACTTCTTCACTGTCTTGATTCAAATCACGAAAGATTGAAGCTGTCGCACGATAAACCTGAATATTGCGTTCTTCATCCCAAAGTTTAAATTCGTCGCCCTGTTTGTCATAATCGAGTGTCTGTGAAGACTTCTGTCCCTGAAGTGTTCCACTTACTTTTTCGGTCAGAATCAGACTGTTATCTGCTAAAATTTCCCCGGTTTTTCCGCTGACAAAAATCTGCTGAACCGGAGTATTTTGCGGTCCCATTACAACAAAGAACAAGTATCCCGCTTCGGCTGCATTATTTTCATTAAAGCAGATTACATACCCCTGACTTTGCAGGGAATAAGAACTTTCAGAATCTGCATTCTCTTCGTTTTCTTTTAAATACGCTTCGACTGCTTCCTGTGCATCGTATTCCTGAATTTCCGGTTCCACCGCCACATTCGATGGCTGTTCATACGTTCCATTTACGCTTTGAAGGTTTCCACTTTCATCTACACTTACCATCAGACTTCGTCCATAGACTTCAATTCCTTCATAGTATTGCTGCATCTCGTAAACGGTTAAATCTTCTAATTCTTTCACTTCTGAAACCCGATATTCTTCTTGGACATCCGCAATTCCAAGTTCTCCCTGCAGTGCCTTTAATGCATTTAGCGCATCAAATTCATCTGAAATTTTTCCGACAGATTCGTCTTTCTCCTGACTTCCATCTGCAATATAGTCAATCGAAGTCTTATTTTCCTGCTCTTGTTTTTCTAATTCTTCTCTTTCCTTTTTTATTTCCTTTTGTTCTTTTGTCAGTCCCTTATCTTCATTTTTTACTTCCTGATGAACCGGATAAAAAAACAACTGATAACTGTAATAAAACCCCACACCGACTGTTACCAAAAGCAGTAATAAAATCAGTTTTGTCAGGAAACGCAGGTGATGATTTCGATGCTTCTTTTGTTTTGGCTGGCTAAATTTTTCTTTTTTC
>ENA-OQCN01001715-OQCN01001715.1-human-gut-metagenome-genome-assembly--contig:-NODE-1715-length-10349-cov-2.583643_pt1 | contig 10349 bp, 9 predicted proteins | sample MGYA00242497_ERZ504576 | MGnify/ENA primary metagenome ERZ504576 (study PRJEB26092, sample SAMD00036296) | human gut metagenome | host: Homo sapiens | study: EMG produced TPA metagenomics assembly of...
ATACAATTTGTGTTCTCCGGCAACCGCATAAATACCTGTCATTGCCCGGTAAAGCGCTTACCATATGAATTCCTTCATCGCATAGATAATAAACATTCGCAATCTCTGCTGCTATATGTTTTTCTTCCCCCTGCAGCCGGTAAGTAAAACGCCGCTTTAAATACTCTGTTTCCACTTTCAGGCTGATCTTTTTCCCTGAACAATCACATGGAAGCATCTGTCTCTCATGCAGAACATCTTTATCCCCAATATGTTCTTTTACCTGGATATAATAAGAATTTTCCCTGCAGACTGCAAGACACACCCATGTATTTTCGTCATAATAACAGACTAAACCTGCTTCCTGACCACCTGTAAGTCCCGGTATCACAAGTTCCGTTTCCGCAGTAAAACAAAACGAAGTCTGTCTCTGCAATAAAATATTTTTAGCAGCCACATCTCTGAGTGGAAAACGGCTCCCTTTGATACGGATTCCTGATGAGAGAAAACGGATTCCTTCCGGCTCCGGTGCACGTGGTGTCATCCATTTTGGGTTCCAGCCAATATCCGGCTCTTCTTCCGGCATCCACACCGGAAGATCCGGTTTTTTCTGCAGAACCGAAGGTCCCTTTAAACCGTTTACGACCGGCCAGCCATCCGCCGTCCAGCTGATCGGATCAAGCGCCGTCTCCCTTCCGAGCATGCTGTAACCATCTCCGATCATCCTGCCACAGAGATACACCATATACCACTCCCCGTTCTGGGTGCAGACCGGCTTTCCATGACCACATCTCTGGATTGCTGCCCCCTCATCCATCTGCCGCATGATCGGGTTGTATGGACACGGTTCATAATTTCCCATAAGTGTCTTACTTCTCGCAACAGAAATCCTGTGTCCCATTCCGGTTCCTCCTTCTGCCAAGAACAGATAATAATAACCGTCTTTTTTTAACAGATGTGGTCCTTCCGGCGCACGTTTCTGATCTCCGTAATATAACAATTTTGCCTCAGAGATCTGCTTTGTGCAGTCATCATTCAGTTCTAAAATCCTCGCCCCACGGTTTAGCAGCATATAGTGTCTGCCATTCTCGTGAAAGATAGACGGATCAATTCCATCCTCATCAATGACCGCCGGTTTACTGTACGGTCCCTCCGGTCTATCTGAGCTTACCACGATCTGTTTACGGTACACAGTGCCTGTGTCATTCAGGCGGTAGGTTGCCGTGACATAAAATTTTCCATTATCATAAGAAATATCCGGTGCCCAGTAGCCTCTGCCGCCTTCCAGTTCATCCAGTGCCGCCCACTGTGGATCTGTGATCGCATGACCGATGATTTCCCAGTGTATCAGATCCCTCGAGTGCGAAACTGGGATACAGGGGAAAAATATGAATGATGAATTCACCATATAATAATCTACCCCGACACGCACAATAGACGGGTCCGGGAACATTCCACAGCGTATCGGATTATGATACATCCCCTCATAAGATGCACCTGTTCGTTCTTTATAGTAAGAAAGAAGTTTCTCATCTTTTCTTTCATATGCAATCTGATACGGTGTCACACATTTACCATCTCCTGCCGTAATATCCATTCCAACTTTTTCCACAAGGTAACGGTTCATTTCCAGATTACCGGACGCCGCTGCATAATGCAGAATATTTCTATGATTTTCATCCACCGTATTCATACTTGCCCTGGAATATTCGACAATATACTTTACAATAGAAAAATCTCCAATTTCCGCTGCATACAAAGCAAGCGGTACACCTTTTTCCGTCACATCATCAATGCAGGATGGATTTTCTGTCAGTTCACGGATCACACCATCTAAATTTTTTGCTTCTAATTCTTTTTGAAGTCCCATAATCTAATCTTCCAGTGCCTCTACATGCAGATACTCGAAATCTCCATAGCCTCCCAGTTCCTTTTCCCCGATGACATTCGCAAACAGCCCTATCTTCGCGCCTACCCAGGTATGATCAGACGGTGTAAACTCTGCTCTCACTTCCGTCCATGATGCACTATCTGTATCATCAGTCAATGAATAATAACAATGGAATACACTGCCGTTATCTCCCTCGCGCATCGCAAAGATCAGATAAACTTGTTCCTGTCCCTCCGGCAGTACCAAAAGCTGCTCTGCCTTCTCGCGCATTCCATCCTCACTGTCATAGGATTTTCCAAGAATCAGACGTTTCTGACCTCTGATTACGCGGACTGCGAGGTATGCATAGTGACCGCCCATCATGACCATTCCTGCCTGCTCCTGTTCAGACAGGGCAGAAATGTTAACACAGGCAGATGCCTCAAAATATGGGCAGACCAGTTTTTCCGTCAGCACATTCGAACACTCCCAGAGGATCGGCTCCGCTTTTCCGGATGGATTTTTACAGTATAATCTCAAAAATCCCTTTCTCTCTTTCAAAGAATAAAAATCATCCTTCGGATTGCCAATCCACTGCCACTGCAAGCCGAGTTTTTCCGATGAAAAGTCATCTCCCGCCGCAAGGTAACAAGGTTTCTCTGTGATTCCGGTATTTGGTTTTTTATGGATGATACATGGTTCCCCACAGCCATCCACTGCATTGATTCCCATGACCGGCCAGTCATTTTCCCATACGACCGGCTGCATATGGACAATACGTCCGTAAAGTCCGCGATCCTGAAAATGAAGGAACCATTCATCGCCGTTTACCGTATCTACCAGTGCTCCCTGGTGCGGTCCGTTTACGATACTGTTCCCCTGATGAAGCACATTTTTCTCCTCATACGGTCCGTAAATGTTTTTGGAGCGCAGAATCACCTGCCATCCGGTCTTTACACCGCCTGCCGGAGCAAAAATGTAATAATATCCGTTTCGCTTATATACCTTTGGTCCCTCAATCGTCGGCTGTGTCTTAAGTCCACAGTAGAGGATATGGTCCTCCCCCGTCGCCTTTGTTCCATCCCATGACATCGGAATATGCCAAGATGGCTCTTAAATCCAATACGGCTCTTCGCATAACCATGGATGATATATGCATTTCCATCCTCATCCCAGAACGGGCAGGAATCGATCAGACCTTTTCCGGCTAACACAAGTACCGGTTTTTCCCAGGTTCCAAGTGCGTCTTTTGTGCGCACCATGTAGATGCCCTCATCCGGCATTCCGTAGTAAATATAAAAATATCCCTCATGATAACGGATTGCTGCGCCCAGACACCCTTTGCATGCTGCGGCAGATCATAGCCCGGCTCATCGATCTTTTCGATTGCATAATTTTTCAGTTCCCAGTTTACCAGATCTTTGGATGTTAAGATCGGCAGTCCCGGCACATAGTTAAAACTGGATGCCGTCATATAATAAGTATCCCCTGCGCGTATCACATCCGGATCGGAATAATCTGCAAAAAGTATCGGATTTTTATAAGTTCCATCTTCCTGATCTGATTTCCATAATAATGACATAACCCTCAAATCCTCCTAAACACTGGTTTTATTTCCTGATACAAAAATGGCAAGGGATCACTCCCAAGCCACTAATAAATCACTATAGATACCGCCAAGTTCTTTTAAACCTCTCGCAATACATCCTGCATAGACAACGGCACCCATATATTTCAGATGCGTATTGTCGGTCAGCCCGTCCATATGGGACGGATAAACACCTGCCGGCAGATGCATATACCATTCTTTGGTTTTCTCAGCTCCAGCCTTTCGCATTTCCGCGCGCTCATGCTGTAAAGATCGATCAGCGGAACATTTAAATTTTCAGCCGTCTGTTTCATTGCTGCCACATAATCGGTATGTTCTCCGATATCTAAATGTTCCTCATCAATAAAACATCTGCGCTCTAATGGCGTAATAAAAACCGGCCATGCTCCTTTGTTTCTTGCTGCATTTACAAATTTTTCCAGATTCACCATGTAATCGGAATGTGGATCTGTATACCGCTGTGGATCATTCTTTTTCTCATCGTTATGTCCAAACTGGATAAATAGAAAATCTCCTGCGGTAATTTTGTCATAAATCGGTGTCAGTCTCGACTCATCGATAAAGCTCTTTGTGCTTCTGCCGTTTTTGGCATGGTTCTCCACCCGCACCTCCGGCTTTAGGAACAGGTTCATCACCTGTCCTATGCCGGTCTGCGGAAATGTAAGAATGTCATTGTATTGTACGGTAGAATCTCCTGCCCAGAAAATGTCGTCATACAAACATTTCCTCCTTATTCTTTTACAGCTCCGATATTTACACCTTTTACGAAGTATTTCTGTAAGAACGGATATACGATCATGAAAGGAATGATGATAACAATGATCGCCGCATTCTTTACGGTGTTCTCTGTTGCACACCGTTTGCCTGTGGAAGATCACTACCCATGATGATACTTCTTAACTTCATCTGGAAGTTGTAAAGGTTTGAATCTGTAATGTAAAGTTTGTAATGAGTATAGTCGTTCCAGTATGTAACGGCAAACATAAGACCGATAGATGCCAATGCTGCTTTTGACATTGGAAGTACGATACGGATAAATGTCTGCATCGGCGTACATCCGTCAAGTGTTGCCGACTCAAACAGGCTGGCAGGAATACCTTCGAAGAAGTTCCTCATCAATACCAGGTTATACACGTTCAGTGCCGGGAATAAGATAACGACCCAGATGGTATTGGTTAAATGTAATGATTTTAATACGAGGTAGGTAGGAATCATACCACCCTGGAAAATCATGGTAAAAAGTAATAAGTTTGCAAATAAGTTACGTCCCGGCATATCCCACTGGATCAGTACATATGCACCAAATGTAGATAAAATCAAGGCGATGATCGTACCTGCAATCGTTGTGATTACAGAAATCATTAACGGATGGGACAGCGTAGGGTTTTTGAATACGGAAATGTATCCTGCAAGACCAAATTCCTCCGGCCATAATTTCATACCATATGCGGTTTTTAAATCGAATGAGTCAACTAATACTTTCCACATCGGGATGATAATCAGTAAACTTAAGATGATAAATATTAACCCGTTTACGATCGGGAAAACTTCTATTTTTTTCTTGCTTTTCATATCTGCTGCTCCTTCCTAGACGATTCCGCGTCCATCACGTACTTTCTTGCTTAAGTGATTGCAGAACAGTACCAGTACACAACCAACCAGAGATTTGAACAGACCAACGGCTGTCGTATAACCGTAATTTGGAATCGCACCACTGTTGAAGGTCTGATAGTAAATATAGGTTTCAAGTACGTTTGCAGTACCTAAAACAGCATCGTTCTGCATTACGAATGCGGACTCGAACAGGTTCATAACCTTTGCAAGGTTTAAGATCAAAACAGTAAGGATCGTATTCTGTAAAGCCGGGAAAGTAATATATCTCATCTTGCCCCAGCGTCCTGCACCATCCATTGCTGCAGCTTCATAAAGCTCTGTATTTATTCCGGCAAGCGTTGCCATAAAGATAACGGTCTGCCAGCCAGTTTCTTTCCAAATATTAATGATATAGTACGCAAGTCTCCACCATTTTGAATCCCCCAGGAAATAAATTCCGGAATCAAGTACACCAGCGTTGATCAGGAATGTATTTACAAGACCTTCTGCTGTCGGTGCCAGGATCAAAGTAAAGACGGATGCGGTAACTACCCATGACATAAAGTGTGGCAGATAAATAATTGTCTGCACGATCTTTTTAAAATGAATATTTGCAATCTCATTTAAAAAGATAGAAACAATAACAGCTGCTGCTGTTGTCAAAAACAATTTGATAATACTAATCTGTAAGGTATTCCAGAATGCCGTCCAGAAATTTGGCATGGAAAACATTTTCTGAAAATTTTTGAGACCAACAAAACTTGCCTCTTTGATTCCGTTATAATCGGTAAATGCGAAACGGATTCCAAGCATTGGCAAATAAAAGAATATTAATGCAAAAATTAATACAGGAAGAAACATCAGATAGAATCCTCTGTATTTATAGATTTTTGCTGCCAGGTGGTTCTTCTTTCCACCGGTTGTAGCCGTTACGGCTGATTTTTCATTACTTTTTCTCATATCTGTTCTTCCTTTTCAATCAAACATGAATTTGTGATCCATGATCTGTGCCGGCTGCGGATATCCGCAGCCAGGACACCAATCATAGTTCTTAGTTCCGTTTACCGGAAAGTTTTATTATTTGTTTAAAGAATCAACGATTGCCTGTGACCACTCTGCACCGTGATTTGACTCAAACTGTGCATATGCATCATCAACAGTTAACTCGCCCATAACAACTTTTGCGATCAGCTCGTTCTTTAATGTTGTTAAATCACCATTGTACTCGCTCATCTCATCTGTGGTAGGAACAAGATCAGCAGCTTTGCAGTTATCATTGAATAACTGTGCAGACTCTTTTGCTTCTGCTGCTACAGATTCTTCCTGAGGATCGTTTGCAAGCTCAACTAAAGCAAGCATTGGATCGATGTGAGCTTTGGTGTACTGTGTACCCTCTTTCTCACGGTTCTCTAACATATGGAACTCACCATCAGCATATGTTTTCTCGTTCTCTGTTCCAGTAAATAATGTCTCTGCTGCTGTTGACCAGTGAATGCCTTCTACACCGTATGTCCATAAGAACTGAACGTCTCCGCCATCCTGCATCGGCTCGATGAAGTATTTGAATACGCCTTCCGGGTTCTCACATGCAGATGTGATGCACCATACTGGTGGAACACGGTCAAGGTACTGACCTACTTCAGCGATCGGAGGTAATGCTACTAACTCACCGTCTTTACCGTTTGCTTCAAGATTTGTCTTTAAGTTGGTTGCCCATGTACCTGCCCAGTAAGTAAATACACCAAAGCTGTCATCATAGAATTTGTTACGGCAGTCAGATGTACCATTTGTTAATGTGGTAGGATCAATCACGCCCTCTTTGTAAGCAGCTGCCATTCTCTCAAGTGCGCTCTTCATAGAATCCTCTGTGAATCCATCTTTCCATGTTCCGTCTTCTGCTTTATAGAAGCTTGGGTTTGCATCCTGATAGAACTCTGGTAAGTAGTTTGTATATGGAGCCTCTGTTCCGATGAAACCAGCAGCAGATACACCGTAGGTATCTCCGTTTACACCATTTCCATCCGGGTCACCGGTTGTAAATGCTTCGAGCATTGCAAGATACTCATCATAGTTTGTCGGAACATCAAGTCCGCAGTTGTCTAACCATGCTTTCTTAACATATGTAACACATCCGTTACCACGAGCTGCCGGCATACCGTATAACTTACCATCAAGTCTTACACCATCGATAACTCCTGTGCTGCCGTATGCATCCTGTCTTGTTTTTAAATCAGAAGATGCATAAGCGTCTGTCATATCCCACAGAACTCCCTGCTCTGCATAACCTGCATAATAGGTAGAAGATAAGATCATAACGTCTGGCCAGTCACCACTTGCAACTGTCTGTCCTACTACATCATAGTAAGCATCATGATCCGGCTGGATCACATTGATCTTCATTCCAAGAAGATCTTCCAATTTAGCAATGAACTCTGCCTGTCCGTTTTCCTGTGTGAAAACAGTTCCATCTACCATAATGGTGATCTCTTCTGGTTTCTCAACATCAGAATCTGTTGCTGTGCTTGCGGAAGCATCACCGCTCTCTGTGGTTGCTTCATTATTTGTAGAAGCATTTGAATTTGTTGTTCCTGCGTTACCAGTGTTGCTGGAACCGCATCCTGCCATACCAGCTACCATAGCGGCAGCCATAAGGACTGATACTACCTTCTTTTTCATAAGAACCTCCTTATTAGGAAAAATTTGTTTCGACACTGCTCTGATGTAAGTGCTTTCATGTCTTGCTCATACATTACCATCTTATGGGATTTTCAGCAAGAAACAATATTTGACAGGGGGTACAAAATTTGTTTTAACACTACGCAAACCATTTATTTTACTGGGTTTTTGAGTTTTTGTTGTATTTTTTTCATATTATGATAAAATAGAAAACGTACGATTAAAAAACATGAAAAAAGGACATTTAATACCTATGAGAATAAATTTGAATCCACCAGCGGATGCCACAGCAAAAAATGAATCCACTACGTTTCTCATGATTCGCTTTGCTATTACATACAGTGTCTTTTTACTTATCATTTTACTTCTGATGGTACACCTCCACCGTGTCTCAACAACACGCTCTGAAGAGGATTTCTGGAATCAGGATCAGTCTACCTTTGAAAGTGCCGTTTCACTTTTAGATAATAATTTCACAACCATGGATTCTATCACAAGACAGCTCAGCATGAATACCAAACTATACCATCTTGCAACGATGAAGTCCACAGACGATAATGATTTTTATCTGTCAGGTCTCACCATGAAGCAGTCCCTTGCCTCTTATATGTATTCCTACAATGAGCTTCCTTTCAGTACCTATTTTGTTTATCTGAGAAATAGCGGCTATATTATCAGTGTAAACACTTTCAATTCCGAACAGCTTTATTATATAAGAAACTATTTATCTTCCGGGGCGAATTTTAATGAATGGCATGATCTGCTCAACAGCAATCTGACAAAAGATTCTGCCCTTTATCCACTTTCGGATTTTATGCTTCCCGAAAGCGGTAACGCATATCTTTATGTGTTAAATATGGACGTACTGACCTACAAAGATATTCCTGCTACCGTTGCTTTCCATATCAATGAGCAGACCTTACGCAAAATTTTCAGCGGTGTTTCTTTAGGTGATACCGGTTACATTATTGCAGTCGACGCACAGGATCAGCCAGTGTTTTCCCTGTCCGAAGATAAGAATACATCATCTGAAAAAGATTTAAATACGCTTACCGAATCCGTATTATCCTTATCCTATGATGACAATAATACCTGTGTTCACAATGACACACATATTATGCGAATCGCATCAAAACAAATGACTGGACTTTCTATCTGGTACAGCCGGAATCCATTTATCCATCCGATTATCAGTTTATTTTTCTGCTGATCCTTTTTGCAGCAATCATCGGTGGACTTATCATGATATTTATTTTAGTCCGCAACAATATGCGCCCGATTCTTCATTTAGATGACCAGCTCCAGGAAACACTGCATGCAAATACGCAGTTAATCGAAGAAGCTGCTGCAATCCGTCCTGTTTTATATGACAATTATTTGAGACAGCTGATGAGTGGAGTTATCACAACCCCGGATGAGCTTTCATTTATCCAGAATTATCTGCATTTAGAAGATCCATCGCTTCATTATTATGTATTGTACGGTGTAACTTACGAAAATGATCCTGCTGCAGATACTTTTCCAAATGAAATACTTCCACTGAAGTTCTGAAAGTATGAAAGATATTATCGCCGGTCTTTTGGCAGATATTTTTCTTATGAAAATAACTTATATCTGTGTTCCCCAAAGAAACATATTTATGCTGTGTTAATCCCTTTTAGTGAACTGCCGATGAGATACTGATCACACTTCAGGAAAAAGCATTAAAATTTCATAGTGAACTGCTAGAAGAGTATTCGATCTGGTTTTTTGCAGGAATCGGTCTCTCCTGCTCCTTCACCAACATATGGGAATCTTACCAACAGGCGAAAGATGCTGCAGGGTATACCAGTAAAAACTATATTTTCCTTCCATATGAAATGTTGAAAAAAGACTCCCATGTTTACTACTATCCGGCTGAATTTTCAACCCGTCTGATTCGTTCCATCACTGGCGGAAATAAATCCCAGGTGATTGAAATTTTCAATCTGATCCACCAGGAGAACATTGAAGAACGTTCGCTTCCGTTCCAGTTATTACGGTTTTTACTTACCGATATCCGCAACACTCTGTTGAAAGCACGTTTTACATATACGGGAGAAGTACTCCGCAGATAGTGGAAATTGATACTATGCTTTCACAGGACGAGTTAACTTTCCGTCTCTGTGAAGATATCAGCATTAAACTGTGTGATTTCTTTGCATCAAAATCCGAAAAGAATAATCTGATTGACAGCATTGTGACTTATATCCGTGAAAATTACAAAAATCCGGCGCTCTGCTTAAGCAAGATCTCCGACGAGTTCCACATATCAGAAAGTTATTTTTCTCATATGTTTAAAGAAAATATGAATGTGAACTTCTCTGTCTATCTGGAAGATCTGCGGCTCACAGAGGCGGCACATCTGATTGAAAAAGGCGAATCCGGTATCAATGAAATCGCTTTGGAAGTTGGTTATAACAACCAGACGTCTTTCCGACGTGCATTTAAGAAAAAATATGGCGTTACACCAAGCAGCTTTGGCGTTCAGTCTTAATAAGAAATGGAGGATATTACAATGAATTTCAAAAAAGGTTCTCCAGAAAGTGCTGGCATCCCATCCGGATGCCTTCTTCACTTTCTGGATCGTTTACAAAAAAACAG
>ENA-OQCN01001716-OQCN01001716.1-human-gut-metagenome-genome-assembly--contig:-NODE-1716-length-10334-cov-2.986872_pt1 | contig 10334 bp, 11 predicted proteins | sample MGYA00242497_ERZ504576 | MGnify/ENA primary metagenome ERZ504576 (study PRJEB26092, sample SAMD00036296) | human gut metagenome | host: Homo sapiens | study: EMG produced TPA metagenomics assembly of...
CCGGCTCTGCATATCCAATCATCGAATAAGCAAAATAACCTACAAACCCTCCTGTAAATGGCGGCATTCCCTCTAATTTCGGTGAACGGTAATCTTTCATAATCTCACGAATGATTTCCAGAGGTTTTTCGGTTTGATAAGTTCCTGTTTTCCTTTTTTCTCAACTACCACTTCATTTGACCGGCAGGTCACACGCATAATCGGGTCATATCCGAGAAAGGAATATCTTCCCCAGGTTTCGCCACCTTCAATACTTTCTAACAAATAATATCTTTTTGAAATTGCAGAGATTTTTCTAAGTAAAGTAATCGGTGTTGTGATATCTGCATAAATTTCTTTGCAGACCGGAACAACCGAATATTCTTCTGCTAATTTTAATATTGTGTTGCAATCTGGTGTTATTTTCATATCTGCCATCCTTTCTGAATATGTTTTCTATCCAAGAACAAAGAATGTACCAAGGCACATTCTTGCGGAGCGTTTTTTTAATTCATAAGACGAAATTTCTTATGAATTAAAAAAGGCTCTTGTCCCATTAGATTTTCTCTAATGGGACAAGAGCCTTTTTATTTCTCGCTCCTGCGGTACCACCCAAATTATCCAGGTTTTCCTGAACCACTCTTTCCATGTACTATCATACACGCCCCATTGATAACGGTTGGGATTTCCCGTCAGCGTCTACTTTTTTCAAATTTCAAGCTGCCCTCACAAGTCCATTCAATAAAAATTCACATTGCTGTAATTCCACCATCTACAACTCTCTGTAACAGATTTCTCTGCTTTAACGGATTTCTTTATTTACTCCTCTTGTTCAACGGTTTAAAGTGCTATTTACTTAAATTTGTTATAAGTATAGTCCTCATTTTTTCATTTGTCAACTTCTTTTTTCCAGCTCCGCTATCTTTTTTAGTAAAATTTCCTCCCTGTCCTGCATTTCCATTCGTTTTGTTTCCCATACTGCCGGATTCTGAACTTTTAGATAATTCAGACATTTTGACACATATTGACTTAACAACACAATATAAAGAGAATAGACATATTCTTTTAAACTCTGCTCATTTTCAAATCCTCCAAGTTCCGTTAAAATCTCAAATGTCTGTTTATCAATTTTCTCTCCACAAATCACATTCCGGTCAATTCCTCCTAAATGGAACAAATTCTGCAGGTAATAATCAAACTCTTCTTCTTTTTTGTTTAAAAATCCGGTAATTGCCCGATATGGATACTTCATCTGTTTTCTTAAAATTCGTGAAAATTCCATACTTTTTTGTTCTGCTTTGGCATTTTGAAATGGATATTCCATAACCTCTGCTTTTGGACTGTTCCAAATAGTATTTCTATCTAACATACATTGAAACAACAGGGCAGAATTTGTGTCAGGAAGAATCTTCACCTGAAAGACTTCCGCCAACAGATATACAATACAAAGCTGACTTAAGCCCATTGCCGCTGTTCCGTATACAGACCTGCCCATTCTTGAATCTTATGAAATTTTACACTTGGTCTTTCAAACAGTTCCTCTCTGACCTCACACCAGCCTGCCGTTATCATCTCAATCAAAGTCTCATAACTCTTTTTTGCCTCTTTTTTCTCGCCCTCTCGAATTTCAAACAACATTCCAAGCACGACCTGGGCATAATAATATTCTTCATATCCAAGACAGGATAAAAAATACTCTCCATGATATTTGGATGCTTCGAATAACTTTTGATAATGTAAAATCTGAAGAACTGAAAATTGTTTCATCTTACCTTTGCATACCGGATTATGTACCACTGCAAACGTAAGAAAATAAGTCACATCAAGACAGACTTCTTTTTCTTTGACTTCATAAGCATTTTCTTCACGGATGGCATTTTCTTCTGGCTCTTCACATATTTGTCTTTGTTTTTGACGTACTTTAAGTCCATTAAAAATAATTCCTGTTTTTTTCATAGATGACCTCCTGTTTCAGGCGGATAGAAGCAGTATCTTTTTTTTGATAAAATTTCTATATTGTGGATAATCGATGAGATTTCATCTTTGATTTTGTAACTGAATAAAATGAATAGATTTCTGTTGATTTGCTGCGAATGTTTTTTGTTCAATCCGCCTTTTACTTTGTGATATCAGACTATCACACCATACAGTAAAAAGCAACCATTTTGCCTTTCTTCTTTCTGAAAAAAAGACAAATATAGTTGCTTTTGTATCTTACTTTTATCTTACTTTAAAATTACTTTTGCAAATTTCTTCTTACCTCTTTTGATAACAATACCGTCGCCTTCCAGGTTTTCCTTTACAACCATAAATTTGATGTCCGTTACTTTTTCACCATCAATGGAAACCCCACCCTGTTCGATGGCACGTCTGCCGTCAGAACGGGTAGACGCAAGATTACTCTTCTGAAGCAGCGTAATTAAGTCCACTTCTCCTTCTGTCAAATCTGCCTCTTCGATTTCTGTTGTCGGCATATCTGCTGCATTTCCTTTAGAGAATAATGCCCTTGCACCTTCCTGCGCTTTCTTTGCCTCTTCTTCTCCATGTACAAGTCCGGTCAGTTCATAAGCTAAAATTTCTTTTGCCTGATTTAACTGGCTTCCTTCCCATTTATCCATCTCGTCAATCTGTTCTAACGGCAGGAATGTAAGCATACGCAGACATTTTAATACATCAGCATCACTTACATTTCTCCAGTACTGATAGAAGTCAAATGGAGAAGTCTTATTCGGATCAAGCCATACAGCTCCGGACTGCGTTTTTCCCATTTTCTTTCCTTCGGAGTTCAAGAGCAGATTAATGGTCATTGCATAGGCATTTTTATTTAATTTACGACGAATCAATTCCGTACCGCCAAGCATATTGCTCCACTGGTCATTTCCGCCAAACTGCATGTTACATCCGTATTTCTGGTATAACATGTAGAAATCGTAACTCTGCATAATCATGTAGTTAAATTCCAGAAAGCTTAATCCTTTCTCCATACGCTGTTTGTAGCATTCTGCACGCAGCATATTATTGACAGAAAAACAAGAACCAACTTCTCGTAATACTTCAACATAATTCAATTTCATCAGCCAATCTGCATTATTTACCATCATGCTTTGTCATCTGAGAAGTCAATAAAACGACTCATCTGTTTCTTAAAACAATCACAGTTATGCTGAATCGTTTCTTCTGTCAGCATCTGACGCATATCCGTACGACCGGATGGATCTCCAACCATACCTGTACCGCCTCCGATTAAGGCAATCGGTTTGTTTCCTGCCATCTGCAGACGTTTCATCAGACACAATGCCATGAAATGTCCAACATGAAGACTGTCTGCGGTCGGGTCAAATCCAATGTAAAATGTTGCCTTTCCATTGTTTACCAGTTCTCTGATTTCTTCTTCATCTGTTACCTGAGCAATTAAACCTCTGGCAACTAATTCTTCATAGATTTTCATTGTTTTTTCTCCTTTTTTTGATATAAAAAACTCTCATCCTTCTAAAAAGGACGAGAGTCTATCACTTCGTGTTACCACCTTTATTTGCAGAAAACTCACATTTCCTGCCTCTATAAGTACAGCTTTTTTGCGATACTTGAGCACAATAACGAGTGCCACTCCGTTACAGCCTACTAAGCAACTCTGCCATTCGGTGCAAAGCTTAAGGATGTATTCATCTTCCAATGTTTTTCTGCGCCTCTCATCTTCCGGCTGCTTTCTGTAGATTCCTTCGGTGACTACTTGTTCCTCTCACTGCTTTTTTCTATCTGAAATTTCTGTCTTAAGACAAACAAGTATACCCAGAAAATACGGACTTTGTCAACCCCTTTTTAAAAATTCCAGACATATTCTCCATTTTCTTTGATTCCATAGAAATCACTGAAATTCAGCGCAAAAATATCTTTTTTGATACCCGCTACCGAAATTTGATTTTTAATCAGGTACTGCCAGATTCCTGCATGAGAAATATCTCCCTGAAGCAGTACTCCTGCTACTTTTCCATCTCGGATGATAACTCTTTTATAGTTAGAAGCATCTTCTCTTGCAATCACCACATCTGTCTCTTTTGGTACAATTTCGCCAACGCAAAGTGAATTTAATCCAAAGAAATTAATCGTGTTTTTAGCGGCAAAGCGATCCGTATAAGTGACACGTCCGCCCATCATGTTAAGTGCTGCGGTTTCTCCCTGTTTCTGAGCATTTGGCCAGATTCCGGAAAGTCCGGTTACATCTCCCGCTGCATAGACATCTTTTGCTCCTGTCTGCATAAACTCATCTACTTTCATGCCTCTGTCGACTATGATTTCCTCTGTCTCAAAACCTGCTGTTGCACTTCTCACTCCGGCTGCCACAATAATCAAATCCGATTTTAATTCTTCTCCATTGTCCAAAATAACCGTCGTAATTTTTCCGTTCTCATCCATTTTTGTTTCTGCTGCTTTTCTTCCAAGATAAAACTTAGCTCCTGCAGATTCAACGTTTCTGATATTCTTTTGCTGCTGTCTTATCAAGCTGTACCGGAAGAATCCGGTCTGCCATTTCAACAATTGAAACATTCTTTCCTGTTTCCATCAGACCATAAGCTGCGTCAAGCCCAACCAGACCTGAACCGATAATAACAATATTCTCCGCTTTTTTGGCAGATTGGTCAATTGCCTGTGCATCACTTAAATGTCGAAGACCAAAGACATTTTTTGCCTCTCTTAAATTTCCAACCGGAGGAATAAAACTGTTTGCGCCTGTTGCGATTAAAAGTTTATCATACTCAACTCTTGTTCCGTCTAAAAGTTCGACCTGCTTTTCTTTTACATGAAGCTGTTTTACGCTCTGTGCTTTATTCCAGATAATCTGATTTTCTTCAAAAAATTCTCCGGAATAAAACTTAACTGTTTTTCATTTCTTTCATGAGAAAGATATTTATGCAGCATACATCTTGAGTGAACCTGGGCATCGAGAGAAATCATAGTAAGAGAAGATTCTTTATCTGCTTTTCGTATTGTCTTTGCAGCCATGATTCCTGCTGCTCCAACACCAATAATTACATACTTCATCTGCTACACCTCCTCTACCCAGATTGCTTCTTTTGGACAGGCTTTTACACAACTTGGATCTTCTCCTTTTCCAATACAGAAGTCGCATTTTATAATTTTCATTCCTGTCTTTTCATCCGGTTTTAACACGCCATATGGACAATTCATCACACACATAAAGCAAGAACCACATTTTGTCTCATCATACTGGACATGACCTGTCTTTTCATCTTTGGTAAGCGCCCCGCTCATACAGGACATAACACACTCCGGTTTATCACAGTGTCTGCAGAAAAGCGGAGTATATCCGCCTTTCTGATTTTTATAAATAAAATTTCGGGATTCATTTGCGCAGTCTGTTACATCTAAGTCATAGATTGTTCCTGGTGTTTCTCGATGTGCCTGCATACATGCAAGAGAACAGCTTTTACAGCCATCGCATTTAGCTGAGTCAATCATAATTCGTCTCATTTTCTGTCCCCTCCTTTATCAGATGTTTAATGCACTTCTTCTTTCTTCTATGATTTTTTCTAAAATATCCGCACTTTCTTTTGCGTCAGCATTGATAATCACCTGACCACCGGTCAGTTCCTTCATATCTTCCGTTAATACTTTGGTTACGATTTTGCTTCCGGTTACAAATGGCGGAAGTCCAAGATGAAGTGGAAGTCCAAGTGCCAGTCCAAAACAGCCATCTGCCAGTGCCTGTTCCTCTAACCACTGTGCTGCGGAAAGCACCAGTGGAAGCTGTGGAATATCTACACCGATTGCTTCTGCAAGTTCTGTTGCCACAATTTCCAGGCGTCCGATTGCAAGACATGGACCAAAATTTAACACCGGAGGAATATTTAATTTTTCACAGACTGCACGCAGTTTCGGACCTGCCAGCTTTGCGGCTTCCGGTGTCATAAGACCACAGTTTTCAATTCCTCCTGAAGAACATCCAGCAGTTAAGACAAGGATATCTTTTGCGATAAGTTCTTTGGTCAGTTCTACGGATAACACATCATGTCCGCCTGCTGTCAGATTGGAACAGCCGACTACACCTGCAATTCCTTTGATTTCTCCGGCTACAATTAAATCAATTAATGGTTTCCAGTTTCCGCCAAGGAAATCTTTTAAAGACAACTCGCTGACTCCGGTCAAGGTATGGTCATTTCCATGTTCCGGCATCAGATTAAATTCTACGTTTCCTCTTCTTTCTTTATAAGCTTCTATAATTTCATCAATGATTTCCATGCTTTGTGTTTCACGTTCTTCAAATACAAATGGTTTTAATTCAGCATTTGCTTTTTTTTGCCACATCATCCAGACAAATTTGTTTGATTTTTAAACTGTCACAAATAGGCTCAATTCCCGGAAGGGTACAGTTAAACTCAGAAATTACCGCATCGATTGCACCGGTTGCAAGGACTGCTTCACTGGTATAGTTGTTTCCTGCATGTCCATCAAATACTTCTGTATAGTGAGAACCACGAAGCTGCAAATCCTGTCCCACACAAGTACATCCCACTAATTTAAAGCCTTTTGCACCAACTGCTTTTGCTTTTTCTACTGCTTCTTTTGAAATCAGTTTTTCCTGTAAATCAACAAAAATAGTGTGCTGATGTCCGGTAATCATAATATTAATATAATCTGGGTCAATTACACGCAGTCCAACCGGTGCCATGCGAAGTTCCGGTTCTCCAAGCAGAACATCATTTAAAAGATTAGTCAAGGTCAATCCATATAATCCTGTAGAAATACCAAGTTTTAAACAGTCTGTCAGCATATCAACAGGATCCGAGTTTAAGTTTGTAGAACATTTTACCACACCATGGAACACTTCACTTTTTGCCCCACCTGGCAGAATTCCAAGTTCCTGCCATCTTTTAAAACGAGGCGCATAAGCTAATTTTTCAACCAGCTCCATTTTTTCATATTCTGGTTTATATAAATCAGCAATTACTTTTTCGGCAACAATCTGTGCGGTTTCCCATTTATCTTTTCCCTGGACACCAAATGCATCTGCAAGTCTTTTAAGGGAACGTTCTCCTTTGATTTCTCCTTTTTCCATTGCTGTTTTCTTTACATTTAATGCGGTATTTTCAACGATATGGATATAGCAGCCGGAACCACTTGCAACTGCACGCAGAAAATTACGTGCTACAATGACGTCCGCCGTTGCACCACAAATTCCTCTTGGCGCTTTTGGGGTAATTCTACAAGGACCATTGGAACACAGCCGACAACAGACTCCCTGAAGTCCAAATCCACATTTTGTACTCTGTCCCTCTACTCTATGATGAGAAGTTTCCATTGGCAGGTTTCTGATAAATCCCTCCAGTGGTTTATCTGCACTTGCACATGTGTTACATCCAAAACATCCATTCATTCTTTTTTTCCTCCTGTAACTCAACTTTTTTATCCAGATTCAATTTCTGTTTTTGTTTTGATAATTTTTCTCGTTAAGTGTATTATAATAAATCGGACAAAAATAGTCAAGTTATTTTTGTAAGAAATTTGTCAATTTCTGGATTTCGTTTTGAAGTTCCTCTTCACGTTCTTCTGCCTGTATGCATGCTCCGGCTTTTTGATATGCACTACATCCATTTTTTTGAATAAATTTTAAAATACGTTCATCCATCGAGAGCCGCTCCACAAACATTGCGCTTTCCTGCCCATCTCCAAATGCACGCCCCGCAAAGTCAAAAGCTCGTTCTAAAATTTCCTGCATTTTTTCTTTTTCCTGTTTTTGTACTTCTCTTTTCTGATTAAAACAGGCACGAATGAGTTCTTGTTCTGTTCCGCTCTTCGTTCCAGACTGTTTCCACGCATTTTTTAATTCCTCAAGCCATTCTCTTTGTTGTTCTTTTTCCCATTTCTCTTCTTTTGTCAGTAAGCCCTGCTCTTTTTTTACCAAAAAAGCATGTTTTTCCTGCTCAATTTTCCTATCTAACAGTTCAGAAAAACGATCTGTCTCTTTTTTGTTTTCTAATTGCTCCAGAAGTGTTTTTGCTTCCTGATACTGAATCCGGACTTTCTGTTCTTTTTTATCATAACTTTCTATTTTTTGATGAATTCCATCACTCAAAAAAGTCAGGATTGCAACTCTTGCATCAAACTCTGTCTCTTTGAGTTTTAAAATTTCTTTCTCTAACTTTTCTTCACCTATCGTTCCCTCTAGTATCTGCATCAGCCCATATTCTTCTTTCATCCTTTTACAAAGCTGATAAAATCCTAAAAAACCTCTTGCAACTTCTTCGTGCTGAAGATATTCAAATAAAAATTCTACAGTAATCTCAAGCTCTAATTCTTCATACATCCATAAAATTCTGGATAAATCTTCCCAACCCCTTGCCGTTACAAATGCATAGCCATCTGCCGTGGCTTCGATTTTATAAAATTGTTCGGTTTTTAAGTCAAGATAGGCAATAATCGATGGATGTACTTTATTTTTGAGTGCATAATTTCTCCATACAGAATAATCTTCTTTTACCTCAATCCATTTTACACGGTCTAATGTTACAATATCAAACTCTCGAACTGATTTATTGTACTGTGGCGGATTTCCCGCTGCCACAATGACCCAGCCATCCGGAATCTTATGTGTGCCAAATATTTTACACTGAAGAAACTGAAGCATAGTCGGTGCAAGCGTCTCTGAGACACAGTTAATTTCATCGATAAATAAAATTCCTTCTTTATATCCCTGTTTTTCTATACACTGATAAACCGATGCAATAATCTCACTCATCGTATATTCGGTCACTGCGTATTCTTTTCCACCAAATACTTCGTTTTTAATTAATGGCAGTCCTACTGCACTTTGTCTCGTATGGTGTGTAATGGTATAGGCAACAAGACCTATCTCACATTCCTTTGCCACCTGTTCCATAATTGCTGTCTTTCCAATCCCCGGAGGTCCAATCAACAGCACCGGTCGCTGATGAACGGGAGCTATTTTATAACTTCCGTCTTCATTTTTTCTTGTGTAGATCCGTACAGTATTTTTAATTTCTTCTTTTGCCTGCGCAATGTTCATCTTTTTTTCCTCTTTTCTTTTTTTTCTGTATATTTAGACCCTTTCTATTCCAGACTTTGAAATTTAATTTTATTTTGTCCTGCTTAAACTTAAAGAAAGAACCCATTTTGGAATTTTTACGTTTTCTTTTGGTTCTCCTAAAAACACAAACGCAGTTTCATAATCCGGTTCCTGATTCGGAAAAATCCCATCTCCATCTGAAAAATAAATCAATCCTTTGAGATGCTTTAGTTTTTTCTTTTGTTTTAACGTTTCTATGTATTCAAATACCGGTCGAAAATCCGTTCCGCCTCTTCCCTGAATTTTTATTTTCCTGCTGTATCGTTTCCACTCTTCCATGCTTGTAATTAATACCACATCCTGAATAAAACTGTCGCACTGGATTAGATAAACCGTAAATTTTTTAAAGAAATTTTCCTGATTTCCCAGCATCCCTGCTGTTTCCTCTAAAAAAAACTGCACCATTTCTCTTGAACAGGAACTTGAGGTATCAATCGCAATGACAAGTTCCTCCAAGCCGCTTTGTTTCTGTATACTCTAAAGGCTCAATAAACGGCATATTTTGGTACATGCAGAGTCCATAATGATACGGAATATAATCAAAACTGTCCAAATCTGCCTGTACTTCTTCCCGTTTGATTGAAAAGCGCTGTAAAATCGATGATAATCCCGTCTTTTCTTCTTTTGCAGTTCATACCACTCTTTTGTTGTCCCTTTTTGCATGCCCGCTTTATTTTTACTAAATCCACCTTCTGAACCAGTCTTTGCAATAATTTTTCCCACTGTGTTTTTAATCCTTCTACTTCTTCTTCGGTCAGTTTGCGCCAAAGTTCATGAGAGTCGGATGCAAAAATCCGCTCCCAGTTTTCTATCTCTGTCTCTGAATATTGGTTCAAACTTTCATAAATTTGTCCTGCTGTTTTTCCCTCTCCCTCTTTCCAGAAGTTCTGATAGATTTCTTTTCTTTGCTCCTGCATCTCTCCTGTCAGATATGGAAGTTTTAAACAGTCAATCGTATACTCTGCTACTAAATCACATGCCAGATTCCAGCGTGTTTCCTCCCTCTTTTTTTCTGCCAGATGCAGATACAAAAGATGAAACAGGCTGTGCAGAAGCATACGATTGATTTTTTTTCTTCCCTGCTCCTGGTAAATATTTAAAAGTTCAAACGGTTCATACCACATTCGAAACCCGTCCAGCCCATAATTTTTGCGTTCATTTTGCCCTAAAATTTCTATCTTTTCTAATAGAGGAGCAAAAACGGGCAGGCACAAGAAATTTCCTGCTTTGCCAGTTCCAGATATCCTTAGAA
>ENA-OQCN01001717-OQCN01001717.1-human-gut-metagenome-genome-assembly--contig:-NODE-1717-length-10333-cov-2.810896_pt1 | contig 10333 bp, 12 predicted proteins | sample MGYA00242497_ERZ504576 | MGnify/ENA primary metagenome ERZ504576 (study PRJEB26092, sample SAMD00036296) | human gut metagenome | host: Homo sapiens | study: EMG produced TPA metagenomics assembly of...
CACCCAGTGCCTGATGGACCACACCGACCGCGGCCTGCGCGTCAAGACCCGCCGTGGCCGCGGCAACACCGCCGTCATCGACGGGCTGGTGTTCCGCAACGTGGAGATGCGGGGTGTCAAGGCACCCTTCGTCATCAACATGTTCTACTTCTGTGACCCGGACGGCCACGGCCCCTATGTTCAGTGCCGCGATGCCATGCCCGTGGACGAGTACACCCCGAAGCTGGGCAGCCTGACCATGGAGGACATCGTCGCCACCGACGCTCAGTTCGCGGGATGCTACTTCGACGGCCTGCCGGAGCAGCCCATTGAGCGCGTTTCCATGAAGAACGTCACGATCACCTTTGACCCCAATGCCGAGGCCGGTCAGGCCGCTATGGCGGATAACCGCCCTCTGGTGAAGAAGCTGGCCATCTACGCCGAGAACGTCAAGGAGATCGACCTGCACAACGTGAAGATCGAGGCTACGAGGCGAACGCCTGCACTTTGCAAATGTCGGCCATTTTGAGGAGGACTGATACCATGACCCATGAAGAAATTCTTGCCATGCTGGGCGATTACGTGGACTACCTGATCGCCAATTCCAGCGCCGAAGCACCCATGTGGAACATCGAAAAGGTGCGCAGCGGCAAGCCCAACAAGTGGAACTACATCGACGGCTGCATGATCACCGCCTGCCTGAGCCTGTACAAGACCACCGGTGACGAGAAGTACCTGCGCTTTTCCAAGAACTTCATCGACTGGTTCGTGCAGGAGGATGGCTCCATCAAGACCTACGACCCCAAGGAGTACAATCTGGACAACGTGAATCAGGGCAAGAACCTGTTCACCCTGTACGATATCTTTGGGGATGAAAAGTACCGCAAGGCCATCGAGACCATCCGCAGCCAGCTGGCCACCCAGCCCCGCACCAAAGAGGGTAATTTCTGGCACAAGGACATCTACCCGTGGCAGGTGTGGCTGGACGGCACCTACATGGCCCAGCCTTCTACATGGAGTACGAGACACGCTTTAACAAGATGCAGGGCTGCATCGACAGCTACAAACAGTTCATGAATATCAAAAGCACATGCGGGACGAAAAGACCGGCCTGTACTACCACGGCTATGATGAGAGCCGCCAGATGTACTGGGCCGACCCCGTCACCGGCTGCAGCCCCAACTTCTGGCTGCGGGCCATGGGCTGGTTCATGGTAGCCATGGTGGACGTGCTGGAGCGGATGGACGAGCAGCTGTACAACGAGTACCGCGGCATCATGGCAATGCTCAAGCAGACCATTGAGGATGTGCATAAATTCCAGGACGAGGAGACCGGCATGTTCTGGCAGGTGATGGATCACCCCGGCGTGGAGGGCAACTACCTCGAGACCAGCGGCACCGCTCTGTTTGCCTACGCGGTGCTCAAAGGCGTGCGTCTGGGCTACCTGCCGAAACGCATGGCCGCATGGGCCGAAAAGGCCTTCTACGGCACCTGCGACAAGTACCTCTCCAGAACCCGGATGGCAGTCTGCAGCTGGACGGCATCTGCCTGGTGGCGGGTCTTGGCGGCAAGGATCACCGCGACGGCTCTCTGGCTACTACTTCAGCGAGCCGGTGGTCTGCAACGATGCCAAGGGCGTGGGCCCGCTGGTGCTGGCTTACACCGAAATGATCGCACGCAAGTAAACTGCATATCGTGGGCGGGCAGCTTTCTTGCCGGACACGAGTCGGGCCATTCCATCGCCCGCAGGGCTGTTGCAAAACAGCGTCTCTTTAAAATGTTGAAAACAGCCGCATTCACCGTACAAAACGGGCAGAACGCTGAAAACTCAAAGGCAGATCTCAAAAAATGAGATAGGCAGCCCCTTTCGGGGAAGCCTATCTCATTTTTCGTTGGGGCTGCTTTGCAACAGCCCCTTCTCTATGGAAAGAGGTTCAACATGAATTCTCGAAGATGTCTTATCAGAACTTGAACAGGTTCACGATGCGCTGCCACAGGCGGGTGAAGATATTGCCTTCCTTCACCGTCTCAGTCTCGGCTGCAGTGGTGTCGGCAGCGGCCACGGTTTCAGCGGTCTTGTAGACGAACTTCACGCTGCTCTCGGCATCGTCCGGTGCACCGGCAAAGCTGGTGTAGTCGTTCAGGCGGTCGGTCATCTCGTCCAGCACGGTCTTCAGGCCATGGAGCTGATCCTGATCCAGCGCGCCGGTCAGCTTGGAGATGCCTTCCTCGTTGAACTGGTTCAGACCATCGTTCAGCTGGCCTGCGCCGTCATTCAACTGACCTGCACCGGTGTTCAGGGTGTTCACGCCGTCATACAGGGTCTTGGTGCCTGCAGCCAGCTGTGCGCTGCCATCCTTTGCGGAGTGGGCACCGTCCGCAGCGGTCTGCACGCCTGCGGTGTACTGGTTCACGCTGGAAACAAAGAACTGGATCTGAGAAAGGCTGGTCTTCAGGCGCGGACATCGGCCATATCCTGGCTGTTCTCGATCTGGTACTTCAGCTCTTCGTGGATGGTGTTCTTTGCATCGGCATTGGTCACCATCTCCAGAGCGCCGGTCAGCATGGAAGCGTCAAGTTCTGCATCAGCTTCAGGGCTGCTTCCAGATCGTGGTTCGTCTTGGTCGCGGACAGATACAGGGCCAGATCCAGCTGGCTGTCCTTGAAGCTGGGTTCCTGCTCCCACACGGTGCGCACGATCTTGCGGCGTCCGGCAGCAAGGGTCTTATCGTTCATGGTGAGGATGTTGTCGATCACAGCCTCGTAGTTCGACCATGTCATGTCCTCGTCGATCAGGCCGCCTTCCTTCAGGGTCTTGTTGGCAGAAGCCAGCACACCGTCAGCCACCTGCTGCGCACCGGCGTTCAATGCTGCATTGTTGGCGCTCAGGTGTCCAGACCGTTGGTCAGCTGGCCAAGGCCGTCGTCCAGAGCGGCAGCGCCGTTGTTCAGGGTGTTGGCACCGTCCAGCAGGGCCAGAACACCGCCTGCCAGCTGAGAGGTGCCGTCCACCAGCTGGGAGGCGCCGTCCATGAGCTGGCTCATGGCATCGTTCAGCTGGTTGATGCCGTCGGTCAGGTCGTTGATGCTGCTCAGGTCGAACACGTTGCTCGTGCCCAGAGCGGCCGTGCTGGTAGCGCAGGCCACCATGACCTGCGGGCAGGTAAAGTCTTCCACATCGGCTTCCACAGTCACGGTGTCCTGCAGATAGTCTTCGATGCTGTTCACCTCATCGGGCAGCAAGCCGGACAGGGAATCCTTCACGCCCGGCAGGGTGACAAAGGCGGCAACGCTGCTTTTGGCGGCGCTTTCGATCATACCGTGTTCTGCGGTCACGTTGGAAGCATCCCCGCCCAGAATGACGCCCACAGCGGTGATCAGCGGAGTGACGATGGTGCGGTCCTTGCCGTTCACGTTCACGGTGCCGGTCTCGTTGTTCTTCAGGTTGACGGTCACAGTCAGGTGGCCGCTCTTGCCAATGATGTCCTCAAGGGCGGCTTCCTGACCGTCCAGAGCGTAGGTCACCTTCACATCGATGGGCAGGGCCTTGTCGGTATTGCCCTTGTAGTAAACATCGGTGTCGTTGGTGTTCCACACCAGCTCTTCCCCGTTCTGGGTGAACTCGGCATCGCTCTCAGTGTTCTGGATGTCGGTCAGGGTGGTCTTGTCGGTGACGTTTGCAAGGCCGGAGGCGCTGTACAGGTGCTCGCTGACGGTGGTGCTCTTGATGGAGCCGTCGCCGTTCATCACAGCATAGACGGTCTCTGATTTGGAAAAGCTGCTCTTACCAGCTGCAAATGCGGGCATTGCACAGCCTGCGGCGAGGGTGAGAGCCAGCGCCGCACTGGCGAAACGAAGCGATTTTTTCATAACGTAATTACTCCTTTTCAGACTTCTTGGCGTTGGCGGATTCGGGTACCATCCACTTGAGGGTGGTGTGGCGGATGATCCAGTCGCACAGCATCAGGCTGCGGGCAGCATCACCAGAATGACCACCATGCTGATCAGTGCGCCGCGGGAGATCAGCAGGCAGATGCTCTTCAGCAGCTCCATCTTACTGATGGCAGCCACACCGACGGTGGCGGCAAAGAAGGTCAGGCCGCTGGTCAGGATGGACTGGCTGCAGTGCTCCAGCGACTGCTGGGCGGCTTCCTTCGGGGTGCGGCCAAAGGCGCGCTCCTCGTGGTAACGGGTGGTCATCAGGATGGAGTAGTCCACGGTAGCACCCAGCTGGATGGTGCCAATGACGATGCTTGCAATGAAGGGCAGCTGCGTACCGGTGAAGTACGGGATGCCCATGTTGATGGCGATGGCGGCTTCAATGCTGGCTACCAGCAGCGCGGGATGGAAATGCTCTTGAAGGAAACGGCGATGATGACCAGAACGGCCATGATGGACCAGACGTTGACGTTCTTGAAGTCCACATCTGCCACTTCGATCAGGTCCTTGGTCATGGCACCCTCGCCGGTGATGACACCCTCGGGGTCAACGGTCTTGATGAGGGAAATCATCTCGTCCAGCTGGTTGTTGATGGCGTCCGTGCCGGTCTTATAGGAGCTGTTGGCAAGGATCAGCTTGTAGCCGCCGGACTGCAGGATCTCCATGATGCTGTCGGGAAGCAGCTCGGTCTGGAAGCCCGGGCCGGTGATGGAATCCAGACTTACCACCTGCGTAATGCCATCCACGTCCTTGAGTTCATCGCACAGGTCGCTCACCTCGGTGGCGGTCAGGTCGTCATGCACCAGAATGAAGTGGCTGGTGGTCATGCCGAAGTCCTCGCCCAGCTTGTTGGTGCCCACGATGCCGGTCAGGTCCTGCGGCAGGGAGTCGAACAGGGTGTAGTACACCTCGGTCTTGTTCTGTGCGATGGCAAAGGGGATGAGGATGAGGATAAAGATAACCACGATGGGCACCGAGTGATTGGAGACAAAGTAGCTGAGCTTTTTCAGCTTGGGGATCACGGTGCGGTGCTTGTACTTTTCCACCCATTTATCAAAGGTAAGGATCAGGGAGGGCAGGATGACCACGGTGCAGATGACACCGAGGGCAACGCCCTTTGCCATGACAAGGCCGATATCGCGGCCCAGCGTCAGGCGCATGGCACACAGTGCAAGGAAGCCCGCGATTGTGGTCAGGCTGGAAGCAGAGATGGAAGTCATGGTCTTGCAGATGGCGCTGGTCATGGCCTCCTCGTTGGAAGAACGCAGCTCCTTTTCTTCCTGATAGCGGTGCAGCAGGAAGATGGAGAAGTCCATCGTGACACCCAGCTGCAGCACGGTGGCCAGTGCTTCGGTGATGTAGCTGATCTGGCCCAGAAAGATGTTGGTGCCGAAGTTGTACGCAATGGGGAACAAAAGACCCAGCATGAACAGCAGCGGGGTGATGGTGCTTTCCAGCGAAAGGAACAGCACCAAAAGGCTGGCACCCACGGCGATCAGGATGTACATGGGCATTTCCTGATTGACCAGTGCCTTGGTGTCCTGCAGGATAACGCTCATACCGCCGAAGAAGCAGTCCTTGCGCAGCAGCTTTTCGATCTGAGCGACGGCTTCCATGGTCTCGTCGCTGGCGCTGGGGGCGTCAAAGCGGACGATCAGGCATGGTGGAATCGTTTTTGCCGAACATGAACTGCTGCACATCGGCGGGCAGCATCTCGGTGGGGATGCTGGGGTCGATCACATCGCTGAGCCAGAAGGTCTGGGTCACGCCGGGAACAGCCTCGATGTCCTTCTTCATGGCGATCAGTTCGTTTGTGGGTAAGCCTTCTACCGTGATCATACCGGTGGAGGCCAAATGGAAATCGTCCTCAAGGGCTACCTCGCCGATCATGGAGTCCAGATCCTGCGGCAGGTAGGTGAGGATGTCATAGTTGATGCGGGTAGCAATTGCGCCGATTGCGGAAGGGATCAACAGCAGGAATGCTACTGTCAGGATCAGCTTGCGCAGCCGCACAATGCCCTGTGCGATCTTTTTCATGAGAACCCTCCATAGAAAATGGTTAAAAATCTTAGTAAAATGACTGGTGGTCATTTCCAAGCAAACACTATTATAACCATGACAAACCGGGTGTCAAGCACAAAAATGACCAAAAGTCAGTTTTCTTATCAACTGCCTGAAATTGTATAGCTTTTTGGACTTGCACTATCGGGAAAGGACTGCTAAAATGATTGAGATAACACAAATGAGCGAATGAAAACGAGCGGAAAAGAGGAATCGTCAGGGAATATGGGTACCGTGGAGGGCAAAAAGCAGGAGAAGCGCCGGGCACTGCTGGAGGCAGCCTATGATCTGTTTCTGGAGCGAGGTGCCGCAAAAACCAGCGTAGAGGACATCACCAGCCGGGCCAAGGTGGCCAAGGGCACCTTTTATCTGTATTTTCAGGATAAGGGTGCGGTGATGCAGGCGCTGCTGGGCCGGGTGAGCTACCAGCTGCTGAGCGACGCGTGCGAAGCGGTGGAAAAGCAGACAGAGCTCGAAAACTTCCCGGACAAGATGGTGGCGGTGATCGACCACATCATCGAAGCACTGCGGAAGGATACGCTGGTGCTCAAGTTTCTGGAGCACAACTTCATATGGCCGGGGCTGGATCAGATCGAGGCCAGCCGCGAAGCCGAGCCGCTGATGCGCAAGCTGCTGAATGTGGTGCTGACCAGCCCGGAAATGGCCGGCCGCACCGAGCGGGAGATCTACCAGCGCATCACGGCACTGGGCAGCATGTGCATGTCGGTGTGCTATTCCAGCGTGCTGGAGGGCAAACCCGATGATATTGAAGCCATGAAGCCGGTGCTGTACGATATCGTCCGCAGGTCGCTGAAGGTGGAAAAATAAAAAATCACAGAAAAGTATTGCTTTTTTGCACAGGCTGTGGTAAACTACCTAAGTCGATATGACTTATGGACGGTTAGCTCAGCTGGTAGAGCATCTGCTTGACGTGCAGGAGGTCACAGGTTCGAGTCCTGTACCGTCCACCATACAGTTCGTACTCGAACCCGATTCTTTATGAAAAAGGGTTCGGGTACGTTTTTTGTTTATCGGAAGTTTGCGTTTGCGACAGCAACAAACACCCCAGTGGGGTGTTTGAGCAACAGAATAGGCTACCAGGAAATCCCAAGTCGCATGACGTGGAATTTTTTTGTTTCGATCAAGGACTCGAATGGCATCCACGTAAAAAGTCCATAGCAAATGAGCCGGGAGCCTTCTGTAGATCAGAGGCTTCGGCTCACTGCATATTCATGATAAAAGCAAAATTCCTGCCACCAGTACCATGTTGCAGGCAAAAAAAAACAGCGCGGGCAGTGCATCCACAAGGGCCGGCGAAAGAGTGAAATCGTCCGGGACAGGATCGTTTTGATTCATGTAATCGACCTTTGCATTTCTCCACGCAGCGCCGGAGAGACCTTTCTTGCTGAATTTCTGAAAAAAGAGCAGCGCTTTTGCGCAAGATCGTCAATGCGTTCTGCAGCAGGTCACGGGTCAATATCCAGCTCACGCAGAAGCAGCCGGAGGGCGGGCGAGATGTTCTCGCGGTTCCATACGGCCCAAGCGGGAACGGTATCGTTTTCCAGCGGGATAAAGGTGAGGTTTTTGTTGGCGGGCAGCTGAGCCAGCACCGGTTCGGCAAGGATGGTATAGCGCCGTAGAAAGCCAGCTGCAACATCAACTCCTCCATGGAATACGCAAATTTGATGTTCTGCGGGTCGCTGCCGTGGCGGGTGAGGACTTGCGCAAACTGGTTCCACAGCTCCCGATCCATGGCGGGTACATAATATTGTTCGCTGGCAAGCTGGCTGCGGTGCAGGGACGCATAGCTGGACAGGTGGCTCTGGCGGTTGAGCACTACGTACTGGCGCAGCTGGCCTACTTGAGCACGCAGCAGGGAGGAGGCATCCTCCAGCGGGACCAGCTCCAGCTGCAGGGCAAAGTCCAGCTTTTTCTGCTGCAGACGTTTTTTCAGGGTGGGAAAATCCCCAAGATGAAAGTGCAGCGGAATGGCAGGGTGCTGCTCCTTGAACAGCAGCAGCTTTTCCAGAATGGGCAGGTTTTCCATGCCGCTCATCATGCCGATCTCAAGCGGGGTGCTGCACTCGGCAGCAGCGGCGCGGGTGCGGCGGGCGGCATCTTCCGCAAGGTCGGTGATGCGCACCGCATACTCGTAGAATACCTGCCCGGCACTGGTAAGCGCCACCGAGTGCCGTGTGCGCTGGAACAGCTCGGTTTCAAGCTCTTCTTCTAGCAGCTTGATCTGCTGGCTGACCGCTGTTTGGGAAACATAGTGCTGCTGTGCCGCTTTGGAAAAGCTCAAATTCTGTGCCACCGCAATAAAATAGCGCATCTGCTGCAGGGTCATGACCGGCTCCTTTTTCTCTTAAAAAAATGCTTATAACTTTTACTTCTAATTATAAAAAGAAAGCAATATTTTTCAAGTGCGAGATATTGTGATAGAATTAACAACCGAAAAGGAGCACACAGCTCTGCACATTGAGAAGAAAGAGAAAAACGAAAGGAACCACCAAGATGAAAAAGATCTCGCGCAAAAGCTTTCTGAAGCTGGCTTCTGCTGCTGCCATGAGCGGCATCACCGCCAGCGCACTGGCTGCCTGCAATGCTGCTTCCGGCAGCACGGCTGCATCTTCTGCCGCTGCAAAGTACACCCCGCACCTACACTGCCACGGCCAAGGCATGAGCGATATCACCATGACCGCCACCTTCAGCGAGACAGCCATTACTGACATCCAGCTGGATCTGTCCGGTGAGACCGACTCCATTGGTCAGGCCGCAAAGGATGACCTGATCAAGCAGCTGCTGGAAGCCCAGAACAGCACCATCGACGGCGTGTCCGGTGCAACCATTACCAGCGATGCTGTGAAGCAGTGCATGAACGACTGCATCACACAGGCTATGGGAGGCACTGCAGTGTCTGCCCCGGAAGCTTCTGAGCAGGCTGCCAGCTGGCGCACCGCCCCGGAAGCATCCCGGACAGTGAGATCACCAAGACCTACGATGTTGACGTTGCCATCATCGGTATGGGCTATGCCGGCCTGAGCTGCTACCGTGAGCTGGCCGAAGAGGGCAAGAACGTTCTGGTGCTGGAAGCCATGCCCCGCGAGAGCTGGTGGACGGTCGGCCACGATATCGGTCACATCAACTCGGACTACCTGCTGAGCCACGGTGTGCCCAAGGTGGACGAAGTGGAGTTTGTGAACAACTGGATGATGCAGACCCACGGCAAGGCAAACACCGCACTGGTGATGAAGTTTGCCAAGAACAGCGGCAGCACTGTGGACTGGTGGCTGGACAAGATCAACCCGGACACGCTGGCCAAGACCCGCATCCAGTTCTGGCCGGACAACGAGTACACCGTGCACCAGCTGAACAACGGCATGCACTACTACACCGGCACGCTGGAATGGTGGGAGAACTACTGGGAGAACCCCGCCAGCGGCGAGAAGAACAACAACACCGCCGGTCAACTGGAGCTGAAGGACCTGAGCTGGGACAACTACAATTATGTGGAGGAGAATTTCTCTGACAATGCCACCGCTCTGTTTGGCACCAAGGGTGTGCAGCTGGTAATGGACGGTGCAAAGGTCACCGGCGTGATCGCACAGGACAGCGATGGCAATTACCTCAAGATCAACGCTAAGAATGGCGTTGTGCTGGCAGGCGGCGGCTTTGGCGGCAACAAGGAAATGATGGACGATCTGCTGCCGGACATCAAGCGTCTGTTCACCAAGGATGAGGACTTCTTTGCTCCCTTTGGCCGCGACGGCTCCACCATCCAGATGGGTGTGTGGGCAGGCGGCCGTCTGGAGGGCGACATCTCCACCATGAACTTCGACTCCATGGCCGTGCCCGACTATCTGCGGCCCCTTGTGGGTGGACGAGAATGGCCAGCGCTTCCAGAACGAAGCCTTTGCCGGCCCGGAGATCAACGGCTTCTTCATGGCACGTGCAAAGCGCGGCAATATCACCTCCATCTACGACAGCACCTATGAGACCCAGATCCTGCGCGGCTTCCCCGGCCATCAGGCATTCGAGTACGACATGCCGCTGTGGTGGAAGCATGAAGGGCAACTTTGAGGCCGCAAAGACTGCTGGTGCTGAGGGCGCCAACGCTGGTACTGCGCCGACACCATCGAGCAGCTGGCCGAGTACATCGGTGTGGAGCCTGCAGCCCTTTTCGCTACTGTGGAGCAGTACAATAAGGTTTGCGCCGAGGCTACGACAGCGACTTTGCCAAGGACCGCACTTCCTGAATGCAGTTGCAAAGGCTCCCTTCTACGCCATGTCACCACCCCGAGTCTGGGCTTTGCACTGGTGACCACCGGCGGCTTGTGACCACCAATGACCAGCAG
>ENA-OQCN01001719-OQCN01001719.1-human-gut-metagenome-genome-assembly--contig:-NODE-1719-length-10326-cov-2.246593_pt1 | contig 10326 bp, 15 predicted proteins | sample MGYA00242497_ERZ504576 | MGnify/ENA primary metagenome ERZ504576 (study PRJEB26092, sample SAMD00036296) | human gut metagenome | host: Homo sapiens | study: EMG produced TPA metagenomics assembly of...
TGATTGGCATGGACGAAAGTAATCTGTGCGACATCCTGCGGCTTGTCGGCGGAGACCCACAGCATAAAGTCTCGCTGCTGATGGCGCATACGGATCATCCCCGTGAAGTGGCAGACCCATGGTTCACGGGAGATTTTGAAGCCACATGGCAGGATATACTGGAAGGATGCACGGCATTGCTTGAGGAACTGCGATCATAACAGATTATCATAAAAACGGACGGATGTCTGCCAGTTGACAGACATCCGTCTATTTTTTTATTTCAAATCATCTTAAAATACTTCAGCACCTCCCGGATAGCTCTTTCCTTCTCCGCCGGGCACTTGAGCCGCTTGGGGTTCTCAGCCTTAGGCTTGTTGTAGTTCTGCCGCTCCTTGATGCCGCATTTCTGCTTGACCTGTGCAATATAGAGGTCGCTCACGTTCAGACCGGTGTGTTCCTTGACGTACTCCCGGATCTCTTCATAGGTAGCCTTGGTCTCTGCAGCAGTCACATCCAGTTCATCCATTTTCAGATTCACCGTAATCTTCTGGTAGATATCCAGTTTGGACAATGCGCATACCGTCTCGATATGCTCACTGTGGGGGAACATATCCACCGGCGTGCTGCTCTCCACTTTGTATCCCTTCCGGGTCAGCAGCTCCAGATCCCGGGCCAGCGTGACCGGGTTGCAGCTCACGTAGACCACACGTTTCGGGGCCATGCGGGCCACGCTTTCGATAAACTGCGGCGTAGAGCCTCCCGCGGCGGGTCCATAAAGATCACGTCTGTGCGTTCACCAGCCGCAGCGGCTTCGCCGATCCACCGGGTGGCATCTGCGGCAAAGAAGCGGGCGTTCTTCACGCCATTGTGCTTTGCATTGCCTATGGCATCGTGCACCGCTTCGCGGTTCACCTCCACGCCCACTACCTGCTTTGCATGGTCGGCGGCGGTCAGGCCGATGGTTCCGATGCCGCAGTAGGCATCCAGCACCACTTCTTTGCCGGTGAGATGCGCCGCGTCCACCGCAAGGCCGTACAGCACTTCGGTCTGGGTATGATTGATCTGATAAAAGCTGCGTGGCTGATGGCATAGGTCTTGCCGCAAAGCTCGTCCAGAATGAATCCCTTGCCGTACAGCACCTTTTCCATATCGCCCAGCACCACGCTGGTTTTGCGGTCGTTCACGTTCTGAACGATGGTGGTGATGGTCACGCCCTGCTTTCCGGCTTCGGTCAGCAGGGCTTTGACAAAGTTCTTGGCACCCGGCAGCACCGGCTGGGCCGTTACCAGCACCACCATCACCTGCCCGGTCATAACACCGCGCCGCAGCAGGCAGTGACGCAGAAGGCCGGTGCCCTTATCCTCATTAAAAGGCTGGTAATGGCAGGTGCCCGCTGCCGCACGCACGGCCAGCATGGTCTTATCCAGCACTTCGTCCTGCAAAAGGCAGCTTTCCACCGGCAGCACCTTGTGGCTGTTTGCCGCGTAGATGCCGGAGGTAAGTTTTCCACCCCAGCCGGTGGTAAAGGTGGAGACCACCTTGTTCCGATAGTGGTACGGCGTTTCCATGCCCCGGATGTGCTCCACCGGGCCGAATCTGCCAGCAGCTTTTTCACGGTCTCTTCTTTCTGTTTCAGCTGTGCGGCGTAGTCCATGCCCAGCATCGGGCAGCCGCCGCAGTTTTTGGCACGCAGTTTGCAATCCATCTTCCGCTCTCCTTTTTACCCATAAGGGTCATACAGATCATATTCTTCCGCTTCCAGATGCTTTTCCTCCAGCACCTTCATGGCCTGTTCCAGCTCGCTCTGGCCGCAGCCGCTCTCGCTCACCAGCGCGTGCACCGCCGCCGCAAGGTCGCCGCCAAAGAGGGTATCCAGCCGTTCCCGCATACTCCACACGTTGTAGGCGCGCTGGGTGATGGCCGGAGTGTAGGTATTGCGGTTGCCATCCTTGCCGCTTTTCACCCAACCCTTTTCTTCCAGCCGGTAAAGAAAGTTCAGAACGGTCGCCGGTGCCCAGCCCTTTGCGCGCAGCTTTGCGTCGATGTCCCGTCGGGTGACGCGCACGGCAGGCCCACACGGCAAGCATGACCTGCTCCTCTGCCGCCGAAAGCGGCTTTACACTGTCCGGGATGCCGTACATCCTGCTGTTCTCCCTCCTTTTGACATCTTTTTTGCTTTTACGTTTGTCTTTGTTTTATTATTATACCAATTTCTGCGCCAAAGCGCAAGAGCCGGAAACGCCGATGAAATCAGGCTTTTTCAGCTCTATTTTACATTTGTCTTTGTTTTTGTTTTTCTATCAAGGACATTTGTGTGCTTTGTGCCCGCACAGGGGCTTTTGCGCCGTATCTTTGTGCAAAGATGCTCTTGTTTTCATCCCTGCAAAACCGGTATACTACGGCTACAGCAATCAACAGAACGCACCGCAGAAAACCGCGGTGCTGTGCGATACAGGAAAGGGAGAGTTCATTATGGCACGAGTTTACAACTTCAGCGCAGGCCCCAGCATGCTGCCCGAGAAGGTGCTCAAGCAGGCACAGGCAGAGCTGCTCGAGTATGGCGACAGCGGTCAGAGCGTGATGGAGATGAGCCACCGCAGCAAGTGGTTCGATGCCATCATCAAGGACACCGAGGCCACCCTGCGCCGGGTAATGAACATTCCCGACAACTACAAGGTCGGTTTCTTTCAGGCGGTGCCACCCAGCAGTTGCCATGGTCCCGCTGAATTTCATGACCACCGGCAAAGCAGATTACCTTGTCACCGGCAACTTCTCGAACCTTGCCGCCAAGGAAGCCGCCAAGTTCGGCGAGGTGAACATTGTTGCTTCCAGCAAGGATAAGAACTTCACCTACATCCCGGACGTGAATGCCATCAACTATGATAAGGATGCCAGCTACATCCACATCTGCCAGAACAACACCATCTTCGGCACTCAGTTTGTCGAGGTACCGCAGGTGGAGGGTGTGCCTCTGGTAGCCGACATGAGCTCCATGATCCTCTCCAAGCCCGTGGATGTGACCAAGTACGGCTGCATCTACTTCGGCGTGCAGAAGAATGTAGCTCCCGCCGCATGGCAATTGCCATCGTCCGCGACGACCTGCTGGGCCATGCCGCCGACAATGTGCCCACCATGATGAACTACACCACCCTGCTGGCCAAGGACAGCATGTACAACACGCCCCCCTGCTGGTGCATCTATATGACCGGTCTGGTGCTCAAGTATCTGGAAAACGACATCGGCGGTCTTGCCAACATGCAGAAGATCAACGAAGCCAAGGCCAAAGTGCTGTACGACTATCTGGACGGTCAGGGCTTCTTCACGAATCCTGTGGAGCACCGCTACCGCAGCACCATGAATGTCACCTTCACCAGCCCCAATGCAGATCTGGACAAGAAGTTCTGCGCCGAAGCTGCAGAAGCAGGCTTCGTGAACCTGAAGGGCCACCGTCTGGTAGGCGGTATGCGCGCTTCCATTTACAACGCAATGCCCGCCGAGGGCGTGGACAAGCTGGTGGACTTCATGGAGAAGTTCCGCAAGGAGAACGCATAAAACCCTCTCAGCCTCACTTCGTTCGGCAGCTCCCCCGAGGGGGGAGCTTTTTATCAGAGGGACAACTTGATCGAACCCGCTTTCTAAGCTCGCCTTCGGGAGAGCTGGCACGGCGCAAGCCGTGACTGAGAGGGTTCCTGTATAATAGAAGGGAAATCTGGACTATGTACACCATCAAAACTTTGAACGCCATCAGCCCGGTAGGTCTGGCAAAGCTGAACAACAAGCAGTTTGACGTGGCTGTGGACACCGATGCCCCGGACGGCATCCTCGTTCGCAGCGCCGACATGCTGAATACCGCCTTCAACGACAATCTTCTGGCCATCGCCCGCGCCGGTGCCGGCGTGAACAACATCCCGTTGGACCGCTGCAGTGAGCAGGGCATCGTGGTGTTCAACACCCCCGGTGCCAACGCCAACGCTGTAGCCGAGCTGGTGATCGGCATGCTGATCGCCGGCAGCCGCAATGTGGCTGTTGCTGCCCAGTGGTGTCAGGGCCTTGCCGGCGACCCCGCCATGGCAAAGACCGTGGAAAAGGGCAAGAAGCAGTTCGTGGGCAACGAGATCAAGGGCAAGACGCTGGGTGTCATCGGTCTGGGTGCTATCGGCTCCCGCGTGGCCAACTGCGCCATTGAGCTGGGCATGGAGGTCTACGGCTACGACCCCTACATCTCCATTGATGCCGCATGGAACCTGAGCAGTCAGGTACACCATTGCGTGAACCTGAACGACATGCTGCCCCTGTGCGACTACATCACCATCCATGTGCCCTACCTGCCCACCACCAAGGACACCATCAACGTCCAGACCCTTGCCCTGTGCAAGGACGGCGTGAAGATCCTGAACTATGCCCGCGGCGAGCTGGTCAACACCGAAGCCCTGCTGGAAGCCATGGAGACCGGCAAGGTGTCCGGCTACATGACCGACTTCCCGTCTGAGGCCATTCTGGGCAAGCCCGGCATCGTGTGCACCCCGCATCTGGCGCTTCCACCCCGGAAGCCGAGGACAACTGCGCTGTCATGGCCGCAAAGGAGCTGAGCGACTACCTGAAGAACGGCAACATCATCCACTCGGTGAACATGCCGGAGGTCAACCAGCCCAGAGCCGGCGGCAAGCGCATCTGCATCATCCACAAAAATGAGCCGGGCATGATCAGCCAGATCACCGCTCTGACCACCGAAGCCGGCTGAACATCGAGAACATGGTGAACAAGAGCAAGAAGAACATGGCCTACACCATGCTGGATGCTACCGGTGCTGTGGACAAGACGCTGGCCGAAAAGCTGGCTGCCATCCCCGCCGTGATCCGGGTGCGCATCCTGTAAAGCAAAACGGTTTAAAATGCCCGCCGCGTCGCTCTGGGCATCTTCAGCGGAAAACGATTTTTATTTTAGCAACCCGGAAAAGTCTGCGGATTTTTCCGGGTTGCTTTTTCACAGAGAAGGGCCGTAGCGGCAAACCGCATTTCCAAACCAGGATTTTTTATAAACTGGAAATTCTTTCTCGTCCCATCTGCCGGTTAGTTTCCATTTACAAACTGTAGTTTGTCTTAAAAAACGCGTTAGAGATAGCTTTTTCTAACTACACATCGTAAAAAGTTTACATGTATTAACATTCAAGAAAAAGCTTGAAAATGGTAAATTCTGTGCTACAATAGGCTCGACAGAAGGGAAATGTCCACCCTGTTCTCCGGCTTTTGGGCCGGTATATTCATCTTACAGGTCCTGCGGTGCAGGGCCTCTGACAGGAAATAGAAAAGGTAGGGAAGTTACTATGGATATCAAGAAGATCGCACTGTTCGCCGCCGGCACTCTGTTCGGTTCTGCCGGTTTCAAGCTGCTGTCCAGCAAGGATGCCAAGAAGGTCTACACCCAGACCACTGCTGCCGTGCTGCGCATGAAGGACTCCACCATGGAGACCGTCAGCAAGGTCCAGGAGCAGGCTGGTGACATTCTGGCCGATGCAAAGGCCATCAACGAGGCTCGTGCTGTTGAAGCCGAGGCTGCTGTGATCGAGGATGCCGCCGAGGAGACCACCGAAGAGACCGCTGAGTAATTTTCGGTTCGTAAAGCATTGAAAGCCCCAACGTGGCTTTCGAGCCGCCTTCGGGCGGCTCTTTTTTTGTGAGAGTGGGGCCGCAGGCGTGCAGGGTATAGCAGCCTGACGCTGCGGCAAAAAGATAGAGAAGGATATTTGATATATGAAATGTACCATTCTGCATGAAGGCAAAGGCCGGATGCGCGTGCATGTGGAAAACGTCCGCATGACTTTGCACCGTGCCGATGTGCTGGAAGCATATCTGAACCACAAAGATGCCATCGTCCATGCCGCCGTTTACGAGCGCACCGGCGATGTGGTCATTACCTATACCGGCAAGCGCACCGCCGCCATTGCCATTCTGGCAGGCTACAAGTTCGATGTGGCCGAGTATGACGCTCTGGTCACCTCCGCCGACAGCCGCAGGCTGAACCGGGAATATCAGGATAAAATGTTCGATCTGGTGGCAGGCCGCTGCCTGCGCAAGCTGTTCCTGCCCGCACCCCTTGACGCTGCCTACACCGCCTTCCGCTCCATCCGCTTTCTCTGGAAGGGTGTGCGCTGCGTGCTGAGCCGCAGGCTGGAAGTGGAGGTGCTGGACGCTTTGTCCATCGGCGTCTCGCTGCTGCGCGGCGACTTTGGCACCGCCGGTTCTGTCATGTTCCTGCTGAATCTGGGTTCTCTGCTGGAAGAGTGGACCCGCAAGAAGAGTCTGGACGATCTGGCCCGCAGCATGGCCCTGAACGTGGACAAGGTGTGGGTGCGCAGTCAGGCACCGAAGTGCTGGTGCCTCTGACCAAAGTACGCTCCGGCGATGAGGTGGTCGTGCGCAGCGGCAACATGATCCCGCTGGACGGCACCGTGGAGCGGAAGCGAGCATGGTGAATCAGGCTGCCCTGACCGGCGAAGCTATGCCGGTGCGCAAGGCAGAGGGGTCCACCCTCTATGCCGGCACCGTTGTGGAGGAGGGCGAGTGCGTCTTTATCGCCAAGGCCGAGGGCGGTTCCAACCGCTACGACAAGATCGTGGCCATGATCGAGGAATCCGAAAAGCTCAAGTCCAGCACCGAGAACCGTGCGCTGGTGCTGGCCGACAAGCTGGTGCCATGGTGTCTGGGCGCAACGGTGGTCACCTATCTGCTCACCCGCAACGCCACCCGCGCCATCTCCTGCCTGATGGTGGATTTCTCCTGCGCGCTCAAGCTCTCCATGCCGCTGGCCGTGCTTTCCGCCATGCGCGAGTGCGGCAGCTACCACATCACCGTCAAGGGCGGCAAGTATCTGGAAGCGCTGTCTCAGCCGACACTATCGTGTTCGACAAGACCGGCACCCTCACCCGTGCCACCCCGCAGGTAGTGGAGGTCGTGCCCTTCTCCGGCTGCAACGAGCGCAAAGTTCTGCAGCTGGCCGCATGTCTGGAACGAGCACTTCCCCCATTCCATGGCCAACGCGTGGTGCGTGCCGCAAGGAACGCGGCATTTCCCATGAGGAGATGCACTCCGAGGTGGAGTACATCGTGGCCCACGGCATTGCAAGCCGCGTGGGCGGCCAGCGCGTGGTCATTGGCAGTCACCACTTCGTCTTTGAGGATGAAAAGTGCACCATCCACAGCCGAGCAGCAGAAGTTCGATGCCCTCAAGCCCGCGTATTCGCACCTGTACATGGCAGCCAGCGGCCAGCTGGTGGGTGTGATCTGCATTTCCGACCCGCTGCGCCCGGAAGCCGCCGCTGTGCTGAACGGACTGCGTGCGCTGGGCATCCGGAACACCGTCATGATGACCGGCGACAGTGAGCGCACCGCCGCTGCTATTGCAAAGCAGGTGGGCGTGGACCGCTTCTTTGCCGAGGTGCTGCCCGAGGACAAGGCAAACTTCGTCCAGCAGGCCAAGGCCGAGGGCCACACCGTGGTGATGATCGGCGACGGTATCAACGACTCCCCCGCCCTGTCCGCTGCCGACATTGGCATTGCCATCAACTCCGGCGCTGCCATCGCCCGCGAGATCGCAGACGTGACCATCAAGGCCGACAGTCTGGAGGAGCTGGTGGCCCTCAAGGCCATCGCCAACTCTCTGCAAAAGCGCGTGCACGCAAACTACCGCTTCGTGCTCACCTTCAACTCGGCCCTCATCGCGCTGGGTGCTCTGGGCATCCTGCAGCCGGCCTCCTCTGCCATGCTGCATAATCTCTCCACCATCGGCATCAGCCTGAAGAGCATGACCAATCTCCTGCCGGAGAACAAGGCTCCGCAGCTGAAAGCATAATTACCGCAAAATAACGCCGTGTCTGAACATTCGACACGGCGTTATTTTTTATCTGTTATTCCAGCCCGATCTGCTGTGCATACTCTTCCAGCAGCTCCCGCTCCAGGAACGGGGTCTTGACACCCTCGCGGTCACGGTAGGTCTCATGGCCCTTGCCGATGACGGCGATCAGGTCGCCCTCCTGCGCGTGATCCACTGCGTAGTGCAGTGCATCCAGACGGTCGGGGATCTCCACAAACTTTGCGTCCGGGTTGCCTTGTTCATGCCCACGCGGATATCAGCAAGGATGTCCTCCACCTTTTCAAAGCGGTTGTTGTCCTCAGTGAGGATGGAGAAATCGGCCATTTTGGCGCAGATCTCGCCCATGCCATAGCGGCGCAGCTTGGAGCGGTTGCCGCCGCAGCCGAACACCACCACCAGACGGTGGGGCTTGTAGGCCCGCAGAGTGGTGAGCAGGCTTTCGGTGGACACCTCGTTGTGGCGTAGTCCAGCAGGATGGTGAACTTTTTGCTGATGGGCACCAGCTCCACCCGGCCTTGACCACGCACTTGCCCAGACCGTCGTGGATGGCCTGATCCGGCAGGCCCAGCACCTTGCCCACGGCCAGCGCAGCCAGTGCGTTGTACACGCTGAACTCGCCGGGCATATTCACCTTCACGTCCATCTCGTCCTTGCCGGTGACGTGGAACTTCACACCCAGGAAATCGTGGGTGCGCAGCAGCTCGTAGCCGCTGGCGCGGTAATCGGCCTGCTCGCTGCGGCCATAGGTCACCAGCTTGCAGGTGTGTCCCTCCAGCAGGGCTTCGGTGTTCTCGTCGTCGATGTTCACCACACCCACATCACAGCGCTGGAACAGCTGACCCTTCCAGCTGCGGTATTCCTCAAAGGTCTTGTGCTCACCGGGGCCGATGTGGTCCGGCGAAAGGTTGGTGAACACGCCCACATCGTAGTGCACACCGGCCACGCGGTCCATCATCAGCCCTGGCTGGACACCTCCATCAGGGCCGTGTCGCAGCCGGCATCCAGGAACTCCCGGAAGGTCTTTTGCAGCTCGTAGCTCTCCGGGGTGGTGTTGGCGGTGTCTTTATGCTGGCCCATAAAGTAGATGCCATTGGTGCCGATCATGCCCACCTTGCGGCCGGCAGCTTCCAGCACGCTCTTGATCATGTGGGTGGTGGTGGTCTTGCCCTTGGTGCCGGTCACGCCGATCATGGTCATCTTGCGGGAGGGGTTGCCAAAGAGGTTGGCGCTCATCAGAGCCATGGCATAGCGGCTGCTTTCCACCTTCACCACGGTCACGCCCGGCACGGCGGTCAGGTCGATGTCGTGCTGGATGACCAGTGCGCTGACGCCCTTGGCGGCACAGTCTGCGGCAAACTCGTGCTGTCGCGCTGGTGCCCACGATGCACACGAACAGCAGGCCCGGGGCCGCCTTGCGGCTGTCATAGATGATGTCGTTGATCTCGGTCTCCGGGCTGCCCTGCACCAGCGTGTAAGGCACACCCTCCATCAGTTGTTCCAATTTCATACAGTCTACGCTCCTCCAAAACATTGATGTGGGGTCACATGGGGTTCTCGTCCTCGTTGGCGGTCATGCGGCGGGGTCGGTCAGCGGGATCTCCTCCGGCGTCGTGTCCTCCGCCGGGGCGGCTGCGGGGTCTCTTCGTCGGTCAGGCTGCTGTCCGCAGTCTCCTCCGGCGTTTCCGGCTCCACCTTTTCCGGCACTACATAGCCGGAGGGCAGGACCGGGTCGCCCTGTGCAAAATAGATCTTGCGGGTGCTGCCGGCACTGACATGCTGAAGTCCAGCCGCCCGGTGTCGGTGGCCGCGCAGCCCTTGCCGTCCTCGTTGTTCAGCATGTAGCGGGCGCGGTCCAGCTTATAATCCAGATCGTTCAGCGTCCCCAGCAGCACGCTGATGCGGTCCTGATACAAAAAGGCGATCTGCTCGGTGTCCGCAAATTCAATGCGGGTCACGTCGCTCCGCATGCCGTACTCGTCCAGCTTGGCCTGCAGGGTCGCCAGCGCGCTCATCTTTGCGTCAGCCTCGTCCACCACGCCGGATGCACTGCTGTCGGATGCGGCACTGGTGCCGGCCGTGCTGTCGGCCTCCGGTACGGCAAAGCTCAGCTGCTCGCCCGGGGCGGCGGTGGTCGCTTCACCGCAGTACAGGGTGCACAGCCCGTCCGGCTGCGCGGGGTCTGCGGACAGGATCTTGAACTTGTCCGAAAGGGTCAGCCAGCTGCTGCCCGCCTGCACTGCATAGGTAGGGGTGGCTTCGGTCGCCTGCACCACCACGGTGTTGGGGTAGTCGCGCACCACGCGGATGGATTCCAGCAGCGGGTACTGGCGTTCCAGCTCTGCAGCTTCGCACCGGAGTCAAAGCTGAAGATGTTTTCCTCCACCTGCACCCCCAGTGTCTGCAGGATGCTGTCGGCGGAGTACCCGGCGATCTCGGTCACCTGGGTGCCGTCCGCCGTCTGCACCTGAATGGCGCT
>ENA-OQCN01001721-OQCN01001721.1-human-gut-metagenome-genome-assembly--contig:-NODE-1721-length-10318-cov-2.318516_pt1 | contig 10318 bp, 14 predicted proteins | sample MGYA00242497_ERZ504576 | MGnify/ENA primary metagenome ERZ504576 (study PRJEB26092, sample SAMD00036296) | human gut metagenome | host: Homo sapiens | study: EMG produced TPA metagenomics assembly of...
GACACAGGAAGGTATGGAGCTATTTTGCCGGACAGCATGGAGAATGGTGAAAATCAGGCGATGCAGGAAATGCCGGTGCGATGAATGTGATGGAGTAAGGGGGCAGGCAGTATGCTGTTAGAGCTAAAAGATATAAATAAAAGTTATTTTCAGGGAAAGCAGGAAATGCCCGTCTTAAAAAATGTCAATTTTAGTGTAGAGGAAGGCGAGTATGTGGCAATCATGGGACCGTCAGGTTCCGGAAAATCAACATTAATGAATATTATCGGATGCCTGGATAAGCCAACTTCAGGAAGCTTTTACCTGGATGGAAAGGACATTTTAAAATATAAAGACAATGCACTTTCAACTGTGCGTTTAAATACGATTGGATTTGTATTTCAGAGTTTCTTTTTGATGATGAAGCAGACGGCACTTGAAAATGTGTGTCTTCCGTTGACATATGCGGGAATACCAAAGCGAAAGAGAAAGGAGATTGCTGCGCAGGCGCTAAAGCGTGTCGGACTGGAAGACCGTATGAATTATAAACCGACACAGCTGTCAGGTGGACAGTGCCAGCGAGTAGCTATTGCGAGAGCCATTTCCAATCATCCTAAAATTTTGCTTGCGGATGAACCGACTGGTGCGCTTGATTCCAAGTCAGGTGCACAGATTATGGAGCTTTTTCAGAGTCTTCACGAGGAAGGTGTAACAATTATTATGATTACACATGATTCAGAAATTGCATCACATGCGCAGCGTGTCATTCACATACGCGATGGACAGATTGCATAGCAACGGAGCAATTCGTGTGTATTGGTTGGGGGCAAAATACCTTTTGACCCAACATCATAAAATATGGCAAATGGAGGGCAGTATGAAAAAATTAGCAGTTTATATTCTGGTACCTTCGCTGATAGTAGGAAGCTGCGGAGCCGGTGTATATGTGTATCAGAAAAATAAGCAAGGCAAATACATATGTAAAAGTTGTTCCTGTCAGCAGCATATCGACATCTGATTATGGTTCCGATATGTATATGTATGGACAGGTTGTCAATAATCAGCGCCAGCGAATAAGTGTTACGACCTCACAGAAAATTTCAGAGGTCTTAGTGAAAAAAAGGCGACAAGGTAAATATTGGTGATCCTATTTTAAAGATGGACACAACAATGGATAATTTGAATTTGCAGGATCTTGATATTCAGATTCAGAAAAAGGTTCTTGAGATTTCAGATGGCTTTAAACGGTTGGACAAATTGCAGAAGACAACACCGGCAGCACCGTTTAATCCGGGTGATTTTGATCCAGGCTGGAATCCAGGCTGGGATCCGGGCTGGGAAGAGCCAACGGAGAGTTCATCTGAAGAAGAAAGCTCAAGTGAGGAAGAAAGTTCATCCGAAGAAGAAAGCTCAAGTGAGGAAGAAAGCTCATCCGAAAAAGAGAGCTCATCCGAAGAGGAGAGTTCATCTGCACAGGAAAGTTCTTCTGAGCAGCCGACCTCATCACAGGAATCAAGCAGTGAAGAGCCAACAAAGCCAGAGGAGTCAAGCGGTGAGCAGACGAGTGCAGAGCAGCCTACAGGTACTGAGCCGTCCTCGGAAAGTCCATCTCAAAGCTCATCTTCAGAATCGTCTGCGGAGCAGTCAAGCCAGGATCAGTCAAGCACAGAAATCCGAGTACGCAGCCAAGTGAGGAATCAACGCAAGAACCGACCACGGCACCTGATCCGACAGGCGCAAATGGAGAACAGCTGATTGGAAAAGAAATTACAAAAATAGAGCAGGCAGCAAGCGGTGATGGAAGCGAGCAGTCACCATATTTGTTCCTTTGCGGTGCTGATGCAAAGCTTGATAATGCACTGATCCGTAAGCTTGTAAGTGAGAAAAAATATGCAACAATTCGTTTTTATAATGAGAGTGGAATGCCGGCGTATGATCTTGATTTATCAAAGATGATTCTTTCTGAGGATGACAAGCCGATTATTCATACACATAATTATATAGAAGAAAGCCGCACAGAGGCCACATGTTTGTCGCCGTCAATTGTAACATATCGTTGCGACGGATGCGGTGATGGCTATATTGTGCAGGAGGGTGAAAAGGCAGATCATGTATTTGTAGATATTGTAAATAATCCTGCAACATGTGTGACAAAAGGATATCTTGTTAGACAGTGTTCAGTATGTGGTGTGATTGAAACGCAGCAGACTGACCCGGATCCGAATGCACATCAGTATGTATTGTATTATGATGGCGGCACGACAAGTCCGTGGAATTATTACCAGTGCAGTGTATGCGGTGCAACAAAGACAGAGGCAAATCCTAATTATGTGCAGCCAACAATTCCATCTTCAGAACCATCGACAGAGTCTGGCACACAGAGCGCATATAATATCACAGAGGAGCGCACGGCAATGCTGGCAACAGCATCTGTACGTCATACACTGACGGCGGCAGGCAGTGGAGATGATGACAGCAAGGGATCAGCACCAGCTGATATCTCACTTCCAACATTCCAGAATGAGGATTTTAGCGGCTACACAGCACGAAGAACCTTGCGAAGGCTAGAGTCAGTCTCAGAAGGAGAGTCTGCGTGATATGGATTTGGAGCGCAGAAAGTTAGAGCTTGAATATGCAAAGCAGCAAAAAGAGCTGGCAAAAAGCGCAACTATCTGCAGTACCGTAAAGGGAACAGTGGAAGAACTGCAAGATATGGATGATATTGATTATTCGGAGCCATTTGCCGTTATTAACGGAGGCGAAGGATATTATGTTCAGGGAACAGTCACAGAGGATCTTCTTGATACTTTTGTGCCGGGAATGGAGATTTCATGCAGCAGCTGGGTGAATGATTCATCAATTTTCTGTACAGCGGTAGTAACAGAAGTTTCTGAATATCCAACTACAAATACGATGGGAGGTTCACAGAATCCAAATCTTTCATATTATCCTTTTGTAGCATATATTACGCCAGAGGATGGAAAGGGACTTACAAATGGCGCTTACGTTGATATCAGCCTGACGACTCAGGGTGATGCTGATTCTCTTTATATAAGTCAGATGTATGTAAAGAAGGAAGATAATCGATACTTTGTATATGCGAGAAATCAACAGACTGGTCTTCTTGAAAAGCGCTATGTCACGATTGGAAAGAGTCTGTATGGCAGCTATTACCAGATCAAATCAGGATTAACAAATGATGATATGATTGCAGTACCATTTGGAAAGACTGTAAGGAAGGTGTTAAGACGACAAGTGAGTATGGTGATGACAGCAATGGACAGATGGATCCAGGTATGAATCCAGATGTGGATGCAAGCATGTATGACAATGGAATGATGTATGATACAAGTATGGCAGATGATGGCATGATGTACAATGAAAGCATGGCAGATGATGGGAGGTGGATCAGTAAATGTTTGAAAATATACGATTATCCTTTCAGGGAATCTGGTCACATAAATTGCGTTCGTTTCTGACAATGCTTGGCATTATCATCGGTATTGCAGCCATTATTGCTATTGTTTCTACCATTGAAGGAACAAATGAATTAATCAAGCAGAACATGATGGGCAATAACCGTCATACGGTAAAGGTTCAGCTGTCACAGGATGATTATACATATGAGATCAGCACATGGAATCCATCACCAGAGGGTGTACCGCTCTTTGATGAGGATACGCGTCAGGAGATTTTGCAAATTCCAAACGTGCTGCGTGCTGCATTTTATCAGGTGCGTTCCGAGTATAATAGTGTTGTTTTTTATAATAATCAGTCGTTAAGCAGCTGTACGGTGCTTGGCATTGATCAATATTATTTTGGCACAGCAGGCTATCAGATAATGCAGGGGCGTGAAATTATTCAGGAGGACAGCAAAAAAAAGCGTCAGGTGGCAGTTATCGATGAGGCAGTTTTGCGTACATTGTTTCCAGATGAAGATCCAATTGGAAAAACAATTGAGATATATGGAGAACCATTTACAGTAGTGGGTGTATGTACGCAGGTTGGCCAAAGCGAACTTGTTATTAACTCAGAGGAAGAATACTGGACATATTATCAGGGTGGTTCCTCAAGTGGTAATATCTATATTCCAAAGGGCGTATGGGGAACAATCTATAAGTTTGACGAAGCGCAGAATCTTGTTTTGCAGGCAAGCGGAGCAGATGAGATGGCGGCAGCAGGAAAGGCTGCAGCAAATATTATGAACCAGAACATGAATGTGTCTGATTCAAGTATTACATATCGCTCAGAGGATCTGATGCAGCAGGCAAAGCAACTGCAGGATATGCAAAGCTCTACTAACAGCATGTTAATCTGGGTTGCCTGCATCTCCCTTCTTGTCGGAGGAATTGGTGTCATGAATATCATGCTTGTCTCTGTTACAGAGCGTACAAAGGAGATTGGTTTAAAGAAGGCAATCGGAGCCAAGAAGGGCAGAATCCTCGGACAGTTTTTAACCGAGGCGGCAATCCTTACCAGTATGGGCGGACTTTTGGGTGTAGCAGCAGGAATCGGACTTGCAGAGGTCATCTCCAAGATGTCCTCTACACCAGTTGCAATCAATGGTACATCCATCGTAGTATCAGTTGGATTTTCTACACTGATTGGAGTTGTCTTTGGTTTACTGCCGTCCATTTCAGCGGCAAATCTAAACCCAATTGAGGCACTGCGACACGAGTAAAACCGAAAAGTAAATAAGTGATATTAGCAATACTTAAAATGAAAAATACCGGCTTCCAATCGTTAGATATCATAATTGGAAGTCGATATTTTTTCTTTATCAATTGATTCAATTGAATTGGATTTGCAAAGCAACTGTTTTAATTTATCTTTTGTAGCCTTGTCTGTAAAGGCGGCATCTACAGCGGTTAAAAGCATCTTTTCTTCCTGTGCAAGTGTGATGCCAAGAGACTGGGCGTAGGCAAACTCATTTGCAATCGTTGTGCTTGAGATCGCTGGATTATCGGTATTTAAGGTGACTGCCAGTTCCCGCTTTACAAAATCTGAGAGCGGATAGGTCTTCATATCAGAAACAACCTTCGTTTGGCGGTTGCTGGTGGGGCAAAGTTCAAGAGGAATCTGATTTCCCTTTAAAAGTGACAAAAGTGCATCATCCTCAAAGGCGCGCACACCATGGCCAATGCGACGGGCACCCATCTCAATTGCACAGCGCACACTGTCGGCACCGGCAGCTTCTCCGGCATGCAGTGTAAATGGCACGTCTAGCTTTGATGCAAGTGCAAATAGTTCTCTATAATCGCTTGTCGCAAACAAGCCTTCTGCACCGGCAAGGTCAAGTGCAGTAATGCCATCGTGAGTTGTCAGATATTCTTTTGCAAGCTGAACTGTTTCCAGATTGGCTTTTTCACGTTCCAGTCCACGCATGCAGCAGAGAATGATGCTGCTAGAAAGATGAGACCGAGAAAGTCCATCAAGGGCAGCTTCTACAACTTCACGCTGACTTAAGCCTCTTTGCATGAAAGATTGAGGGGCAAAGCGAAGCTCTGCATAGATAACATTTTGCGCAATCAATTTCTCTTAACCAGATAAAAAGCCTCGCTGATACTTTCCTTTGTCTGTAACAGTGAGATTGGAAGATCAAAGCGGCGCAAATATTCGTTTAAGTCCTCGCAGTCAGGAGGGATGCTAAGAAGCTTAGAAAGCTCGGCATCGGAGGATGAGGGAAGCGTTTGATTTTGAAGCTTTGCAAGTACTTTTGCAATATCTAGTGTAATTGCACCGTCAAGATGTAAATGTAAGTCAATAAAATGTGTTGGAAGTGTAATCTTTTTTGTGGACATAACAAACCTACCTTTCGTATCAGTAGAATAAGTGTACGTCTTATCACAAAAAAAATCAAGAAGTTAAGAATTGAAATAGAAAATTGACAGATCGCGTACAGCGAAGTAGAATAAAGACTGAAATTGACTTAAAATACAAAATTGACTGTATAACAGTCAAGAAGGAGGAAGTATGGCAGAGTGGTTGAAAGATGCAGTTTTCTATGAGATTTATCCACAGTCTTTTCAGGATACCAACGCAGATGGAATCGGTGATTTTCAGGGAATCATTGATCGTCTAGACTATATTAAGGAGTTGGGTTGCAATGCGATTTGGATGAATCCATGCTTTGAATCTCCATTTGGCGATGCTGGTTATGATGTGTCCGATTATTACACAGCAGCACCGCGTTATGGAACCAATGGGGATTTGAAGAGACTGTTTGATGAAGTTCACAAGAGAGGAATGCATATTCTTCTGGATCTGGTTCCTGGACACACGTCAGTAGAACATCCGTGGTTTAAGGAATCACTTAAGGCAGAGAAAAATCCATATACCGATCGCTATATCTGGACAGACAATATCTGGGAGCAGCCAGAGGGAATTGCCTCGATCAAGGGTATTTCGGACAGAGACGGTTGTTGCGTGGTAAATTTCTTTTCCCACCAGCCGGCATTAAATTATGGTCACTATATCTGTGAGCGCTCGTGGCAGCAGCCGATGGATGCAGAGGGACCGAAGGCAACAATTGTTGAGATGGAAAAGGTCATGCGCTTTTGGCTTCAGATGGGCTGCGATGGTTTCCGTGTCGATATGGCAGGCTCACTTGTAAAAAATGACCCTGATGGACTTGGAACTATTCGCCTGTGGCAGACCATTCGTCCGTTCCTTGATAAAGAATTTCCAGAGGCAGCGATGGTATCAGAGTGGGGTGAGCCGGATAAGTCACTTCAGGCAGGTTTTGATATGGACTTTTTGCTGCACTTTGGACCATCTCACTACAATGATCTGTTTCGCTGTGAGGAACCGTATTTCCTCTAGAGGAAAGGGTAGCGCGGCAGCCTTTGTAAAAAATTATAAGGAGAGCCGCAAAAAGGCAGGAGAGAAGGGCCTAATTTGTATCCCATCTGGAAACCATGATATGGATCGTCTGGCGAGAACCTTGCATGGCGATGAGTTAAAGGTTGCATTTGCATTCCTTTTGACGATTGCCAGGTGCACCATTATCTATTATGGAGATGAGATTGGTCTTCGCTATGTCGAAATTTGGTATCAGTTGAGGGCGGCTACAACCGTACTGGTTCCCGTTCTCCAATGCAGTGGAATCACGAGGTGAATTTTGGCTTTAGCAATGCGTCACCAGAAAAACTGTATATTCCGACTGATGACAAGCCAAACAGTCCGACAGTAGAGGATCAGATGAAGGATCCAAATTCTCTGTATTACGAGGTGAAAAAGCTGATTGCGCTTCGAAGAGAGCACAGTGCTTTGTTAAGTGATGGCAATATTGAGTTTGTATCAGATGGAGCAGATGGATCACCGCTTGCGTATATTCGAAGCAGTGCCGATGAGAAAATTTTGGTTGTCGTAAATCCAGCCGATCGCGAGGCAGTTTTGAATGTGCCGGGTGATTGGAAAGAAACTCTCTATGAGATTGGCGGCGCAGTGGTCGTAGAGGATGGTAAGATTGTGATCCCATCAAAGTCAGCAAACTTACTGCGATAAAATAAAATATTCACAAATATAGTTTTACAAATGTGGTGTTTTACCTTATTTGATAGAAAAAAATACAAGATTTGAGGAAAATTCATGATATATTTTCAGTGTGATTACGAGGAGGGCTGTCATCCGGCCATTTTAAAAAGACTTAATGAGACAAATCTGGAGCAGACGGTAGGATACAGTATGGATCCGTACTGTGCGAGTGCAAGAGAAAAGATTAAAAAGGCGGTTGGAAGACCGGATGCCGATGTGCATTTTCTTGTTGGCGGAACGCAGACTAATATGACTGTCATTGCGGCAGCGTTAAAGCCATGGCAGGGCGCAATCTGTGCGGATACAGGTCATATTGCGTGCCATGAAACTGGAGCAGTCGAGGCAACTGGTCACAAGGTATTGGCACTTTCATCAGAGGATGGAAAGATTACAGCAGCTCAGATTGAGGAGACTGTGAAGAAGCATTATGAAGACGCAGCCGTGAGCATATTGTACAGCCAGGTATGGTATATATTTCATTTCCGACTGAAAGCGGAACACTTTACAGCAAGCAGGAACTGACTGATATATATGCAGTCTGCAAAGCACATGATATGCCGCTTTTTATTGACGGTGCACGCCTTGGCTATGGCTTACAGAGTCCGGCATGTGATGTTACACTGCCAGAGCTTGCTAATCTTTGCGATGTATTTTATATCGGCGGAACAAAGTGCGGTGCGCTTTTCGGTGAGGCTGTTGTCATTTTGAAGGAATCACTTAAAAAGGATTTTCGCTATATGATTAAGCAGCGCGGCGGCATGTTTGCAAAGGGTCGTCTGTTAGGCATTCAGTTTGATACGCTGTTTACAGACGGTTTGTATGAAGCGATTTGCGGCGAGGCTGTAAAAAAGGCAATGACTCTGCGTGAGGCGTTTTTGGAAAAAGGAATTTCCATGTATGGAAGCTCTATGACAAATCAGCAGTTTCCGATTTTAACAGATGCACAAAAAGAAGCACTGGCGAAAGATTTTGCCTTTGAATATTGGGGAGAAGCAAAAGATGGCAAATCGATTGTTCGTTTTTGCACAAGCTGGGCAACAAATGATGCGCAGATCAAGGCACTGACAGATGCAATTGCTGCACTGTAAGAGACAACTAACAGCAAGCAATTCTATATGACTTTAAATAGTTACAAAAAAAAGGACCTTTGGCAAAAAGCCATTGGTCCTTCTTTTTGTAAAATTAGTCATTATATCCGTTTGGATTCTTTGTCTGCCAGTTCCAGGAATCTGCGCACATCTCATCAATGTCATACTGTGCAGTCCAGCCAAGCTCGGCGGCAGCCTTATCGCACTTAGAGTAGCATGTTGCAATATCACCAGCACGGCGAGGTTTGATCACATACGGAAGCTTTTGCCGCATGCCTTCTCGAATGCATGGATGACATCAAGAACGCTGTAGCCTTTCCAGTACCAAGGTTGTAGATGTTAACACCGTCTTTGTCGGCTAACTTCTGGATTGCCTTTACATGGCCTCTTGCAAGGTCTACTACATGAATGTAGTCACGAACACCGGTTCCGTCTGGTGTATCGTAGTCATCTCCGAATACGTTGATGCACTGAAGCTTTCCAATTGCAACCTGAGCAACATATGGAAGCAGGTTGTTCGGAATACCCTTTGGATCCTCACCGATCAGCCGCTCTTATGAGCACCGATTGGATTGAAGTAGCGAAGCAGGATTACATTCCACTCTGGGTCAGCAGTGTGAATATCAGTTAATACCTGCTCAAGCATCCACTTGGTCCAGCCATATGGGTTAGTTGCAGTACCCTTCGGGCAGTTTTCAGTAATCGGGATCTCAGCTGGAGAACCATATACAGTAGCAGAAGAGCTAAAGATAATGTTCTTAACGCCGTGATTGCGCATCTCATCACACAGAATCAGTGTGCCGGACATGTTGTTAGTGTAGTACTCGATTGGCTTTACAACAGATTCGCCGACAGCTTGAGACCTGCAAAGTGGATGACTGCGTCAATTTTTTCATTATCGAAGATTGCCTTTACACCCTCACGGTCTAACATGTCAGTCTGGTAGAAAGTAACCTTCTTTCCAGTGATCTGCTCGATGCGTTCAACGGCCTTAATGTTGGCGTTGTACAGGTTGTCCATGATGACAACCTCATATCCCTCGTTCAACAGTTCGACGCAGGTATGGCTGCCGATATAGCCGGCGCCACCGGTAACTAAAATCTTCATGATAACCCCATTTCTGCGCTGCGATAAATAATAAATAGTAGTATCGTGTGTAATAAAATATTGAGTAGGCGTACAGACAATTTTGGCCGCAGCGCTAGCCGATTGCCTTAACGTGCATTTGGAAATCGTCTTGACTTTCCTCTACTTACAATTATAATGAGAGAGGAATGGTATGGCAACAACTATTTTCGAAAAAATTATAAGTATCTTGAGGTTTCTATGCAATTAAAAATTAATAATGAGAAAAAAGAGCTGAAGTTTCACGGAAGCTATGAATTTCCAGTGTTTGTCAGCCATGAAGTGTTGTCTGATTACGAGAGAGGCGCATTTGCCTGGCACTGGCATCCGGAGGTAGAATTAACCTATATTGAGGAGGGACAAATCGAATATCAGGTAAATGACACTGTATATTGCCTTAAGGCAGGAGAAGGACTTTTTTGCAATGCAAATGCACTTCACACTGGTCATATGTTGAATCAGGGAGACTGCCGTTATCTTTCCGTTACATTTCATCCGCGAATGATTTATGGCTTTGAGGGAAGTGCAGTTGACAAAAAATATGTAGAGCCTGTAACAAGAAATGATTTGCTTGGAGACTACATCTTGTG
>ENA-OQCN01001723-OQCN01001723.1-human-gut-metagenome-genome-assembly--contig:-NODE-1723-length-10309-cov-3.691711_pt1 | contig 10309 bp, 15 predicted proteins | sample MGYA00242497_ERZ504576 | MGnify/ENA primary metagenome ERZ504576 (study PRJEB26092, sample SAMD00036296) | human gut metagenome | host: Homo sapiens | study: EMG produced TPA metagenomics assembly of...
GCGGGGGCCTCCAGCTTCCAAACATTGCTGCGACGCTTGTCGCGGCGGGCCTTGGAAAGATGTCTCTTAGGTACTGCCATATTTTTGCACCTCCTTGATGGGTTTCTCAGTTCAGCAGTGATTTGAGGATCGCGAGCCTTGCGTCAACAGGAGCGGCTTTGTCTTTCTCCGGCGGGCAGGTACATTCTGCCCTCTTCTTGCCGCACCGGGGGCATAACCCCGGGCAGTCGGCGCTGCAAAGCAGCACCGTGGGGATCTGGAACATAAACTCCTGGGCAAGCCATTCATCCACATCCAGATGTCCTTTTTCGTCCAGCGGAAGCTCGAAATCCGGGTCATCCAGATCCCGCTCCTTTGCTGTCCACTCCGCTTCAACTGTCTCTTCCCGCTCAACCGGGTCCAGACAGCGGGCGCACTCTCCGTGCACCAATGCTTTTGCCCGCAGTGTCATCCGGACCTCGTCGCCGTCCGGCTCAGCGGTAAAGCTGGCCGTCACGGGCTGTTCGATCCTTGCACCGGCAAAGTCCCGTGCAGACAAATCACAGGGAAACTCTGCATGGTAAGGCTGTGTGCCGGTTGCGATAAACTTTCTCAGGTCAAATTGCATAGTACACCTCATAAAAGGCTGCTTTGTTAGTATAGCGCCAAAGCCAACCTTTGTCAACACCAAAACAGGCAGAAAACCGAAAAAATTTTGATTTTCCGGTTTCCTGCCCGTTGGAATGCGCTCAGTTCAGAAAATTACAGGTACTTTTTCACGTCGTGGGGCAGAGCAGCCTCGTCAGCACTGACAGTAACAGTGACCTTGACGGAATCGCCTGCAATGGCGGCCATCTCGTCCAGCACAGCGCCCAGACGGTTGATATCGTGATCCAGCACCTTCAGGATGCCGTCGATGTACAGGTCGGTGATATCGTAGTTGCTTGCCATCAGCCGGCAACAAAGCCGTACAGCATCTCGCCGCCGGCGATCTTATACTCATCCAGATCGATCAGACGTGCAGCGGGGGCGATGTCGTAAGTCAGCTTCATGCCTTTTTCCACGACGACGACGTTGCCCTTGGAGTCTTGACCGCGTCATTGATCTGGTCGATCATTGCCTTGGTCTTGCCGGAGCCCTTGGTACCAACAATCAGTTTAATCATAGTTCTGTCCTCCTGTATTTTCCACGCCTTGCGGCGGGAGATCATTTTTTGTTTCCTGCTTACTTCAACTTTGCTTCCAGCTCGGCGGTCAGGTTCTCGTAACCCGGCTTGCCCAGCAGAGCGAACATGTTCTTCTTGTAGCTCTCGACACCCGGCTGGTTGAAAGGGTTCACGCTCAGCAGGTAGCCGCTGCATGCACAGGCACGCCAGAAGAAGTAGATGAGGTAGCTACATTATAAGCAGTCAGGTCATCCACCTCGATCAGTACCTCAGGCACGCCGCCGTCGGTGTGGGCAAGGATGGTGCCCTCCATGGCCTTGCGGTTGACCACGCTCATATTCTGGTCCGCCAGGAAGTTCAGGCCGTCGAAGTTGCCCTCCAGCTCTTCGATGAACAGATCCTGCGCAGGCTTTTGACATCCACGATGGTCTCGAACATGATGCGGGAGCCTCCTGGATGAACTGGCCCATGGAATGCAGGTCGGTGGAGAAGATGCAGCTTGCGGGGAACAGGCCCTTGTTGTCCTTGCCCTCGCTCTCGCCGAACAGCTGCTTATACCACTCGTTCATCAGGGTGAAGTTGGGCTCGTAGCACTCCAGGATCTCAACAGCCTTGCCCTTGCGGTACAGGATATTGCGGATGGCAGCATACTTGTAAGCGTCGTTGTCCGGGCTCAGCACGGAGAAGCGCTCCATGGCATCGGATGCGCCCTTCATCAGCTCGTCGATGCTGATCCCGGCGGCAGCGATGGGCAGCAGGCCCACAGCGGAGAGAACGGAGTAGCGGCCGCCCACATCGTCAGGAACCACGAAGGTGGGCCAGCCCTGCGCGTCAGCCAGCTGCTTCAGGGTGCCCTTGGCACGGTCCGTGGTGGCATAGATGCGCTTGTTGGCTTCCTCAACACCCATCTCATCCTCCAGCAGCTTGCGCAGAACGCGGAACGCCAGGCTGGTCTCGGTGGTGGTACCGGACTTGGAGATGACATTGATGGAGAATTTCTTGCCCTTGCACAGAGCAATGATATCATTCAGATAGCTGGGGCTGATGCTGTTGCCGCAGAAGTAGATCTTGGGGCCATCCTCCAGCTCGTTGTGGTACAGGCCCTTGACGGCCTCGATCACAGCGCGGGCACCCAGATAGCTGCCGCCGATGCCGGCAACCACCAGCACCTCGGAGTCCTCACGGATCTTCTTGGCAGCTTCCTTGATGCGGGTAAACTCTTCCTTGTCGTAATCGCGGGGCAGGTACATCCAGCCCAGGAAATCATTGCCGGGGCCATTCTTGGCTTCCAGCTGGTTGTGAGCCGCTTCCACCTGAGGATAAATGGCCTTATATTCCTCTTCGTTGATAAAACTGGAGAGGTGCTTTGTATTCAGAACGACGCTCATTCTATCAGAACCTCCAAACGTTTTTACGGGACGTGCTCCCTGAGGGTTTTGTTAGTATAAGTGTACCGTTCCAATCGTGCAAAGTCAAGGCCAAAATCCCCGGATTTCATACAATTTTAATAGTGTTCTTTTGGCTGTCCTGACATCTTTTGTTCAGGCCCGCCAACGCTGCTTTGTTCCTGCTAACCGCTTTTATTCGGTGATGTGTTTCTTTTGTCCGCTATGCTCCCAGCAGGCACTGCCACAGCAGCTCCAGCGCGCCGCCAAAGGTCAGCAGCGGGGCATCCGCAGCCGCTTTTACTTCGTATTCATTCAATAAGGTATCATCCTGAAAAATGCTCACCTTTCCCACCGTCCGCCCCTTTTCCACGGGGGCTTCCAGCGCCTCGGGCAGGGTCAGCTCAGCCCGCAGGGCAGAGGCCGTTCCCTTCTCTATCAGAATCGTCTCGGGCAGGGCGGCGTAATCCAGCGGCACGCTGTCCTCGGCGCTGCCCTTTACGGCCAACGCCAGCGGGCGCTCCGGCAGGGTGGGCAGCGGGGCAGCGGCATAGTTGGCAAAACCGTAGTCCAGCAGGGTGGTGGCGGAGTGGAACCGGTCGGCGCTGGAGGGTGACCCCAGCACCACGGCGATCAGGGTCAGGCCGTCCCGGGTGGCGCTGGCGCTGATGCAGACCCCCGCCCCGCTGGTGGTGCCGGTCTTGAGCCCGGTGATGCCGCTGTACCGGCGCAGGAGCTTGTTGGTGTTCACCAGCTGGGTCTGGCCGTTCCGCAGGCTGTCCGTCCAGATGCCGGTATAGTGCAGCAGCTCCGGGCAGGTATTGAGAAGGTACCGGCTCAGGACGGCAACATCCCGCGCCGTGGAGAGATGGCCCTCGGTGTCCAGCCCGCAGCGTTCCGGAAGGTGGTGTTGGTCATCCCCAGCTCCGCCGCCCGGGCGTTCATCTGTTCCACAAACACCGGCTCGCTGCCGCCCACCAGCTCGGCCACCGCCACAGCGGCATCGTTGGCTGAGGAAACGCAGATGGCCCGCAGCATCTCGTCCAGCGTGAACTGCTCCCCGGGCTCCAACCAGATCTGGCTGCCGCCCATGTGATAGGCATGCTCACTCACCGGCACGGGGGTATCGAGGGTCAATTTTCCACCGCGGATGGCCTCAAAGGTCAGCAGCAGGGTCATCAGCTTGGTGATGGAAGCAATGGGCATCCGCTCATCCGGTGCTTTCTCGTAGAGCACACGGCCTGTCTCCGGTTCCATGAGGATTGCCGCCCGGCATTCCAGCTGCAGCCCGCTGTTGGCCGGAGCCGCCGCCAGCACCGCCGGGGCATCCGCCTGCACTGCCGGTCCCGTTCCCCCAATGGCCACCCGCCAGCCCGGCCCCCTGTGCCGTACCCACAGCCAGCGCAAACAGCCAGAAGCAGAGCACCCCCGCGCAGAGCAGGCCAAATTTCTCCGTTCCATTCCTCGTACCTCCCCGCGTAAAGTCTCTGGTTGCATTCTATGCAAAAAAAGAGGGGTCAATGCCCTTTTCTACGGGAGGAAAATCTGCTATAATAGGAGAGTTTATAAACACTTTAGCTGGCTCACCCTCTCAGGCCGCTTCGCGTCCAGCTCTCCCAAAGGGAGAGCTTTTGACAAAACCAGTAACTTTGCATGGATTGCCAAAGCCTCGCCCTTCGGGAGAGGTGGCAGCGCGTCAGCGCTGACGGAGAAGGTGAGGCCGTTCATCTGAGAGGATCTTTATGCGAGTTTGTTTTTATACCCTTGGCTGCAAGGTCAACCTGAACGAGACCGGCGCGCTGGAGCAGATGTTCCGGGGCGCTGGCTTCACCATCGTGCCGGAGGGCGAAGAAGCGGATGTTTTTGTGGTGAACAGCTGCACCGTGACCAACTTCGGCGACCAGAAGAGCCGCAAGTGGCTGCGCCGCGCCAAGCGCGAAAATCCCGGTGCCGTGACCGTGCTCACCGGCTGCTATCCTCAGGCTTTCCCCGAGGAGGCTGCCCAGTTCATGGAGGCTGATCTCGTCTGCGGCAACGGAGACCGCAAGGCCATCCTGGACAATGTGCTCAAGCTGCTGGACGGCCACGAGCGCATCGTTGCCGTTACACCCCACCAGCGGGGCGAGCTGTTTGAAGAGCTGCCCGTGGAGCGGTTCGAGACCCACACCCGCGCCTTTATCAAGGTGGAGGACGGCTGCAACCGCCAGTGTGCCTACTGCGTCATCCCCCGCGCCCGCGGCCCGGTGCGCAGCCGCGCCGAGGACAGCATCCTGAAGGAGCTGCGCCAGCTGGCCGCCTCCGGCTACCGCGAGGTCGTGCTCAGCGCCATTTCCCTGCCCAACTACGGTCTGGACACCGGGACCAATCTGGTGGAGCTGGTGGAAAAATGCGCTCAGGTGGAGGGCATCGAGCGGATCCGTCTGGGCAGCCTGGACCCCGACATGCTGACCCCGGAGTTCATCACCCGGCTGGCAGCGGTGGAAAAGCTCTGCCCCCAGTTCCACCTCAGCCTGCAGAGCGGCTGCACCTCCACCCTGCGCCGGATGCGCCGGGTCTACACCGCGGAGCAGTACGCCCAGGTGGTGGACCAGATCCGCACCGCCTATGGGGAGCGCCCTGTCAGCTTTACCACCGACTGCATCTGCGGCTTCCCCGGTGAGACCCAGGCCGACTTTGAGGAAAGCTGTGCCTTCCTCAAAAAGATCGGCTTCCTGAAGGTCCATGTGTTCCCCTACTCCCGCCGCAGCGGCACCCCCGCTTATGATTTTCCGGCGCAGGTGCATGAGCGGGAGAAGCAGGCCCGCAGCCGCGAGATGAACGCGCTGGCCGAGGAGGTCCGCCGGGAGGTACTGGCCGCCCATGTCGGCACCGAGGACGATGTCCTGCTGGAAACGCCCCTCTCCGAGACGCTGTTCACAGGCTACACCCGGCTGTACATCCCGGTGGTGGTCTCTGCCCCCGGCTGCAAGAGCGGCGAGATCGTTCACGTCAGGCTGGGCGAGTACGATGGCGAGCGCGTCCGTGCAGCACTCTGCTAAAAAAGTTCGTTAAATCTTGTACATCCTGTACCATTTGCTAATTCTTTAACATATTTGAAATTTTCTCTTTTCACGCAGGCCCGTTTATGTTAAAATGAAACTGGATATCTGGGACGGAGCGCCGGTTGCAGCGGTGCGGTACCAGCCGGCCCGGAGCAAAGCAAATTCCGCCTGCCGCAGTCCAGTGTAGGACGGGATGTTTTCTGTTTCTGAACAAGGAGAGATTGGAATGAGTTTTAGAGGAATCAATACCACAGTCATTCAGATCCGCCGTCAGGTCTTTACTGAGGTGGCACGGATGGCTTACGCCAACGTCAAGGGCGAGCAGGCCAACCACCTGATGCGCAAGATCCCTTACACCATCATCCCCGGTGAGGAAGGCAAGCTGCGCAAGGACATCTTCCTGGAGCGCGCCATCGTCGAGGAGCGTGTCCGTCTGGCCATGGGCCTGCCCACCCGCCGCATGGATGAGCACAACAGTGTGGTCTCCGGCCTGGAGGATGCCTCCATTGCCGATAAGTACTATGATCCCCCGCTGGTGAACGTGATCAAGTTTGCCTGCAACCGCTGCCCCGAGAAACTGGTCAAGGTCTCTGACCTGTGCCAGGCTGTCTGGCCCACCCCTGTATGGAAGTCTGCCCCAAGAAGGCCATTACCTGGGAGAGCGGCCGTTCCATCATCGATCAGGAAAAGTGTATCAAGTGCGGCCGCTGTGCACTGTCTGCCCCTACAACGCCATCGTCAAGACCGAGCGTCCCTGCGCCGCTGCCTGCGGCATGGGTGCGATCCACTCTGACGAGCTGGGCCGTGCCGAGATCGATTACAGCAAGTGCGTTTCCTGCGGTCAGTGTCTGGTGAACTGCCCCTTCGGCGCTATTGCCGACAAGGGCCAGATCTATCAGCTGATCCAGGGCTTCAACCGCGGCGACCGCATCTATGCACTGGTCGCTCCCGCCTTTATCAACCAGTTCCCCTCTCTGGCTTCCACCGGCAAGCTGAAGGCTGCCTGAAGGCCATCGGCTTCTACGATGTCGTGGAGGTTGCCATTGGTGCCGACCTGTGCACCGTGGACGAGGCCCACGACTTCCTGGAGGAAGTTCCCGGGAAGCTGGACTTCATGGCCACCTCCTGCTGCCCCGCATGGAGCATGATGGCAAAGACCGCCTTCCCCGCTCTGGCCAAGAACATCTCCATGACCATGACCCCCATGGTGTTCACCGCCCGCATGATGAAGCAGAAAGACCCCACCGCCCGCATGTGCTTCATCGGCCCCTGCGCCGCCAAGAAGCTGGAAGCTTCCCGCCGCACGGTCCGCTCTGACGTGGACTTTGTGCTGACCTTTGAGGAGCTGGCCGGTATCATCGAGGGCAAGGATCTGGACATCGATTTGCTGGAAGTGGATGAGAACGAGGCAGCACTCTGCTCCGCCTCTGCTGCAGGCCGCGGCTTTGCACAGTCCGGCGGCGTTGCCAATGCCGTTGCCAACAAGATCAAGGAATGGCACCCCGATATGGAGGTCAAGATTGCATCCGCACAGGGTCTGGCCGACTGCAAGAAGCTGCTGATGCTGGCCAAGGCCGGCAAGTACAACGGTTACCTGCTGGAGGGCATGGGCTGCCCCGGCGGCTGCATCGGCGGCGCAGGCACCATTGCCGACCCCGCACGCACTGCCATCCAGCTGAACAAGTATATGAAGGAAGCTCCCTTCACTGACCCTGAGCAGAGCCCCTATATGAGCGAGATCCACGTTCTGAAGGACGACCCCAATTTTGAGCTGTAATCTCTCCGTCACCTGCGGCTTGCCTCCCCTATTACGGGATCTGGCGCAAAGAGCCTGAGAGGTTTTACAATATCCGCTTCCCGCACAGGGGAGCGGATATTTTTCTACTTTTGATTTCATAAGTGAAACTTTTTTGTGAAAAACCCACGAAGCAGATTGACATATTATCGCTGGCGTGATATTTTGGCGTTGACAAACCCTGTGTCCTGCCCCAACAGGACACCAGAGCAGGCCGCACACGCGCGGCCAGGAAAGGTTGATCTTTATGAAAAACACATTCAAACGCTCCGGCGCAGCGCTGATCTCGCTGGTGCTGCTGTTGGTGCTGGCTGTCAGTGCCGGTGCCGCCAGCAGCCAGAATGTCGGTGTAAAATTCTGGAAGGAACGCTCCGATAAGGAATCCATGGCCAACAGCGGCATCGATCCCGATCGCACCGCCACCCTCACCCGGCAGGCCAACGGCACTTACACCCTGACCCTGCCGGTCATGCAGGTATCCAAGCTGGGTGTCACCGGCTATCTGTCCGGCCTGACCATCGGCGACGTGACCTACGACGGCACCCTGACCGGTGATTTCAACAAGGCCACGGCGGTGCTCACCATCAAGAACCTGCCCGCCTCGGTGCTCACCGGCAGTGATGTGAACAAATCCGTCCTTGTGACCTGCAACATCCAGATGGACCTGCAGGTCCTGGGTGAGATCAACACCAGCGCCCGGATGTGTATCTGGAACCAGAAGTAAATGGCAAGCAAAAAGGCAGAGCCCGCGGGCCCTGCCTTTTTGTTTTTCCTCACAGGTCCATCCTGCGCTCCACGAGATCCGTGACCATGGTGTCCAGCTGGCTCATGGCGCGTTCCGCGCCCTTGGCCAGCTTGCGTGCGGTGCGCTTGACCTGCCGCTGGTTCTGTGCCATTGCCATGGTGCCCACGGCCCCCAGGGCCGCGCCTGCCGCCATGCCCAGCAGAACACCGCCGGAGGAAGGCTGACGATTTGTGTTTTTCATGTGGCTCTCTCCTTTCCACTGTGTGATTTTTTGCCGCTGTGGCTAGTATTTCCTGTAAAGAATCCGGTATGCGCTTTTTTTGTCCCGCAAAATGTGGTATACTGTATCATACGCTGAGAAACTGGGCCCTGTGCGGCCCGTGGATGGCGCAAAGGAGGATCCTTTTTATTGAAACCGACTGAACCGAAAAAAATTCTCTGCATTCACGACCTCTCCGGCATGGGCCGGTGCAGCCTGGCGGTCATCCTGCCGGTGCTGTCCGTTATGGGCTGCCAGCCTGTGGCCCTGCCCACTGTGGTGCTCTCCACCCACACGGGCGGTCTGGGCACACCGGCACGGCTGGACGGTGCCGCCTACGGGCTGGCCGCTCTGAAGCACTACCGGGAGCTGGGTGTGGAGTTTGACTGTATCTACACCGGCTACTTAGGCGGCGAGGAGCAGGTGGCGCTGGCCGAAAAGGCATTCGATCTCTGGCCCGCTGCCCGCAAGGTGGTGGACCCTGTGATGGGGGACAACGGCAAGGCCTACTCCACAGTGACCCCCTCTCTCATCGACCGGATGCGCGGGCTCTGCCGCCGGGCAGACCTGATCCTGCCCAACGCCACCGAGGCCGCCCTGCTGCTGGAGCGGCAGCCCCAGACCGACACGTTTGACGATGCTTCCGCTCAGGCGCTGGCCGACGAGCTGCTGACGCTGGCTCCCAGCGCGGTGGTCACCGGCCTTGCACTGGCAAGTACATCGGCTGCGCAGGTTCCGGCCGCGAGCGCTTTGTCATCAAAAAGCTGCACATCAGCCGCAGCTTCCCGGGCACGGCGATCTGTACGGTGCTGTGCTCATTGGCTCGCTGATCCAGGGCAATGCCCTGAGCGCCGCTGCGACAACGCCGCCGAGTTCGTCTCGCTGGCCATTCAGCAGACCCCCGCCGATCAGGACACCCGGTACGGTGTCTGGTTCGAGCCCCTGCTGCCCCGGCTCTGCCCGGTGAGCTGGAATGACTGAGGAGGCCGCCATGAGCGAAAAACCGACCCTGAACATCGTTCTGGTGGAGCCGCGTATCCCCCAGAACACCGGCAACGTGGCCCGCACCTGTGCCTGCACAGCCTGCCGCCTGCATCTGGTGGGGCCCATGGGCTTGCCATCGATGACAAAAAGCTCAAGCATGCCGGGCTGGACTACTGGCACTACCTCGACATCAATTACTATGATGGACTGGAGGATTTCTTTGCCCGGAACAAAGGCCCGTTCTACTACTTTACCACCAAAGCGCCCCAGCGCTACACCGACATCCAGTACCCGGACGGGGCCTATCTCGTGTTCGGGCGGGAGGATGCCGGCCTGCCCGAGGCACTGCTGGCGGCCAACCAGGAGCACTGCATCCGGATGCCATGCGGGATACCTGCCGCAGCCTGAACCTTTCCAACAGTGTGGCTGTGGGTGTGTACGAGGTCCTGCGCCAGTGGGATTTCCCGGAGCTGCTGGATCATGGCCGCCTGCGAGAATACGAATGGAAATGAGGGACATTATGAGCAAGATCGCGATCCTGACCGATTCCTCCTGCGATATCCCGCAGGAGCTGGCCGAGAAGTACGGCATTGATATTATGAGCTTTCACATCCTGCTGGATGATGTAGACTATATAGAGCGTGAGAGCTGCACCAATGAGGAGTTCTACGAAAAGATGCGCGCCGCCAAGGGCATTCCCTCCACGGCTGCCATCACCCCCATCCAGTTCTGCGAAAAGTACTGCCAGTATGTGGACGAGGCTACACCGATGTGATCCATGTGCCCATCAACCGCAGCGGCTCCTCCACCTACAACAACGCCGTGATGGCACAGGGGATGCTGCGGGAAGAGCGCCGGAGCACCACCTGCGGATCCACCTGCTGGACCCGCACACCTACTCCATGCCCTTTGGCTGGCTATGTCTGCGAGATGGCACGCAAGCTGCAGAACGGTGC
>ENA-OQCN01001724-OQCN01001724.1-human-gut-metagenome-genome-assembly--contig:-NODE-1724-length-10306-cov-7.304352_pt1 | contig 10306 bp, 10 predicted proteins | sample MGYA00242497_ERZ504576 | MGnify/ENA primary metagenome ERZ504576 (study PRJEB26092, sample SAMD00036296) | human gut metagenome | host: Homo sapiens | study: EMG produced TPA metagenomics assembly of...
GGAAGATACCTGAAATTGCAGCAGTACCGCCGAGGATTTTTTTGCACGCTCCATATCTGCAGTCTCAAATGGTAGATGACCTTGCCTTTAGGTATATCAGCCAGCTGCTCCAGACGTATTGTAGCGGCCTTCTGTGTAAATATACGGAGTAACACCCATATCGATCAGGGCAAGCATACATTTTTTGAGAGGTTTCCAGTAGATACGCTCATACTGTTCCGGACTCATGAAACCATCCATACCTTTATGAAGCGGGAAGAAAACACGTTTCACAGGAAGCGGGACACTGCGGAAATATTGCCAGGATTCAATCTGGATATCAGCCATCAGATCACAGGCCGCTTCCAGTTCATCCGGATATTCCAGCTGATCGGTAAGGGTAGCCAGAGTTCCACGGTAGTAATCACCGATGATATCAAAAGGAGCTTCACCTGCACCTGTAAACATAGGCGGGAATCCAAGGTCAGCAAGACGGTTGGAAACTGCGTTGGAAGCGTCAGCTGCTTTCGCATCCTCCTCACCGATCTTTGCAAGCAGAGAAAAAGCCTCCTGTGCCTGTCTGGAATAAAGGGAAGCCAGCGGGGTGGTATTCAGCACAATAGACGGAACGAAGCGGATATCAGACAGTCCCTTTAGTGCAGGAAAAGCTCTCGGGATATACTTGCGGAGCATAAAGCCTGTAAAATCCTTCAGCAGTTCCGGATATTCGCTGTCATCCATATATTCATTCTCAATAACCTGATGGGTGGAAAAATCAGGAACACTGGTGCCGGGACGTCCCGGCCAGTCGATCATGGTCGATCCGGCAAGCTCATTGGCCTTTCCGCTGGTGAAACCTGTATGTGTGGCTGCGTCCGGCTGGAATTCCTGATAGAATTTCACCAGAGCTTCCGATGCGGCAGGAAAATCATACATGGCAGCCTTATAAGAGGAGCCTTCCAGATTGTAGGGAAGAGCACCAAGCATCGGACACATCGGAATACGTTCCGGCTCTTTCAGAGCGGTGGCATCCTCTACCAGCTGGATACGTTTGGCAAATTTTTCGACAGCAGGGGCATCCTTTTCGGCTGCACGGACATTGGTTGCGAACCATGAGGAACTTGCATCAAAATTCTTTCTATCTTCCATAACAATAAACACCTCTTTCTTGATTTTTTGTATATTTCAACTATACTTTGATTATATCAGACAATTATTTTTCGTATATATCCAGGGAAAACACAGATACGAAGAAAAAAAGGAGGAAATTCGTCTGCACAGACGAAAATATAGAGTATGAAGCTGAGCATGGATATTATCGAGCAGTGGATACAAAAATATGATCCTGTATCCACCATTGTTTCCGATGAACTTACCATTGCAGGAATCCGGCTTTTTTCCTATGAGAAGACACCGGATCCGGATTATCTTTATATTGGTCGTACCGGAGATTTTTTTCAGCGTTCGCAGGATAAAGAAGTTCTGCTGGTGCACAGGAAGGATGTTATCAGCCTTCGGACAGAAGAACTGGAGGATGTTTTTGATATGGTGATGGATGCTTTTGTTTATTATCAGAAATGGGAGCAGACCATGCTTGCAGCCTTTCAGCAGGAGAACCCGGAGCAGGTGATCATAGATGCGTGCAGGGATATTTTCGGGCCTGTATTTTTTACTGATACCAGTCTTCAGGTAACTGCGTTTTCCAGACAGTATCCTAAGGGCAGTGTCAACCGGAACTGGGATGATTTCTGGGATATCGGTACATTATCTGTAGATTCACTTGTGCAGATGCAGAAGGGAAAGTATATGGAAATGCTTCCTCAGAAATGGGACTGTGAGATTTTTTATGAAGAATATACAGACAGCTATCCATGGTCTATGATGATCAGTCAGGAGAACAGTGAACATCAGCTGACAGGTCAGCTGACGATCGTCAGTCAGGAAAAATTCCGAAAGTATCAGAAACATCTGGCACAGATTTTGAAGAAGGCTCTCTGCCTTGTGGCAGGCCATGATTCAGGGAAACAGCAGGGAACAGTGGTACAGAGCCTTTTTCGGGATTTTCTTCAGGGAAGACATCTGGATGAGAACGGTTTCCGGACATTTTATCAGATGCAGGGCTGGGAGCCGTCACAGCCAGGTGTTGTGGCAATCCTGGAAAAAGATGATGCAGGTGGCCGGAATTACGGATATCAGATGTGGGCCCTGTGCAGTTATTTTCCTGAGATTGTATTTTGTCAGGATGGGGAGAGCGGGAATGGGAATATTGTCTGTGGAGTTCCGGTAAAGCAACGGAGATTTGAAGAATCCGGTAATCGATATGGCACAGAGTTCCCGGAACGTTTTTCAGATATGCTGAAAAGACTGGGCTTTCGAATGCACTGCAGTTATCCTTTTGCAGGAATCAGGAACATGAGTATTCAGTACAAGCAGGCCAGGAAAGCACTGGAAAAAGGAGTGAAGGATTACTATAACTGTGCACTGGAAGATATGACCGCCCTGTATCGGGATCCTCTTTTAAGAAGACTTGCCATCCATCCGGCACTTGACAGACTCAGAGAGTATGACAGCCTGAAATCCACGGATTTTTATCATATCCTGCGTGTATATCTTCAGTGCGAGCGTGACAGGGTTCTTACGGCGAAGAGGCTTTTGTGCACAAAAATACTCTTGTGTACCGCCTGAAAAGGATAGTGGAGATATTTGACCTTAATCTGGACAATGCTTATGAAAGAGAATATCTGACAGTATCATTTCTGGTAATGGAGAATTCCGGAAACTGACCGGGCGGAAAGTCATGAATGTTTAAGAAAAAATTCAAAACAAAACAGGCAAAATGGTTGAAAACAGTTCGGGTTACAGCTAAAATGGGAACATCAGAAAAAGAAGAAAATTATATAATGGAGCGAAAATTTCAATGAAACACGCAAAGAAAGGTTCAAACAAAAATCTGTCATATATCATGCGTTTCGGTATGACAGTTCTGACGGTGATACTGATCGTGCTGTTTTTCAGTATCATGATCATGGTTGGACAGATTCAGGGAACTGCACGTATTGTCAATTATGCAGGACTTGTACGCGGCGGAACTCAGAGAATGGTAAAGCTGGAGAATGCAGGACAGCCGCAGGATAAGATGCGCGGTATCATTGCTTCTTATATAAACGGACTTCAAAACGGTAGTGATGACTGAATTTTGTGCGTCTGGATGACAATGCATTCCAGAACAAGATGGTTGAACTGAATGAGTATTTCCAGAAACTGACACAGGAGATAGATCTTGTCCGTGAGAAGGGATATGAGAATACAGATATCATATCTATGAGCGAGAAGTTTTTCCATATCTGTGACGAGGCTACCGGCCTGGCAGAAGACTATTCCCAGAAAAAAGCCACCTCGCTGGATCGGCTGGAGAAGATCGTTATCGTGGATATCGTGGGACTGATCATCCTGATCGCAGGGGAACTGATCCGGGCTCTCCGTTTTGCAGCTCAGAACAGGATTCTTCAGAAGAAAGTCTATCTGGATGAAGCAACGGGACTTCCAAACAAGAATAAATGTGAAGAGATCCTGGATGGTACGGAAACATCAGATGCCGAAGGACAACAAAACATTGCGGTCTGCGTTTTTGACCTTAATAATCTCAGAACCATTAACAATAACCTGGGACATGAGAAAGGTGATGAGTACATCCGGTCTTTTGCCATCCTTCTTCGTGAAGCTGTCCCGAGAGAACATTTTGTGGGACGCGACGGAGGCGATGAGTTTATTGCCGTGCTGAAAGGCCTGGATGATCAGGGAATCCGGGATTGTCTGCAGGGGATCCGGAAGCATACAGATGAATATTCCAGAAGACATCCGGAGATGCCTATCAGCTATGCAGCCGGATACGCCAGTATGGTGGATTTTGAGGGAAGTACGCTGAGAGATCTTTTCCGCTATGCGGACAAAAATATGTACATTGACAAGAACCGGGCGAAGCTGCAGGAGGCAGCAGACCGGCAGAAGGTTGATCAGGAGATCCGTGACCGCCTGAAATTTCAGGGCTATGATTTTTCCGCATGCCTGTACTGCAATGCCAGACTGGATGAATACAGAACCCTCCGGGCGGGAGCAGATTTTATCCTTGCAGAGGACGGCAGCTATTCCGGCGCTGTAGAGCAGATCGTGGAGGAATTTTCTTCAGGGGAAACAAGAAGATCACTCAGGGAAAAGCTGCAGATATCTTATCTGGATGAGAATCTTACAGAGTCAGCCGGAAAGATCGAGATTCCGTATCAGTACCATAAACAGGATAAAGTACAATATGGAAAAATGACCATACTTTTTATTAATGGCGCAGAGGATGGACGGCTCCACCATTTTGCACTGGGATTTGAAGATTTCCAGAATTGTGAGGAGAAAGCAGTCAGTGAGAAGGTGAGGCTTACCCGATATTATGAGCAACTTCGTCAGTCTATTGTGGAGAATAGCAATTATGCGGACGCTCTCCTGGAAACTGCAGAGGCGGGTTACATGGTAAATCTCACTGAGGACAGGATGGAGCAGGTTTTTTATCAGAAAGGGATACTGAAATTTCTGGATGAGCTGGAGCTTCCGTGCTCCTATAATGAATACTGTGAAGAAAAACGCAGTCAGATTACCGATGAAACACTGGAGAATTACCGTATTGTGGATTCTGCGGAGAAACTTCTGGAACGTTTCGAGACAGGCGCAAAGCAGATTATAGTGGAATTTCGGAAGAAAAGCGAGGATGGAAGCTTTGTATGGCTGCAGAAGACTGTGCTCATGTCAAGGGATACGCTTTATGACAGTTGTACGGGCAGAGAACAGATCGTTGTACATGGCATTATACTGTTCAAGAACACATCGGCTTTTCATGAACAGGAACAGCAGGAGAATGAACGTCTGCAGGAGGCTTTTGAAAAAGCAGATTCTGCAAGTAAGGCGAAAACAGAATTCATGAACCGTATGAGCCATGATATCCGTACACCGATCAACGGTATTATGGGAATGCTGAATATCATACAGAAGAACAGGAATGATGCAGAAAAATGGATGACAGTCTCCGAAAGCTGGAGCTTTCTGCCAGTCATCTTCTGGCACTTGTCAATGATGTGCTGGATATGAGCAAGCTGGAATCAGGCAACTGTAAGCTGAAACAGGAGCCGTTTGATCTGGAAACACTGGCTAATGAAGTGGCATTACTGATCGATGCACAGATGGTGGAAACAGGAATGATCCACCGCAGACGCAGAGGATATGTGAAACATACTGCGCTTGTGGGAGATGCTCTTCAGCTTCAGAGGATCATGCTGAATTTTCTGAGCAATTCTGTTAAGTATAATAAGCCGGGCGGTACAGTAGAAACTTATATCGAAGAGATCTCCAGTGACGGGATAAATGCTGTATATGAATTCAGGATTACAGACACCGGAATCGGTATGAGTGAGGAATTTGTAAAGAATAAGCTGTTCATGCCGTTTAATCAGGAAGAGAACGGTGCAAGGACACAGTATCGCGGAACCGGTCTTGGAATGTCTATTGTGAAGAAGCTTATTGAACAGATGCAGGGAACTATTGAAGTGGAGAGTACTCTTGGCGTTGGAACAACTTTTACATTCCGCCTTCCTTTCCTGATCGATAAAGAGAAAAACCAGATCATGAAAAAAGATATTCTTCCGATGGAAAAGCACTTTCCGGGAAAAAGATTCTCCTGGTCGAGGATAACGAGATCAATATGGAGATTGCAGAATTTTATCTTACAGAGCATGGAGCAGCTGTTGAGAAAGCATGGAACGGAAAGGAAGCCGTGGAAAAATTCCAGCATCTGCCAAAGGTGAGTTCGCTGTGATCCTTATGGATGTGATGATGCCGGTGATGGATGGAATTCAGGCGGCAAAGACTATCCGTGCCATGAACCGTCCGGATGCGCAGAAGGTCATCATTCTGGCAATGACAGCTCAGACTGCACAGGAATGTGTGGATGAATGTAGCAGATCAGGTATGAACGGTCATATCGCAAAGCCTGTGGAATCACGGCAGTTGGTGAAACAGATTCTGGAGGATATGTAGCTGAACAACAACAGAAAATACTTTACAAATTCAAAGGGAAAGGCTATCATATCTTTTATAAAACAGTTTATAAAAGAGGTTTGATATGGCATCAAAAACAGAGAAAAAAAATAATACAAGATCCAGGATCGTCAGTTATGTGATGAATAATGCGGACACCTCAAAGGTGGAGATTTCCAAAAATCTGAATATGAGTATGCCTACTGTGCTTTCCAATGTAAACGAGCTTATGGCAGGCGGAGTGCTTATGGAGACCGGGGAGTATGCTTCTACAGGAGGCAGAAAAGCCAAGAGTATCGGATCAATCCCGGTTACCGCTATGCAATGGGTATTCGTATCACTGCCAATCATGTAGGGATGACGCTGGTGAACATGCGGTCTGAGATCGAGAAGACAGAACGTGTGAGAATGAAATTTTCACAGGAGATATCCTACTGTGTGGAACTTGCTTCTCTGGCAAAAAAATTTCTCGGGGATATGGAAGAACCGGACAGGCTGCTGGGAATCGGGATATCCATTCCGGGAATCATCAGTCAGGAGCAGCATCTTGTTGTGAAGTCTCATGCTTTGCAGATCGAAAATTACAGCTTGAATTTTCTGGAACAGGCTTTTTCCTGCCCTGTCTGTTTTGAAAATGATGCCAATGCAGCTATGCTGGCAGAGGACATTAACCAGTATCAGGATGCCATATATCTTTCATTGAACAATACGCTGGGAGGAGCTTTCTGTATTGACAGGAAATTGTTTGCAGGACAGAACCGGAAAGCAGGAGAGTTCGGCCATATGATTCTGGTTCCGGGTGGACGGAAGTGCTACTGTGGTAAGAAAGGCTGTGCAGATGCTACTGTGCTGCCAGTGCACTGACAGCCGGAAAGTATGAAACTCTGGAGCAGTTTATGGAGGCACTTTCCCACGGAAACAGCGAAGCAGAGAAGAAGTGGGCAGAATATCTGGATCATTTGGCTGTGCTGATCTCCAATCTCAGAATGGCTTATGATATGGATATCATCCTTGGTGGAGAAGTTGGTGGATATCTTGCCGATTATATGATTCCTCTCGGGGAAAAGGTTATGGAATACAACGGTTTTGACTGTGATATCCGATATCTGAAGAACTGTACTTACAGAAAGGAAGCGTCAGCAGTCGGTGCGGCGAAGCACTTTTTTTTATGAACTGATCAGGAATATATAAGAATACAGAGTTATATGGATTTATGAGAATTGAGCTCGCATATCTGTCATGTATCAGAAATGGTCGTGTCGGATCTGCGAGCTTTTTCTATCGCTGTTTTACTGTATTGTTTGCTTGAACGCAGATAAGCATTCCCCCGCTTCAAGTGCGCGGAGCATTAAGCGGCGGGTGAGGGGGGATGCTTATGTCAGTGGGAGTTGAAAGCTTCCACTGACAGATCGCGAAGCGACTGCGTTCATGAGCAAGTAGCGAAGCGGATTGCGAATGTCCGCTTTACAATGTGCATAAAAATAAAAACGATAATTTGTACAATAAGTAGAAACACAGGAAACACTATTGACAAATGAGTTTACAGGAATGATAATATAGTCACTTTGATAAAATGATTAATAAAAGATAAAAGCGAAATAAATCACAAAAATAGACGAGGAGGAAATAAGATATGATTCAGCAGGTAATGACAAATCCAGGAGAGATTATTTTCAGAGAGGTAGATGTTCCGAAAGTGGGAGATGACCAGGTTCTTGTTAAGATCATGAACATTGGTATCTGCGGATCAGATATCCATGTATACCACGGTAAGCACCCGTTTACCAAATATCCGGTGACACAGGGACATGAGGTTTCCGGTGAGATCACAGAACTTGGAAAGAATGTGACAGGTTTTAAAGTTGGCCAGAAAGTAACCATCGAGCCTCAGGTATACTGCGGACACTGTTATCCGTGCCGTCATGGCAAATACAATCTCTGCGAAGAACTGAAGGTTATGGGCTTCCAGACAACTGGAACAGCATCTGAATTTTTTGCAGTGGATGCTTCCAAGGTAACACCGATCCCGGAAGAAATGTCCTATGAGGAAGGTGCCATGATCGAGCCTCTGGCAGTTGCAGTTCATGCAGTGAAGCAGATGGGCGATGTAAAGGGAATGAATATCACAGTGATCGGTGCAGGTCCGATCGGAAACCTTGTTGCACAGACAGCCAAGGGAATGGGTGCGGCCAAAGTTATGATCACAGATGTCAGTGACCTCCGTCTTGCAAAAGCAAAAGAGTGCGGCATTGATATCTGTGTAAACACAAAGGAGAAAAATTTCGGAGAGGCACTGGTAGATGCGTTTGGTCCGGATAAGGCAGATGTGATCTACGACTGTGCCGGAAACAACATCACTATGGGACAGGCCATCCAGTATGCGCGAAAGGGCAGCGTGATCGTACTGGTAGCAGTATTTGCGGATATGGCAACCGTCGACCTTGCTGTTGCCAATGACCATGAGCTGGATATCAAGAGCACCATGATGTACCGCCATGATGATTATGTAGATGCCATTGATCTTGTAAATGCCGGAAAGGTTCATTTAAAGCCACTGATCTCAAAGACATTTAAGTTCAAAGATTATCTGAAGGCTTATCAGTATATTGATGAAAACCGCGAGACAACTATGAAGGTTATCATCAATGTGCAGGAAAAAGAATGAATATGATGTCATATAAACGTTTACAGAAATGAAGTCTGTCCGTCTGTAAAAAACTGTGTTAAAATAATCGGAGGAATTTGTCAGAGAAAGATGCGGAGTTCGACTGACAAAATTAAACCGGAAACGTAATGCAGATTATATAGACGAGGAGAAAATAGCATGGAGAATATTTTTCACAGAGTAAGTATCCGTAAATATGAAGATAAATCCGTAGAGAAGGAAAAGATCCTTCAGATCCTGAAAGCAGGTATGCAGGCGCCAAGCGCATGTAATCAGCAGCCATGGGAATTTTATGTTGTAACAGATAAGGAGAAGATCCTGGAGCTTTCCAAAGCCACTCCCTATTCAGGATGTGCGGCAGGGGCTCCGGTTGTGATCGTTCCGGTATATCGGAAAGAGGGACTGCCTGTTCAGGATATGGCACAGATCGATATGTCTATCGCACAGGAGAATATCTGGCTGGAAACGGATGCACTGGGACTTGGCGGCGTGTGGATCGGAATTGCACCGTTTGAGGATCGCATGGCGCTGGTCCATGATATTCTGAAGTTTCCGGAGAATGTGGAGGTATTTTCTCTTTTTGCCCTGGGATACCCGGCAGAGAGCAGAAAGCAGCAGGACCGTTTTGATGAGAGCAGGATCCACTTTGTAGAATGAAAAAATTCTGAACATAGTAAAAAATACCAATAAATCCTCTGGAAATTTGTGCAGAACGCATTTTGCATAACCGGTATTTTTACGATAAAATGTAAGTATAAGAACCAGAAAACTGAACTAAATGAAAGAGGTGAAGGGTATGAAGGAATATGAGATCATTATTGAAACCATTAATCCTGTGGCGGCGATCGTCATTCTCAGCAGGAGATCGTTGAAGCAAAGATCGAGAGCCCGGAAGCTTTTGTAAAAGAAAAAGGAAGATTTCCGATCATTGATAAGATTGAGAATCCCGATGGCGGAGTCGTGATCGTAACCGGTGACGGAAAAGGATACATGGTAAGATATACATTTTCTGAATAATGGGTAATGTGGCGTATGTGACGGAAAACGGAGCGTAAAGCAAAGCTGGGATCTGGATTCGTTGCATACGCCATATTTTATTTTCGACCTAAAAAATACACAAAAAAACATATGTAAATTTGTAAAATATATATAAATTATTTATTGAATTTTTATAAAAAAAGGAGTAAAACATTAGATAAATAAAAAAGAGAAATGCATGGAACAGGACAGATCACAAGAAGCAGACCGGATCACAGAGAGCCGCAGCTGGTGAGAAGCGGCAGAAGGTATTTTGTGATATCACCTGGGAGCATCCCGCTGAATAGAAAGGTCAAGTAAGCCGGGACGTAGTCTTCACGTTACAGAAGAGGCTGTTTGAAGAGACAGCACTAAGTGGTTGTATTTAGTGATAAATATGATAATACAAAGTGGTACCACGGAACATTCCGCCTTTGTTATCCGAAAGGATAGCAAGGGCTTTTTTAACCGAATCAAGTAAGTCCCCTGCTTCAATTGCGAGGAGCAATAAGCAGTGGGTGGGACTTACTTGTATCAGGAGGGGTACAAGCCCCTCCTGATAAACTGCGG
>ENA-OQCN01001725-OQCN01001725.1-human-gut-metagenome-genome-assembly--contig:-NODE-1725-length-10301-cov-2.201101_pt1 | contig 10301 bp, 13 predicted proteins | sample MGYA00242497_ERZ504576 | MGnify/ENA primary metagenome ERZ504576 (study PRJEB26092, sample SAMD00036296) | human gut metagenome | host: Homo sapiens | study: EMG produced TPA metagenomics assembly of...
ATGAAGCTTTTTATAAAAATGTTCTAGAAAATTGACAATGGAAATAAACGATTGACACCATAACTGAATTGAATGTAAAAACCTATGCTACAGCTATCCGTCTAGGCAACGAGAAATAATTCAAAACTTGTCTTTTGATATAAAAGAGCCGTCTTTGTGTATATAAAAGGATCCAATGGCAGTGGTAAGACAACTCTGGCAAAATACTTTTGAAGCTAATAGATGGGTATTCTGGAGAAATACTTATAAACGGTATTGAACTAAGACAGATATCCGAACAATTCTACCGCAATCAATGTGCAGCGGTATCACAAAGGACATTCCTTTTTAATGACACGATTTACAACAACATAGTGTATGGGATATCTGATGTTACCCCTGCACATTATGAACAAGCCATACGCCTTTCAGGTTTAGACAAGGTTCTGCGTTTATTGCCCGATAAGGAAAGGACAATTATAGGGGAAAATGGAGCCACGTTATCCGGTGGAGAAAAGCAGAAAATTTCTATTGCGCGGGCATTGCTGAAAAATGCAAATGTTATTATTTTGGACGAGCCAAGCAATAATCTGGACAAAAAATCATTATATGAGATCAAGTGCGTATTGGAAAAAATTTCTCATGAAGAAATGGTTATTGTAATTGACCATAATGACATATTTGAAGCCGTAGCATCTTTAATAATAAATCTATAGTTAAAATCAGACTATCGCTAGTGAGCGTTCAATAATTTCTGCTCTGCAGCAAGTTATGGGTAGAAACAACTGTTTGAAAATAATATTAAAAGTAAAATCCGCCGAGGACTCCTCCCGAAAAAACGGGCAGAATCTTCGGCGGATTTCGTTTATCGTGTTGTAGCGGTTCATCCGGCTGTTTCAGATATCGTACGAGCTTCATAGTTCGCAGGCTTTAATTAGCACTCATGGTAATATAGCTTCTGCTATTCCAAAATTCTTCGTTTGAACTTGATTACTCACCAATATAATCTTTATCGAATCACTCGCCTAGCGAGCGGTTTTAGAAATATAAAAAGGGGCTGTTGCACAAGCTCCAACAACCCCGCTGAGGATATGTGATGATTCGCTTACTTGAAAAATTGGAGGTTACCATTTTCCTTTAACGATTCGTCCACCGACCAAAATGGAAGAAAAAATAGCAGCGAAAATCAAAAGGGTAATCCAAATCGGGCTGAGTACCCATAGCCATGACCACGAAATCAATCCTGTTACTTTTAGTACAGCGAAAATCAAAACTAAAGCAATAATAGGATCCATCCTAGATCGGTGGGATTTCTTCTCCGTGCGCATAACAGAACCTCCTTGAATTCTGATTGGTCAAAATAAGTATATCATATTATAACTCGAATGTCGACCACTGTAAATTACAGGTGGCCAAATCATTTTGGAACATTGTCAGTATCAGGAAATCGCCGCCCATCATGCTGTACCGTTCAAACACACGGACGCTGCACCGTGCATCGTCCTCTTTGAAGTTGCTGCCCGCTTCCAAGTCTGCCGACCAGTTGCCCCGCCATCAAAAATAGCCAGCATTTCCTTTTTTGACTTCATCTGTGTGACTTGTTTCGGAGAATGGCCAGAAGTTTGTTGGCAAGCGTCCACCGACATTTTCAAGATATGTTTTCCGGGCAATGTCGCCCTTGCCACCTTTCGTAAAGAAAAAGCGGGGTCATTGCCCACGTCCCAAAATTTTCTGCGCATTGGCAGACGCAACCTCTAATGGGTCAGCCAGAACGCTTGCTTTTACATCCAGGCGAATGTAAGTGCATAGTTTGCAATTTTTAAGGCATCCGCACGGCCTGTCTTGAGCTTACGGATAGTGCTATCGCTGAAATCATGAATCAGCATTGCATTGACAACAGACACAAAGAAGCCTGCTTTTTTCAAAGCCAGGGCAATCGGTCTCCAGTACATACTGGTCCTTTGCTTTTAGACACATCGCTTCCGACAGCAGTGATAACAGTAGACTTCATTTTCTGACTGTGAACTCTCAGAACCAACACAATTGTAGACCAATTAAGCAAAGTCAATAACAAATAAACTCAAAAGCAATCGGTTTGAACCCGGAAAACACTTGCGCCAAGTAAGAAACAAAGGAGATAAAAGCTGTCGGAGTTCAATTTTGGGGCATAGCAAACAAAGCCCTGTGTTCGATTCAGAGCCTGATTTTCTCAAAAGCTTCAGGCTGCCTTTACAAATCCCTGTTCAAAGGCATGCTGTTCTGGTGTTTTTAGCTCAAATGGCTTCTGGTCGCGCAAGACTGCAAAGATAATAAAGACCAATTTGTGCATTGACGCTGCTTGAGCGACCTTTGCCGGTTTGTTTTTACATTTTTTCTCGTAGTAACTAAGTAATACGGGATTTGGCGCAGTTTTCTTTCCGTGCTTACAAATCGCATTGACTACTCCCATGTGAAGCGCAGCTCTCGCATAGGGCGATCCGCGCTTTGAAAGTTTGTTTTTAGTTCCTCTGAATGTTCCCGATTGCCGTTCCGAGGGATCCAGCCCAAAATAAGCGGCAAGCTGTTTCGGCTTTTTGAATAGCGTGAAATCTCCAATTTCTCCCAATAAAAGAGCTGCTGAATGACTACCAATGCCAGGAATACTCTGCAGCAAAGAAACGTTATTTCGTACTTCTTTTACCTGCGCCAGCAAATTGTCTATTGCTTTTTCAATTTGAAACACACTTTCGGATAGTGTACGAAGCATTTGAATCGTACACACAATGAGTGTTTCATCGGCACATGAATGAATCCCCAATGTCTGCGCTTTTTGCGCTGCGGAGATTAGCAATCCAGCTTTCTTTTTAGCAAAACTATAACCAGACTTGCTTGCAGCAGCAATCACTTCAACCAGTTCTGATTCTTCCTCTACAAGCAAAATGGTCGGCGTTGGAAAACGTACAAGCACAGCGCAAGAAGTGACGCCTCCCACATCGGAAAAGACCTTATCATAGCCCGGAAAGGTCTGATCCAAAAGGGCTGTTAATCGGTTTTTATAACTCGAAACGTCGTTCAACAATTCCGCACGATGTCTGCAGAGCTGGCGTAGCGCACGCGTTGCCGTTTGAGGAATTTGGGAAGGACGCAATGTCTTTGTTCGATACATCATTGCCAGTTTGAAGGCATCCACACGATCGGTTTTCCTCTTTCTGATAGAGAAGTCCTTCATCGAATTGCTTTGAAGTGGATTCACCACGATCACGTCATATCCATGCTCTGAGAAAAATTGAAAGAGAATCAAATGGTAGTGTGAGGTGGACTCCATCACAATAACAGGCTTACTGAAAAAAAGCCGCTCAGCCTTTTGGAGTAGGGCGTTCGCTCGATTTATCGATGTTTCGTCGTGATAAATCTTTTCTTGCGCAAAGATTTTGTTGTCTGGCGACAAAATGCACATATCACTGAATCGTTTGCTGACATCAATTCCAGCTACCGGACAATAACTCATATACACCTCTCCTTTCAGGGCAGTTTCGCTTCTTCGCAAAAGTAACAGGCGCGTTGTTGACACGGGTAACGGTTGTGCCGACCCAACCAATCAAAACATTGAATCTTTTACGAAGCGAACGGACGGTCTACGCTGTTAGTAATTCCTGAATGGAAACCAAGCAAGCAGTTTTGCCACTTTCAGCCCTAGTTCGTACTTCAATATTACTATGTTTTGGAAATCGGCACAACCATATAACCGTCTTTGATGAAACTGTTTTTGTTTCATCGATGACATTGTACCAGCAAGCAGTGCAGACGTATATACATCTGCGAACTTGTCGGGGCGAAGCCCCTCCATCTGCTGTCGTAGACCGTTCTGTCGCTTAAAAGCCCCACTGGGGCTTTCATTGCTCCGCTCCGTTGCGCAAACGCGAACTTTGCTCTGCAAAATGCTTGTTGGGAAATCCCAAACCCTTGAACTGCATCGTGCCGATGCAGGATGCGCAATTTCATTGCTATTGCTGTACCGTTATGGCTTTACCGATGGCGAAGAGTATCTGCTGATCGGTACGGCAATATACTTTCACCTGACAAAAGGCCGCGCCAAAAAGACGGAGGAACAGGCCATGGATAACCTGTGCTGGAACTGCGTGGTGGTTTGTCTGAAGAGGCAGAATGGAATGTGAACGGAAAATGTATGTGTTGCTCTATAGATTTATGGTACATTATGAGAACGTCGCTAATTTTGAAATTCCATTTTTCTTGTGGAATCTTGTGACTATCTCATAGTTCCGCAAAAGCACCGTCGTGTACTTTGACGTAGCTTTTGGTGTCTTTTCGTGTCTAAAATGGCTCTTTGTACCCAGAACCGTACCCGAGAATTTTGGGGTATGAAACTCGACACTTACGGTTACCATTTTACCATGCCCATATTAAAACTAACAACCCGTGTAGTGTTTGTCTGCGGGAAGTGCAGGCCACCGGCCAGAGCGAGATGATCTGAAGTTGGAGCAGGAGAAAAATATTTCAAAAGAATGCAGTGTCCGTTGAAGAATTTTGCCACAATATGCTATAATGACTACTATAGGCAGATCGTATTGTGTCGTGCGAATGGACAAAAACGGATACGGAGGAGATCCTTATGACGATTTTGATCGTAGATGATGAGTTCCGGATTGGGCAACTGATTCGGAGACTGATCCACTTTGAAGAGCTGGGTCTGGAGCTGATCGATGTATTCGACGATAGCGAAAAGGCCTTGGGGGCGATTTTGCTTCACCATCCGGACGTTGTGATCTCCGATATAAAGATGCCGGGCATGGATGGTCTGGAACTGGTGCGGCGGACACAGGAGGCAGGGATTGCATCGCGCTTTGTCTTTGTAAGCGGCTTCCGGGAGTTTGAGTATGCCCACAAGGCCTTGCAATATGGCGTGGAAGACTATCTTCTGAAGCCCGTGAAGGAAGAAGATCTGAACAATATTCTTCAGAAACTGAGCGATGGTCACGAGCAGGTGCTGCAGCATCGGCGGGAAGAAAAACAGTTGCAAGAAGAAGCGCGCCGGGGCCGTTATATCCGGGGATTTGACCTGATTCAGCCATCGAAAGTGCTGGAGAGTGGGTCGATTGGCAGGAACTGAACCGGATGATGCAGAGTAATGTACAGAATGGGAAGATGCTGGCTTTTCTGTTGCAGTTGGATTATTACGATGCTTCCCAGCAGGATGACATCCAAGACCGCATGGTTATCAACAATCTAATTACCATGACGGAGGATCGACTGCGGCCACATTTGTATGAGCAACTGTACGCCGTGCAGGATAAGACCCTGATGATCGGTCTGTTGAACTACGCCCCCGCCGCAAGCACGATGGTGCGGCAGGAATTGTACACCGTGTATGCCGATGTGCGGCGGTATCTGTCGGGATTCCCGGAGTATGTCGCTACGCTGCATTCGGTGAAGAGATCACACCGCAGCAGGGAAAGTTGTCACTTCAAACGGCCCGCCAGCGGATGAATTGGCGGATCGCGCTGGGGGCAAACCGTATCATCGGGCCGGAACACTTTGTTACTAATCCAAAACTCGGAGAGCTGGATACCATTGCCCGCGCCCAGCTGCAGAATGCGGTAGAAGCTTTGAACGCTGCGGCGGCAAGCCGCGTGTGGCAGGATCTGGTGCGTCAGATTCAAAGCAATCCCCAGAATGACCCGGCCTTGTACTATACGCTGGCCCGGTGTTTCCTGAATACCTTCTACGGCGACCTGACTTGGGATGAGCGCCGTACCCGGCAGTGTCGAAATTGGCTGGAACAGGTGCGGCATTGCTGGCAGCTTCCGCAGCTGAACGAACTGGTGGAACAGGCAATCGCGGAAGAATTGCAGACCCAGCAAAAGGAATTGGACAACCAAACGGCTCGTCCGGTGCGGATGGCCTTGAATTACATTGCCGAGAATTATGCACAGAAGATCGGGCTGGATGAAATCGCCGAAATGCTGCAGATGAACAGCTCCTACTTTTCCACGCTGTTCAAAAAGGAAACCGGAAGGAACTTCCAGAATTATCTGACGGAATATCGCATTGAAAAAGCCAAAGAGCTGCTGCGCACCACAAATGAGACAATGATGAGCGTTGCCGAGCAGGTGGGGTATCAGGACACGCGGTATTTCAGTCAGTGCTTTGTCAAAGTGGTGGGAGTAAAGCCTTCGCTGTACCGAAAAATGTATTCCTGAGAGGTGAATGCAATGAAGTGGATGGATCGGGTGTGGGCACTGCTGGTGCTGGCTGCCGCCGCAGTGCTGGGGGCACTGTTATGCGGACATATCGTCGATGCAAAGCAGGCACAGACAGCGCTGCTCTTGGTGGCAACAACGGCGCTGCTGGTGCTGGCCGGGACGCTGGTATGGATCGGAAAACAGCTGCAGGATATTCTTCGGCGGCTGAAGGAGCAGGAATATACCAGCTTGCTGCCCAATGAAGAAAAAAACAAGGCGCTGCCGTTTTATCCGCAGCTATGGGATGCGGTGATGAACCAAGTAGATATGGCCAAAGAGAGTGACGCTGCAGAAGAATACGAGCGACAGGCAACGTTGCAAGCCTTGCAGAGCCAGATCAACCCGCATTTCCTTTACAATACGTTGGAGTGTATCCGGGGTCAAGCACTGATGGATGGCAATACCAGTGTGGCCGATATGCTGGAGGCGCTGGGAAATTTCTTCCGTTATAGCATCAGCCGCCGGGAAAACGTGGTAACACTGGCGGATGAGATCAACAACATCCGCAGCTATATGCTGATCCAGAATTACCGCTTTTTGAATCGGTATCAGTTTGAGCTGGAATTTCTGGAGGACGAAGAGCCGCTTCTGGGGTGCTACGTGCCAAACTGACCCTTCAGCCTATTGTGGAAAATGCACTGATTCACGGGTTTCAAAATCAGAAGTCTGGCTGTGTGACTTTGACGGTGGATGCCTCGGATAGTATGCTGATGCTTACGGTTTCAGACGATGGCGAGGGCATGGACGCTGCAGTTCTGGAAGAGCTGAACCGGAAGATCCAAAGTCGCCAGACCCTTTTGCGGAAGCCTGCTTCCCACGGGAACGGCATCGCGCTGCAGAATGTGAACCGCCGTATCATGATGCTATATGGGCGGTCCTACGGCTTGCACGCTTATTCCACGCCGGGTCGCGGCACGGATGTGGAAATCATACTCCCGCGGATCACCAAGGCGGAGGTGACACCATGAACCCGGTCCTGATGCGGGCGAAGGCATTGGCCTTTGGAAACGAAGAGCATCCAGAAGCCCACGATCTTGATTTTGTGCTGCGCTGCGGGGAGCTGACCGTGCTGGTGGGGGAGCAGGACTCCGGACGGCAAGCGCTGTTTGACGGTTTGAACGGAAACTGTGCCATACAACGTGGTATGGTATTGACCCCGGAAGGGAAAATTTTTCCGCTGCAGAAAAAGGTGTTTGCAGCGGGCAGTTTTTTCACCGAGGAAACCAGCTATCGGGTGCAGGGGGTGGAATTGACAGAAATACTGTTTCTGATGCAGCCGGGGGGCTGCAAACGACTGCATTGGAACACCGCCCGGCGGCGGAAGCGGGCGCAGGAATTGCTGGATCAGGTGCAGCTGGAACGCGATGTCCGGGAGGACGTGAGCCGCCTGAGCCCCATGGAGTGCTTCCAGCTCAATCTGGCCGCAGCTCTGGATTCCGGCGCAAGCTGATGACTATTCAGGAGGATTTCGAGGGCTTTTCGGTGGCGGACTTCGACCAGCTGGTGCCGATCCTGAAAAGCTCCAGCAGACCACAGGATTGGCCATCCTGCTGAACACCAACAGCTTACGGGCGCTGGAAAAGCTGGCCGATGAGGTGTTCGTGTTCCGGAATGGCACCATTGCCAAAAAGCTGCGGGGGGAGAAGATCGCTCCCCGCACCATTCTGGATCATTTGGGTGGTGCGCAGGCCGCTTCAGAGGAACCCCGGCCACAGCGGGAAACATTGTTTGAGATACAGGGTCTTCAGGTTCGGGGGCGTTCTTGCCCCATTGTGCTGCATCGGGGTGAGATACTTCATCTGGTGGACTATGACGTGAGGGAAAAGCAGAAACTTTACCGCATCGTTTCGGGGCAGCAGCTGGTGTCGGGGGTGTCCCTGCAATACGAGGGGCATCCGCTGCCTCAGAATTGGCCGCACAGCCCGGAATGTTACCCAATCACAGCGCTGGATCGGTTCGGGGCGCAGGGACTGTTTCCGCAGATGTCGGTGGCTCAGAACCTAATCTTTCCAGCCCTACGGCGACTCTGCGGGCCTTTTGGGCTGTTGGGACAAAGGGTTGGAACAGGCAGCTTTGAAGGAGTGGGATAGAAAAAAACAGTTGGATGGCAAAAACATGGCGCAGCTGACCCAAGCACAGGCAATTGCCCTGCAGATGGAAAGCTGGATTCTTGCCCGCCGGAAAGTGCTGATCCTGCTGGAGCCCTTCCTGCACACGGATACTGCTAGCCGTTCAGTTTTGCAGAGTGCGTTTGCCCGGTTCCGGGGGCAAGGCGGTGCCATTCTGGTGATTTCCTCCAGCCGGACATCGTACCTAGGCATTTCGGAACAAGATACCGCTGCAGAGCGGTGGGCACCATGTACGATCGGGTCTTGGATGTTCAGGAGGTGTGCAGCGATGAAACATAAGATTCCGCGTTTGGCTGCGCATTTTCCGGCCTTCTGGCCGATTCTGACGGTGTATCTACTGGAATTTGGCGTGCTGGGACCGGGCCAGTGCTATCTGATCCTGCGCCAGCTGAGTATGTGGGTCCCAGCGGTGCTGGGCATGATGCTGATGCGGCTTTCGGGCAGTTACAACATGGCGGTGGGAACCAGATGACCTTTCAGCGGCGTTGCTGGGGATCCTGCTCCAATGGTACTCCGTTCCGATGTGGGCGGCCTGTGTCGTGGTGCTGGCTGTGGCCGTGGTATTGGGGATTCTTTATACAGTGCTGTCGAATAGGATGCAGATTCCGCTGTTTTATCTGTCGCTCTGTGTTCATTTGCTGCTGGACGCCTGAACGGCTTTTTCTACCGGATGACCAGACAGACCTCCAATTATGCTTATGCAGGCGCGGATCGCACCCGCTGGCTTGGGGTGCCGCTGTGGTGCTGGGTTGCGCTGGCGGCGCTGGCACTGGGGACTGCCTATCTGAACCGCACCACCTATGGCCGCTCCCTTTTCCTGCTGCCGTGGTATCACGATGTCCGTTGGCAGGAGATCGGTGAAAGCCGACGGATAAAAACAGGGACAAGGCTGAAGCTGGACTCATCCTTGGGGCTGTAAATGTCTTGAGCTGCGTTTTGGTGGGGCTTTCCGGGATCCTGTTGGCTCTGCGGGGCGGAACAACGGCTTTTTACTCCGGCATGAACTATACTTGCCGCATTCTGACGGCGGCTTCCATCGGCGGCTGGATGAACGCCACTCGCCGCAGCCTTCCGGTGGGGGCGCTGCTGGGCAGTATGAGCCTTGTGCTGATCCTGATGCTGGAAGTCCATCTGCGGATCAGTAGTTCGTATGTGGAGTATTGCCTGAGTGCTGTGCTGATCCTGCTGAGCGCGGCGTGGGGCTCTGTCCAAAAGAAAAAACGACTGCAACCCAAAAATCGTATCACTTAATCCAAAACTTGTCTCATTGTAACAAAATCTTTTGAGTAATATAATGACCTCAACAGAAGCGGAACGTCAGAAGTTCCGTATCACAGCAGAAAACCGAAACGTACCCGAACAAAAAAGAGGGAGATTTTGTTATGAAAAAGATCACGCGCCGCAGTTTTCTGAAAGCGTCTGCTGCCGCTATGGTAGCTTCTGGTCTGGCCGCCTGCGGCGGCTCTGCATCCTCCACCGCAGCATCCTCCGTGGCAAGCGCCGCAGGTTCTGCCGCAGCTGCAGGCAAGGGCACCATCGGCATCCTGATGCTGACCCTGAACGCTGAATTCTTTGCAGTCACAGCCAACTCCATGGCAGCGCGGCTGGCGGAAGAGGGTTACACCGGAAACATTCAGGGTTTTAACAACGATGCGGCACAGGCCGTTTCCGTCATCGAGAATTTCATCACCGATGGCGTGCAGGGCATTGCTTATATGACTGTGGACACGGCAGGCGATGACGCTCTGAAGGACGCCATGGATGCAGGGATCAAAGTGCTGACCTGCGGCGTGGAAAATGCGAACTACGACGTCTGCCAGATCATGGATAATAAGGCGACGGGCTACCAGATCGGTGAGATGGCGGCAAATTACATCAACGAGAACTTTGGCGGTCTGCAAGGTGGCTTACATTACCTCAACTAAGAGCCAGAACATGATGGACCGTGTGGAGG
>ENA-OQCN01001726-OQCN01001726.1-human-gut-metagenome-genome-assembly--contig:-NODE-1726-length-10301-cov-2.100256_pt1 | contig 10301 bp, 8 predicted proteins | sample MGYA00242497_ERZ504576 | MGnify/ENA primary metagenome ERZ504576 (study PRJEB26092, sample SAMD00036296) | human gut metagenome | host: Homo sapiens | study: EMG produced TPA metagenomics assembly of...
CTTCGTTCGGCTTGCGCATTTGTTCCATTCCATCGGCACGCAAGCGAATAATTTCGCCCGGTCCTACATATTTCTCTATTTCATAATCCAGATTCGGCAAACTGCTTGATTCACTTGTCGCAGCATACGCACCCTCTTTTTTACCTATTACAATCGGAGTACGCCCCCATTTGTCACGTGCTGCTATAATACCATCTTCCGTCAATATCAGCATGGAGCATGATCCTTTGATTTTATTAAAGACATTCTCTATACCATCTACAAAATTTTTCCCTTGCACAATAAGCAATGCGATCAGCTCCGTCTGATTCGTCTTGCCAAGACTCATTTCAGAAAAGTGCATATTAGCTGCCAGCAAGTCGCGTTCCAATTCCGTAATGTTATTGATTTTAGCTACTGTGACGATGGCGAACTTGCCCAGATGCGAGTTTATCACGATAGGCTGCGGGTCCGTATCACTGATAATGCCGATACCCGAACTCCCTTTGAACTTTGGAAGTTCAGATTCAAACTTCGTACGGAAATAAGAGCTCTCCAATTGTGGATAGAGCGCATAAAGCCCTCTCCTTGAGCATACGTAGCCAAACCACCTCTTTTTGTTCCTAAATGTGAATTATAGTCCGTCCCGTAAAATAAGTCGGTGACGCATTCAGCCTTTGAGACTGTTCCAAAAAAACCACCCATTCCTTTTTGCGTATTTTTCGTTTAGGGTGCAAAATTACTAAAAAAGTTTGGCTCTGAATGAATAATCATTGCTATTTTTGCATCAAAATGTAGCATTTATGAAATCACTATTACTCATCTTCTTGGGAGGAGGTACAGGAAGTGTACTTCGCTACCTGCTTACCATAAGCATTTATCGCCAGGGAACAACGAATTTTCCGTGGGGTACTTTCGCAGTCAATATTTTGGGTTGCATACTGATCGGGGTATTCTATACCCTCACCTCACGCATTCATATCAACAATGATATAAGACTGATGCTCACTATCGGACTTTGCGGTGGCTTCACTACTTTTTCCACTTTCAGCAACGAAAGTCTGCAATTACTGAAATCAGGACTCTACCCCTCTTTTTTCACCTACATCATCGGTAGTGTGGTATTGGGTATCCTCGGAGTAATGCTAGGGATATGGATGAGCGAATAAAGCAAAAATATCCCTCCGGCTCTATACCACATAGAACAGGAGGGATTGAAATTGCACCTCAGTTATTAAACCTTATTTTAATCTCAAGACACTTCGTCCGGCTGTAATGGCTGCACTGTTTGCAGGAGTTGACTTACGGGTACAATAATCAAATTCCGCAGTTTTCTCTCCGTTAAATGATTTCCATTTTAATTTCAGCTTCACTGTTTTTCCTTCAGTGTCAGGCAAGGAATCCAAATTAAATGCCACCAGTCCGTCGGCAGGTTCACCATATACATCACCAAAAGCATTATGACGGAATTCTACCTCATAAGGATTTTCAGCATCTTTACTCATCAACAAATTGACAAAATGAGCTTGACTGCGATTCCCCCACATGGTTCTGAAACGCAAAGTCAAATAACCGTCCTCGGCAATTGTTACCCAATCGTTAATCATATCTACAGGGTCAGTACCATATACTTCATCATTCTTATCTCCTAAATCACCGGCAATCGGTTTTGTCAAGATACTGTCTATCCAGTTGATATGTACAGCCTTGTCATACTCTCCGCTTGACTCATTCACCGGATCGAAATTTACAAGGGCCCTTACTTCCTTCTCACCATAGGGAGAATTTTTCATATTGACAGGTAACAGTGTCGTACTGTCATCCAACTGCATAAAAAATGAATTGTCGGCCACCGGTTTCACAGTAACCAGTGCATTGGGCAACGCATATCTATAATAATCATTATCATCATCATCCAAACAGGATTGAAAGATCATCACAGAAGCAAGTACCGCTACAGACGCAAGCAATTTATTAAAACCAAAAAACTTTTTCATTGTGCTTTTCTTTATTAGTTAATTATTCTAGTTTATAAGTCCTTTCTATTGAAAAAAATGCAGGCCATACCATAATGCTGCACGAAGTTTTGTTAAGAAAACATAATCATCTGACAGTTATGTTACAAACCTTCTTCCATTTATATTTCTTATATTCACACAAGCGAGCCATAGGCGAACAAAGGGATAATTTTACCGAAATTTAGCTCATCTCAAATTACTAATCCTATGATTTTTTTATCTTAATTTTGTTACTGTTTTTTGAAAAAAGAAAAGATTTAGAATAAAGAGTTTTATGAAAGCTACTATCACAAGTCTCATTTTTTTACTACTGTCATTAACCGTCTCATCGCAGACTTATAAATACATTGGCATAGAAGAAGGACTAAGCAATCAGAAAATATACAAAATTCAGAAAGATGCTCGTGGATATATGTGGTTCCTTACTCATGTGGGGATAGACCAATATAACGGAAAAGAAATAAAACATTATAAATTAAGAGAAGGTAACAGGGAACTAGACCCGTTATTGAATATAAACTGGACTTTTTTAGATAAAACAGGTACACTACTGGTAACAGGAAAACAAGGCAGAATTTTTCGTTATGATTCAGGCCACGACCGTTTTGTACAGATATACAATATGTACAATTACTGGAATAAGGACTACCATGCTTTCGTGAGATATAGTTACATAGACCAGGAGGATAACGTATGGCTGTGCGGCAAATCGGCTATCCACCTTTTTAACATAGAATCCGGACAAAAGCAACAAATCTCTAACCGACTGGGAAATATCACCTGCATAGAACAGATAAACAGTGAACATTTCTTTATAGGTACAGACAAAAGAATCTATCTGGCAAAACTGGAAAACGGGAATTTAAAAGAGCTCTCCTGCGGCAAACTGGGAATGATGGATATGCACGTACATGAATTATATCTACACCGTACAGCCAACAAACTATTTATAGGCACTTTTGAAAAGGGAGTCTATATATATGACTTAAATATCCAGAAAATTGTACGTCCCGAAGTAGAACTAACAGATGTGAATATTACACGGCTCAGTCCCTTGAACACAAAGGAATTATTAGTAGCCACTGAAGGAGCAGGAGTACACAAGTTAAACATAGACACCTATGAAACAGATCCTTATATCATTGCGAACTATGGTAGTTACAACGAAATGGACGGAAACATTATCAATGATGTATATGTAGACAACGAGCAGCGTATCTGGCTGTCCAACTATCCTACGGGAATTACCGTCCGCAATAACCAATATACCAACTACAACTGGATAAAGCACTCTATTGGCAACCGGCAGTCACTAGTAAACAACCAAGTAAACTCCATTATAGAAGACAGTGACGGGGATCTGTGGTTTGGAACAAGCAACGGCATCAGCTTATACGATTCAAAGCAAAAGCAATGGCGTTCTTTCCTAAGCTCTTTCAATCACGGACTAAAAAATCAGAACCGCATTTTTATTACTTTATGCGAAGTCTCTCCGGGTATTATATGGGCGGGAGGATATGCATCGGGCATTTTCCAGATTACCAAGAAAAACGGAAACATAGAATACCTCACCCCTGCCCAATCCTTCCATCTGAATGTACGTGCCGACAAATACATACGCGACATTAAAAAGGACAGATACGGGTGTATATGGTCCGGAGGATATTATAATCTGAAATGCTTTAATCTGAAGACACGCCAAGGACGTCTTTATCCCGGACTAGGTTCTGTTACTGCCATTGAAGAAAAGGACAGTACATCTATGTGGATAGGTACCTCCACCAATCTTTTTCTACTGGACCGGAATTCGGGCAAATACCATGAAATACCTCTGCCCGGTGGAGCGACCTACATTTATACGTTACACCAAGAAGACAATGGTTTACTCTACATTGGCACCAGTGGTTCCGGACTATTTACTTATGATCCGGTAAAAGAATCAATCAGCGCCCATTACCATACAGGAAACAGCCCGTTAGTATCAAACAGCATTTATGTTATTCTACCCACAAAAGACGGGAATATCTTGATGAGTACCGAAAATGGTATCAGTATTTTCTCGCCTACCAACCGCCAGTTCCGCAACTGGACTCGCGGACAAGGTTGATGTCCACCTGTTTCAATGCCGGCTCCGGCGTACTACGTGCCAATGGGAACACCGTATTCGGAAGTACAGACGGTGCACTGGAATTCCCCCCAAACATAGAGATGCCCAAAACAGGAGATTCACATATGATATTCAGCGATTTCCGTATTTTCTACCAAACTGTATATCCCAATGATCCAAACTCTCCTCTGACTAAAGATATCGACCAAATAGAGAAATTGAATCTGAAATATATGCAAAATACATTTTCCATCCGAGTATCCTCTATCAATTACGATTATCCGTCGGACATACTATATACCTGGCAGTTGGAAGGATTCTACGATGGCTGGACTACTCCCAGTGACGAAGGAACTATCCGATTTACTAATGTTGCTCCCGGCACCTATACACTGCGTGTACGTTCCGTTTCCAAAGAGGATAATAAACACGTGTTGCAGGAGCGGATATTGAAAATAACTGTAGCACATCCCGTGTGGCTCAGTTTTTGGGCTATTTGTATTTATGTCCTGACTATCATTTTAGCAACATACGTCATTTTCCGCCTTCATTCCATGCGCAGAGAAAAAAAGGCCTCGGATGAAAGAACTCGGTTCTTTATCAATACAGCGCATGATATCCGTACTCCGCTGACACTGATAAAGGCACCTTTGGAAGAAATTCAACAAAAAGAAAATTTAAGTGAAGAAGTCAGGCCAATATGCTTACAGCCATGAAGAACGTGGACACTTTGATACGCCTCACCACCAATCTGATAAACTTCAGCAAAGCCAATGTGTACTCCTCCTCCCTTCGTATATCGGAACACGAACTTAATACCTATATGGAAGGAATATACCATGCCTTTTATAGTTATGCAGAAGCCAAACAGATCAAACTCGACTACAAAAGCAACTTTGAATATCAAAATGTATGGTTCGACAAAGAAAAGATGGACTCGATCACAAAAAATCTGATTTCAAATGCCATCAAATATACTCCCGCCCACGGTGAGGTACACATTATCACCCGCCATGACAAGGACAACTGGAGTCTGGAGATTACGGACACGGGCATCGGGATTCCTGCCAAAGAACAGAAAAAGTTATTTAAGTTACACTTCAGGGGCAGCAATGCCATCAATGCAAAAATTACAGGCAGTGGAATCGGACTGATGTTAGTGTGGAAACTGGTACGTATTCATAAAGGAAAGATCAGCATAGAAAGCGTAGAGAATAAAGGCACCCGCGTAAAGGTTATCTTCCCCCAAAAACAATTCCGAAGTCAACAGGTTCCGACAGAAACGGTACAACAAGAAAACGTGGTACCAGTATCCCCTAGTGCAGTCTCTCCCCACACTTATAAAGATCAGTATCGGCAGCATGTTCAAAATGCACAGCGCATCCTGGTTGTGGAAGACCATGACGATCTACGCGAATATCTGTCTCATACTTTATCCGAAGCTTATCAAGTGGAAACATGTACCAATGGAAAAGAAGCCTTAAAAATCATCCCCGAATTTAAGCCTGATTTAGTATTATCGGACATTATGATGCCCGAAATGCGGGGGGACGAATTGTGTTCTGCTATCAAGAATAATATACTGACGTCTCATATCCCTGTAATTCTGCTAACAGCATTAAATGACGAAAAGAATATCGTTGAAGGGTTGGAAACAGGTGCGGACAAATACCTGATAAAACCTTTTAACATAGGAATACTAAAAGCATCCATAGCCAATATACTGACTAACCGTGCACTACTTCGTAGCAAATATGCAGAAATGGAACTACACAATGACAGCATTTCCATAAATTATAGCAACACATTGGATCAACAGTTCCTGGAAGCAGTAAAAGAAACAATAACTGAAAATCTAGACAATTCAGGTTTCAACGTGGAGTCACTCTGTGCTTCACAAAATATGAGCCGTTCCAGTTTCTACAATAAACTAAAAGCATTGACAGACCAAGCTCCGGCAGACTATATCCGCCTGATCCGGCTGAAACGGGCAGCGCAATTACTATCCGAAGGACAGTATAATATATCCGAAATATCAGATATGACCGGGTTTAATGATGTAAAATATTTCCGCGAGGTATTCAAAAAATACTATAAAATAAGTCCTAGCGGATATAGCAAGGGAGAAATGAAGGAAGAACCGACTAAAACATAAGATTCCTAAAGAAACTTATTTTGAACAAAATTTATCATTAACGCATTAACAGATAAAAGAGAAAATGAGTACTTTCGGGGCATTCATCCGTAGAATAAACTGACTTATGATAGGAAAAATTAAAATGATGGCAATCATCACGTTTTACGTAGCTGTATTACTTGTTATTGCAGTGTATTTGCAAGACGGAAGCGGAACATTCTCCCATTTTTCGAAAATGCAAATCTATACATACGTAATTTGCGTAATGTACATGCTCCGGCTTTCCATCAAACTTATGACAATTATCTGCAACTTTTTCCACTCATACTTCTATTCGGACTGAAATTGGGAGGAATAAGAGGTAATTTCGGATGGAAACGGCTGTTCACTTTCATAGTCTTGTCAGTCGTACTGACGCAGCTGGTAGTAAATGGATTAAAACTCACCACAGGGGTGCTTCGCCCGGATGCCACAAATTATTTCTCTTTTCCTTCCGGACATACGGCAGCAGCGTTTATGGCAGCTACCCTATTGTATAAGGAATATGGATTCAAAGGATATTGGGTAGGATTAGTAGCATACGCAGCAGCTATAGTTACAGGGTTTACCCGCATTCTGAATAACCGTCACTGGCTGTTTGATGTCATCATTGGTGCGGCCTTGGGAATATTGCTTACTGATTTGGCTTTCCGCCTGGTACAACTCATATTCAAAGACCGGGGACTTATACAACATAAATAAATACTATAAACTTAATAACACAACAAACTTGGCACTTATGAAAAAACAAATGATCTTATTGGGAATGTTAATGGCATTTTGTATGGCAGAGGCCAAAGTAACACTGCCTGCATTATTCACAGACAATATGGTATTACAACAAAAATCGAATGTCATTTTTCATGGCCATTCATCTACAAAAAAAGAAGTGATAATAAAAACGGGATGGAATAAGCATCCCTATACGACATCACCTGACAAAGAAGGAAATTGGAAAATAGAAGTTCCTACCCCATCTGCCGGAGGTCCTTATGAAATTATCATTTCGGACGGGGATGAGCACATACTGCAAAATATTCTGATTGGCGAAATATGGTTGTATACAGGAGAATGTGAAACAGAAACTCCCATAGATATACCCTCCCAACCTTATATCCGTCTGTTTCAGACAAAAAAAGAAATCTCTTTAGTTCCCAAGAAAGATTTGCATGCTACACAAGAAGGTTGGAAAGAATGTACATCTGAAACCATAACCGGACTCCCTGCAATCGGATATTTTTTGCCAGTCAGTTACAAAAAAACCTGAAAGTACCCATAGGTATAATAAGTTGTACCTGGAAAGATACTCCTGCAGAAGCATGGGCCAGTTATGATGCGTTAGAAAACCTGCCAAGTTACAACAAAGAAACTGAAATGCTTGAATCCTTGGGGTTCAATCCTGAAAAAATAGAAGCAGAATATGCCCGTCAAAGAGAAGAGTGGTATCAAGCTCTTTACGAACACGATATGGATGGTGCGATGACCACCAAGTATGGGCGGAACCTGATTATTCGGATGAAAACTGGAAAACAATGGAACTTCCGGGATACTGGGAAGATAAGGGAATGAAAGACTTCGATGGAGTAGTGTGGTTCAGAAAAACGATAGATATTCCACGTAACTGGGCTAGAAAAAATGTCACAATAAATTTAGGGAACATTGCCGATGAAAGCATCGTATATTATAACGGGACTGAAATAGGACGAAACACGAAAGCCGATGCGTCCCGCTATTACACAATTCCCTATAAGCTGGTAAAACGCGGAAAGGCTGTACTGACCATACGTGTGACCAATTACAAAAGCAAAGGAGGAATATATGGCCGTCCAGAAGACATGAAACTAAGTATACAAGGCAAGAATCTTATCTCATTGGCAGGAGAATGGAAATACCTGTCCGGTCTCTCATTAAGTGGAATCCCCCCTGTACCCATTTCACCAGAAAGTAACCCTAAGTATCCTACAGGATTATTCAATGCAATGATACATCCGCTTACCTCTTTCCCCCTTCAAGGTGTTATATGGTATCAAGGAAAGAGTAATTTGGAAAGTAGCGATGAATATGCAGACTTATTCATGTCATTGATAGCCGACTGGCGCGATAAATGGCAAAAACCACAAATGCCTTTCTACTTTGTGCAACTGCCCAATCATGAGAAAAAAGAAGAAGCACAAGATGATTCAGACTGGGCGGCCATGCGTGAAGCACAAGCACAGGCTTTACACTTGAATCATACAGGCATGGTGATAACCACCGATATTGGGAAAGAAAAAAGCAATACCTTCCAAAGTACTCTGGAAACAGGTCTTCGCCTATCACAGTTAGCTTTAAAGCAAACTTACGGAAAAAGAAAAATGCCTCAATATCCGGTTTATAAAGGCTACAGCATCGAAGGAAATACCCTTCGCATCCATTTTGAAAACTTAGGAAAAGGATTCTTGCATCCCGACCCAGTACGCGGATTTATAATCGCAGGTACAGATCGGATTTTTTATCCGGCAACAGTAACTGTAAAAAAGAAAGAAATAATTGTACAATCACCCGATGTACCTCATCCTGTAGCCGTAAGATACAATTGGGCCAACCATACTGATGGTACCTTATTCGGAGCATCAGGCCTGCCTGTAGCTCCATTCCGAACAGATAATTGGTAATTATTGCAAGCTATATGAATAGCCACTTAGATAATTCCTGTATATTTGCACTATTTTAAAATAAACAAAGAAAAACAATGGGAATGGTAATAGGTATAGACGTAGGCGGAAGCACCACCAAGATAATAGGTGTGGATAAAGAAGGCATAAAACATCCTATGATTGTAAAAGCCGAAGATCCTATCACTTCGTTATTCGGTGCTTTCGGCAAATACATATATGATAATGGAATCAGCTTAAACGACATTGATAAAGTCATGTTGACAGGAGTGGGAAGTGCTTACGTAAACCAACCCTTATATGGACTCTCTACTGATCATACGGATGAGTTTCTAGCAAACGGTCTTGGAGCTCACTATGACTCCCAATTGCAAGACCTTATTGTAGTAAGCATGGGTACCGGCACCTCTTTTGTAAAAGTGGAAGGAGGTAAAAACATATCTCACATAGGTGGTATAGGTATTGGCGGAGGAACCATTCAAGGACTATCTCGCCTGTTGTTAAAAACACAGAATATTCATCAAGTGGTAAAGATGGCAGAAAAAGGTGTAATAGAAAATATTGATCTGCAAATCAAGGATATTTGCAATACCCCTCTACCTGGACTGCCTCTGGATGCCACCGCTTCCACATTTGGCAAAGCAAGTTCAAACGCCTCTATGGAAGATGTAGCAGCGGGAATCATTCATATGGTATTACAATCAATAGGACAATCTGTCATATTAGCAGCACTGAATAGCCACATTAAAGATTTTGTCCTAATAGGTAATTTGACCAAAATGCCACAATGCAAAGAAATATTCCCAGTTATGGAAGAAATGTACCAATGCCATTTTTGGATACCTGAATATGCAGAGTATCGCACGGCATTGGGAGCAGCACTAGCTATACACATAAATAAGAAAGAGAACTGTACTGTTCCTAACTCCTTTGTATTATTATGCTTAGCATAGCAGCAAGATTTTCAGCTCAATGAAAAAGAAAAAGTGCATCTCCCGCTGATCTTCTAAAGTGGGAGATACAATAAATATCATAAAATTAGCCAACTAATTTATACTTAAAGTAGGGATATTCAATAAATATTCCTAAAACATGAGTACCCGGCGAGGGTTTCCGGAACCGCTTCCGCCGGAGAAAGGACATGGCGGAGCTTCCGGACAGTTCCGTGGGAAACGTACCCACACCCACGGGGAAAAAACGGTAGAGGTCACATTTCACACGTGCGGATACAAAAAAAAGCCTCCGGAACTTCTTCAAGTCCGGAGGCTTCAATCAAAACGGCGGCTACCTACTCTCCCACTGTGACGCAGTACCATCGGCGTGACAAGGCTTAACTTCTCTGTTCGGAATGGGAAGAGGTGGAACCC
>ENA-OQCN01001727-OQCN01001727.1-human-gut-metagenome-genome-assembly--contig:-NODE-1727-length-10296-cov-2.850526_pt1 | contig 10296 bp, 11 predicted proteins | sample MGYA00242497_ERZ504576 | MGnify/ENA primary metagenome ERZ504576 (study PRJEB26092, sample SAMD00036296) | human gut metagenome | host: Homo sapiens | study: EMG produced TPA metagenomics assembly of...
AACTTTTTGCTTTTTGGGTAGGATAATTTAGCGTTAGCTAAATTTCAATGCCCGACCGACACTCCGCTAAACCATAATTTACCCAACTTTAAAATCATTCATTATTTTTATGAGAAAACTCATTGTAGAGGTTTTCAAGTTCGGGCAAAAATGTCTACATACGGAGATTCACAGGCGGTTTCAAATGGACTGCTCTTTTTACTCTTCAGGTTTTCTGCGGCAGATTTTTCGGGTACATTTATTGTGCCTGCACCTGCCACACAGCCGCCCGGACAAGCCATACCTTCAAGCAGGTATCCGTTATATTTGCCTGCTTTCGCCATTCTTAACAATTTCATACACTCGTCAAGTCCCTGTGCGTTTGCAATTTTTACTTCACGCTCGGGGTTCATTCTGTGTATTGCATTAACAACCGCTTTTGCAACGCCGCCGCTTACGGCAAAACCTCTGCCGTCCGCACTTGAGAAAGAAAGCGGTTTTTCATCGGGTTCAAGCGCCGCAAAATCTACCTCTTTGGCGGCAAACATTCCCGCCACTTCTTCAAAAGTGAGCACAAAATCAATGTCACTTCTTATACTTCTGCGGCTTGCCTCAAGTTTTTTAGCCGCACAAGGGCCGATAAATACTACTCTGCAACCCGGGTGATCCTGCTTTGTAAGTCTGCCTGTAAGTACCATAGGGGTGAGAGCCATAGAAATGTAAGACGCAATGTCGGGAAATGTCTTTTTAGCCATAACGCTCCATGCGGGACAGCACGAAGTAGCCATAAACGGCTGTTTGGCAGGCACTTCTTCCATAAAGTCTTTTGCCTCTTCAACGGTGCAAAGATCGGCTCCCACGGCAACCTCTACAACATCTTCAAAGCCGAGTGCCTTGAACGCATTTCTTATTTTTGTTGCGGGAAGTCCTGCAAACTGACCTGCAACGGCGGGTGCAACTGCGGCATAAACGGGAGTATCACTCTGTAAAGCCTTTATTGTTTGGAAAATCTGGCTTTGTCAACAATTGCGCTGAACGGACAGCTTACAAGGCACATTCCGCAGCTTACGCATTTGTTGTAGTCAATATCCGCTCTGCCGTGTTCATCACTGTGAATTGCTTTCATACCGCAGGCAGCTGCGCAGGGTCGCTCCTGCTTTATAATTGCATTGTAAGGGCACGCACTTTGGCACTTGCCGCACTTAATGCATTTTTCTTCGTCAATAAAAGATTTGCCGTGCACGATTGAGATAGCGCCTTTCGGGCAAACCTCGGTACAAGGGTGTTCAAGACAACCTTGACAGCCGTTGCTTACGAACACACGCTTTTCGGGACAGCTGTGGCAAGCGAACTTAATAATATTAATCAGCGGCGGTTCATATACCTTTTCGTCAATCATACTTTCTTCAACGCCTGTCGAAATAGGCGCTTGTTCATCTGCCGACAACAGGTTAAGTCCCATGGCAAGGCGCAGTCTTTCACCTACAATGGCACGCTCAAGGAAAACGCTTTCTCTGTAAGTGGAAATCTCGCCCGGGATAATTTTGTAAGGCAGACTTTCAAATTTAGAATAATCACCGCCCTCGTACGCAAAACGAGCAAACTTCGGTAAATATCTGCTGACGAATTTTAGTCTTTGAAGAATACAATCCTCTCATAATTAAAACTCCCGTTATTTCATATTTTTCTGTTTAATGCAAAAATTCAATTGTTTTGCAAGTTTATTCGATACATTTCAATAAAATTATACAACAGCGGCTAAAATATTTCAACAACAATTTTGTAAATTTAATAGCAAAATATTCTAAAAATGCATTGACTTTTGTTTATTTTTGATTTATTATAGCAGTGTATAAACATAAATATAGGAGAACTTTATTATGAAATGTCCAAACTGCGGATTTGATTGCGAGGGCAACTTTTGCACAATGTGCGGAGCTTCGCTTAAATCACAATCACCACAAACCGAAAATAAACAGAACCCGTATATAAATATTGAGAACAAACAACCCTTAAACAATTCTGCATCGGCAGTACAAAACCAAAATAATATAAATTATGCCAACACTGCACAGCAGAATAATTATCAAAATGTTCAGGCTCAACCGCAGCAAAGTAATTTTTCGGGTACACAGCCTCAACAGCAGACGAATTTTTCTTATATTCCACAGCAAAGACCAAACGGTTTTGTAAATGTTCCCGTACAGGGGCAGAACGGAGTTGCGCCTATTCCCACACAATCGCCTGTACCTAAAAAGAACAGCGGCAGAACAGGAAAAATTGTTGCCGCCTGCATACTCGGCGGAGTAATTTTGGCAGGTGTGGTAATTGTAATAGTGTCGGCCATAGTAAACAGTCTCGATTTACAACTGTCGGAACCCACAGATGTTGATAAAATTGACTCTACTCAATACAAAGTAGGAGAGAAAGCCGAAACATTGTTTGGCGGCATAACAATGACCGATATTCAAACAGGTTCTTTTTCGTTAGAGTCAATGACATCCTCATATGATGTTCCGAAAGAGTATAAGTTTGATTTTTATGTTGAAAATACCACCGACGATGATTTCACAATATCTTTTGATGATTTTAATGTTACCGTCAAGGACAGCAGTATGAATTATTCGTTTACAAATGTCAGCGTTGACGGAAATCCCGATAAACTCACAATAAAACCGCATACAAGCGACACATTTACCATATATCGCTGTGATTCAAATCGTAAAGAGGACGGCAGTTTGAAGATAAACTATAATTATGAGTGCGGCGATAGTAAAGGCAAGGTTGTTTTTACAAAGAACTGCGATAAAATTTACAGCAGTTTATTTGAAGAGGCAGATACCGATTTCGGTACTGTAAAAGTAACTGATGTAACAAAGCCGAGCACAAAATATATTTATGATACCTATATTAAGGGCAGTAACCTGCAAACGGGCGGCGCTACATTAGATGAAAGCGATTTTGACGACAGCGTTGCTTATGATACGGAAACCTTTGCGATATATGAATTTACCGTTAATGCCGATAATTTCAGTAACAGCGGCAAAAAAGTATATTTAAAGGAAATTTCAGCGTCTGAAGACACAGATGCGGACATAGTTCCTTATGACGGACTGTCTTCCGATTATATTATTCCGATTGCGGTTGTAAGCGATAATTATAAATATTTTATCAGTGATTATGATTCTCAAAGTTTGAATTTAATGATTGACAGTGATAAAACAACTACATTTAAATACATAGCGGCTATCAGAAAAGACAGCGATTATTATTTTAATATGAGCTTTAAGTTTGACAACGGAAACACCGTAATTACAGAAACAAGCGTTGACGAACTTGAAGAAAATATCAATAATTAATGTAAATTGAATAAAAATAAATGACCGTAAATCCGATAAAGATTGCGGTCATTTTTAATCGGGCAAAGTTTTTAACATTATATTATAATTATGTTAAAACTCTGTGCCGAATTAAATGTTACAATATTGTAAAGTATAATTTGTATAATAATTCTTTTTTTAAGACATTGTAAGTATTATGTGTATAATATGCAAATTCTTTAACAGAAAAATTGCAGAAAAGCTCTCAAAATTCGTCACACGAAAAATACACAATACTTGAAATATTGACAGTATAATGATATAATTCAAGATAGGTTATTATGTGTCAGAATGAAATTTTATGATTTGGAAGTGAGTTATTAAAGATGAGCAGATTTTTTAAGGACATCAAAAAATTCTTTAACTACACGGTATTTTCTTCAAAGGCGGAACTTAAGTCCGAAGTAGCGGGCTCTTTCTTGAGCTGGCTGTGGTGGATTCTTGATCCGTTCTTCTTTATGCTTGTGTATTCGTTTATCGCAATCCTTGTATTTAAGAGCGGCGAGCCGTATTTCCCGGTATTCGTATTTATCGGTCTTAACTGTTGGCAGTTCTTCAGCAAGGTTGTTAAAAGCTGCGTAAAAGTCGTGCAGTCCAAAAAGATGATTGTCACGAAAGTTTATATACCTAAGCATATATTTATTCTTGAAAAAATCGGTGTTTACGGTTTTAAGATGCTTGTATCCTATGCGCTTACGGTTCTTCTTATGATTATTTACCAAGTGCCTTTAAGCTGGAGAATGTTCTGGCATTGCCGATTATGGCCCTTTTGGTGGTAATCACATTTGCCTGCAGTACAATTATGCTCCACTTCGGTGTATTTGTTGAGGACTTGCTCAATGTAATTACCATTGTTTTGCAGCTTGGTTTCTACATTTCAGGTATTTTCTATTCAATCGAAAATAAACTTGACGGTATTTTGGGTGAGCTTTTGATTAAATGTAATCCGATAGCTCTTATTATCTGCGATTTAAGACGAGTGCTTATTTATAATCAGGATCCACACTGGGTAGCATTGCTTGCGTGGTTTGTTGTTGGCATCGTTATCAGTGTTATTGGCATCAGAACGATTTATAAGCACGAAAACAGCTATGTAAAGGTGATTTAATTATGGGAGAATCAGCAATTTCAGTCAGAAATGTTAAAATTAAATACAGATGTTTTAAAAAGGTTTCGCTTTTAAAGTCTATTTTTGCACCGAGAAAGAATAAGAAAATTGAGTATTTTGAGGCTGTAAAGGGTGTTTCTTTTGAGGTTGAAAAGGGTCAGATTTTGGGTATTGTCGGCAAAAACGGCAGTGGTAAATCAACCCTTTTAAAAGCTATAGCAGGTATTTTCTCGCCTGACGAAGGCGAAATCGACCTTCACGGTCATTCGATTTCCTTACTTTCAATCGGCGTAGGCTTTCAGAATAAATTAAGCGGCAGGGAAAATATTTTCTTTCGGGTATGCTTTTAGGCTTTGAAAGACCGCAGATTGAAGAAAAACTCGACGAAATCATTGAATTTTCCGAACTCGGTGACTTTATTGACCGCCCTGTAAAGACATATTCAAGCGGTATGTACTCTAAACTTGCGTTCTCAATTACGGCGATTCTCGAAACCGAGATTATGCTTATTGATGAGGTCTTGAGCGTTGGTGACGCAAAGTTTAAGAAGAAGAGCTACGAAAAAATGCGTAGCCTTATTATGAACAAAGACAGAACCGTTGTTATTGTATCGCACAGCTCCGACACACTCAGAAAACTCTGTGACAATATTCTTTGGCTGCACGATGGCGTAGTAAAGATGCAGGGAACTACCGAAGAGGTGCTTCCTTTGTACGAAGAGTTTATGTCTTAACGGTGGCGGTATGTCAAGATTTTTGAAAAACTCAAAGATGTAAAACCGAGAGATATACTGCATATTTTTCTGTTTATATTTGCCTTGCCGATTGCACTTGTGTATAAAATTTTCAGAAAAGATTTATGGCTTGTGTGCGACAACGGTGTAGAGGCTACCGACAACGGCTTTTGCTTTTTTGAATATGTGTGCAAAAATCACCCCGAGCAGGACTGCGTTTATGCGGTGTATAAAAGCAGCGTTGATTATGAAAATGTTAAAAAGACAGGCAAAACCGTAAAGTACGGCAGTTTTGCCCACTGGATTTTGTACCTTACCGCAAAGGTAAACATCAGTTCTCAAAAGGGCGGAAAGCGAACTATGCCGTATGCTATCTGCTTGAGGTTTACGGAATTTTGCGCAACAGCCGTGTGTTTTTACAACACGGGGTAATTCTTACAAATATTGATTTTCTTTATTATAAAAACACAAAAATGAGTATGTTTGTCACCAGCACATACAGGGAATGGGAGTATGTAAACAATAATTACGGTTATCCCGAGGCACTGTAAAATTACTCGGACTTCCCCGCTGGGACAAGCTTCACAATTTTAAAACAGTGCCGAATCAGATACTTATTATGCCGACATGGCGTGACTGGATCGGTACAGACGCACTTTCAAAAAGCATTGAAGATGATAAAAAGGCTTTTTGCGAGAGCGATTATTTTAAAAATTGGAGTAAAATAATCAACAGCAAACGACTTGAAGAAATTTGCGAAAAGTACGGCTGTACTGTTATGTTTTACCCGCACAGGGATATGCAGAGATTTATCGACTGCTTTTCAAAGAGCAATCCGTACCTTACAATCTGCAAATATCCCGAATATACCGTGCAGGAGCTTATGAAAAGCTCGGCATTTATGATTACCGATTACTCAAGCGTGCAGATTGACTTTGCTTATATGAAAAAGCCGCTTGCATATTTTCAGTTTGATTATGAAAGATTTTCGGAGCAGCACTACGGTAAAGGTTATTTTGACTATACCGAGGACGGATTTGGCCCTGTTTATAACGAAGAACAGGGACTTATGAACTATATAGAGCAGATGGCACAGCGTTCGTTTGCGAACACAGAGCTTTATTTAAACAGACACAAGGAATTTTTTGACTTGTACGATACGGAAAATTCAAAGAGAAATTACGAGGCTGTCAAAGAAAGATGGCCGTGAGGTATGTATGGAAGAGAAAAACACAAACCCGATTGATTTTGTAATAATTTGGGTTGACGGCAACGATAAGCAGTGGCAGGAGGAAAAAGCCAAGTATGACGCAAAACTGTCACCAATGCCAACAGTGAAGTTCGTTTCAGAGATTGGGACAACTTGCAGTATTGGTTCAGAGGTGTGGAAAAGTTTGCCCCTTGGGTAAATAAAATTCACTTTGTCACCTGGGGACATCTGCCGAAGTGGCTTGATACAACAAACCCAAAACTTAACATTGTAAATCATAAAGATTACATTCCGTCAAAGTATCTTCCTACCTTTAATTCACATACTATTGAGCTTAATTTGCACCGTATAAAGGGACTTTCGGAACAGTTTGTGTATTTTAATGACGATATGTTTATTACCGCACCGACTAAACCGGAGGACTTTTTCAAAGACGGTATGCCTTGCGACACATTTGCGCTTGACTGCATTTGTTTTAATAAGGACAGCGCAGGTTTCTTTAACGGTGCGGATGTTCTATCATTAACGACCATTTCGATAAGGAAAAAGTCTTTAAGCGTGACTGGAAAAAGTGGTATAGCGGTAAGAACGGAATGAAAAATCATTTAAAAACGACGCTTTTGTTGCCGTGGCATTGGTTTCCGGGCTTTTACTATCAGCACACTCCGTCGAGTTTTATGAAAGCGACTTTTGAAGAAATTTGGGAAAAAGAATACGATGCGCTGGATTCTACCTGTATGGATAAATTCAGAAAAACAGGCAATGTAAACCAGTGGCTTATGAAGTTCTGGCAGTTGGCGGCAGGCAATTATACAGTCCGCAGGGACAGCTTTGCATACTGCTATCATGTCAAGGAGTATAATTATCCCGATTTGTGCAGGGATATTCCTTCACAAAAGCATAATATGATTTGTATTAACGATACAGCCGAAACTACGGATTTTGAGGTGAAAAAGCAGGGCGTCATTGACGCATTTGAAAAACTTTTGCCTGAAAAATCAACTTTTGAGCTGTAATTTTAGTTTATTTAATTTGCATTTTGCGGTTTCGGTAAAATTACCGAGGCATAAACCATATACTAAAGGAGTAATTTGATGGGTAGAAATTTTATATGGCTGTTTGGCGAAAATCTTGCCGCAACCTCAAATAATAACTCATATTATTTTTGGAAACAGGTAGTACGCCGCAGGGACGGTATAGACAAGTACATTGTGCTTGAAAAAAATGCCGCCAATAAAGAAACCTACGCCTCTCTTTCTGACAAAGAAAAGAGTTTTGTTGTTTGGAAAAACACAGTAAAGCATTTTAAGATTTACTTAAATGCCGATATGTACTTTGTTTCTTTGAGTTACAAGGATATTACTCCTACAAAGCTCGGCTTTTTTAAGACAGACTTTTTCATAGAAAAGCCTCTTATTTACTTACAGCACGGCACGCTTGGCATTAAAGCTATTGAATATAAGGGCTATGGCTACAATAATAATATGTTCCGTTTTTTGTATTACAACAAGAACATTAAGCCCACTCTTATGGATTACAATAAATTCAAAGATTATCAGCTTTACTACGGAATTTATCCGCCACGCTACATTGAGCTTGTAAAGCGCCACAAGGCATACCATGCACAGCCGCACAACGGCAAGAATATACTTTGGTTTATGACATGGAGAGAGTACCTTGGCGACAACTATATGACACAGATGCTTATGCATCAGATTAAGGGTGTGCTTTCAAGCCAAAAACTTGCCGATTATCTTGATAAAACAAATTCTGTTTTTACGGTTTGTTTGCACCAATTTTTTGATGAAGAGAAAATTGAAGAATTCAAGGAATGTGCAAAGACAGACAGAATCAAGTTATTCATTCGCACAAAACAGATGTGCTTGACGAACTTGCGAAAAATGATGTCCTCATTACAGACTATTCTTCGGTAGGCTTTGACTTTACGGTGCTCAATAAGCCTGTAATTTTGTATCAGCCTGATTTGAAGAATTACCTTGCAAAGCGTAACCTTTACTGCGAGGTAGAGGAGCTTGAGCAGTGCTCTTACACAAAAGCAAGACAGCTTGTTGACGCTATTGCCGACGAAACCTATACGATAAACCCGTTCTTTAAGTCAAGACTCCGGAAGAGATTGACTATGACTTATTGAGAGCGGTGCTCATATTGACAGAATGTATGAGGAATTTTCTTCAATTCAAAAGAATAAGGTAACATTCCTCGGTTATAACTTCTACGGTGTAGGCGGTACGGTTTTTTGCTACCCGTTCGCTTGCGGAGGCTTTGCTTGAGAAAAACTATCTTGTAGAGCTTTTGTCGCTAAAGTGCACCGCAAAGCCAAAGGAAATGCCTTACGGATTGCAGCTTACAGCATTGTATAAGGCAAATTCACGCAGAAAGATTGAACTTTTAAAGCGTGGTTTCTTTAGATGGAAAGGACTTTACGGTCACCTTGACTGCGATTGCAGCAGACAGAATCTTTCTCCGTATGCAGGTATGGCAATGAGAAAGAAACTTGAGAATATAAACAGTAAGACTGTAATTTCAACAAGAGAATCTCTCCACCTTTTCCTTAATGACGCTACATCGGAGAAAATTGAGGAGAAAATCTATTTCTTCCATTGTACAGCCGCACTTGTAAATGAGCTTTTCCCCGACATTGTTAATAAAATGGAGAAAATCGACATCGGCAAGGCTGTATTTGTAAGTGAAGAAAACCGTCAGCTTTACCTTGATAAATTTAATTTTAAAAACTATAAGGATTATATCGTGCTCGGCAATACTCTTGAGTCAAGTCGAAGTGTGGCAAGAGAGGACATAGGAGCGGAAGAAGAGGACGATAATAAAAAGAAAGTTGATGTACCGGAGCGTGATTACTTCCTCGGTATGTATCTGTTGAGAATCAGCCATGAGCGTGAGGCTGACATTAACAATCTTATCGGCTTTGCCAAGTATCTTAAAGAGCAGAATGTTGATGACATTGTAATTGATGTTTACGGTACGGGCGACTATCTTAACGAATTTCTCGATAAGATTTTTGATAACGAGGTTGAAGATTATATTTGTTATTGCGGCGAAACTTCTAATCCGAAAAATCAGATGAAAAATCACGATGCGGTTGTTGACTTTACTCTCAACCATTCATTCGGTATGCCGTATATTGAGGCTATCCTCAACGGAAAGATGGTTTATTGTACAGAGAACACAGGCTCAAGGGAAGTTCTTAACGGCATTGACGGCTGTATTTATACTTCGTATGCGGACTTGCTCGATAAGATTCGTAAGTTCCCACAGGTTACAGATGACCAACTCAGAAGTAACTATGATAAAATCAGTAAGGTATATTCAAGAGAGGTTCTCGGCGAGAAATTCGTTGATTTTCTTGAAAAATAATTAATAATTAAACGGCAGCACTTTGAAATTAAATTCATAAGTGTTGCCGTTTTTGATTGAAATAAGGTTCTTTATCAAAAGTTGGGGTAAATTATGGTTTAGCGGAATACTTCACAAGGCAATTGTAAAAGTTGGTCGACCTTTTTCAAAGGTCGTGGGTGTGGGCAAAGCCCACAAATACTTTCCGCTTCGCAATCTGACGATAGTCAAACAGCTCGCTGTTTTGCGGCTTGAGCACAACGGCGAAAGGCTTTGCGATAGCAACTAAAGAAAATATACTTTATTTCATAGTCAGCGCAATGCGTTGACTGTTTTTGTTTATATGGCTGCCGCCTGTTTTGTTAAACTTTGTTTCACGCACACTGACAGCAAGCAGTCAGTGCATAATAATTTGTTATAACATAAGACATTATGGGCTCTGCCCAAACCCGCAAGCCTTTAAAAAGGCTTGACCTAAATTTTTAAATTATTTAGCTTCAACAGTGCGATAAAC
>ENA-OQCN01001728-OQCN01001728.1-human-gut-metagenome-genome-assembly--contig:-NODE-1728-length-10296-cov-2.068050_pt1 | contig 10296 bp, 15 predicted proteins | sample MGYA00242497_ERZ504576 | MGnify/ENA primary metagenome ERZ504576 (study PRJEB26092, sample SAMD00036296) | human gut metagenome | host: Homo sapiens | study: EMG produced TPA metagenomics assembly of...
CGAACGCACGTGAGATTGGTGCGTGATTCTGGTCAGCGAAAGCGACATATTCTTCTCAGAATCACTGCACATCTACACTTCGTTCCGGTCGGCGCAAAACCATTGTCTCCCAGACAATGTGCGCCCCGCGGAGCGTTTATCTCAGTCGGAGATTGTACTCCCACTGAGAAAGACTTGTTATTACTCACCACTTGCAGAAGTGGGAGTCTTCTCGACTGAGATAAAACAGCACTTCCTTTGTCCCTATATATGCGAATGCTACTTCATAACAATATGATCATCATTTACATATACAGAACAGGTAAACTAAAAATAGTATAACATAAAAGTTATATCTATATCTAATTAAATAGTGTCTTTTTATCTTATTATCAGTTACAATAAAACCATCACAAAACGAAGCATTTTATATAAGGAGGAGGATTTTAACATGAGCAAACCAGGCGTTAAAGTTGGAGTTTCCGAAGAAGAGAAAAAACTTTCTTACTACAAATATTTTGAGCAGGATTTAGCTCCTGTACCAGCTGAGAAAATCGCTATTTTACAGGGTGGACCGATCGCCCCGGAAAAATGTATTCCATTTGAGGAGAGAAATAAATTCTTAAAAGGGGAAGCTGATGAATATGCAAACATCGGTTACGGTGTTGCTGCTAACGGAACAGGTCTTGTATGTAATACCACTTACATGCCGGGCGTACAGGCGAAATGCTTGACTGGTGGTTCCCATGGCATTCCGTAGGATCTGACCTGCGTTACAAAATCTGGGATCCGGAAGATCACTATTTTGCAAGAGCATATCCGGCATCTTACGTTGTAGATCCGAACGTACCAATGAACCAGAAAACATGGGGCGTTGATCACTACATCATGGAGGATGTTGGACCGGGACCTGAGTTCTTACAGCTTTGCTTCAAGAGACCGGCAGATCTTGGCTATGATGAGAGCATCCTTGGTACAGAAAACTGTGAATCTATGGTCTGTGCAGTTGGAAAAAGCAGCTGTGCAGCTGTCATGACGCACAAGTGGCATCCATACAAAAACGGTGTATTATTTGAGTCCCGTTTCTGGATCGGATACCGCATGGATGAAGACGGAAATGTTGTAAAAGCAATTCCGGAAGGCGTATCTATCCCTCCAATCGTACCACAGGGATTATTCGCACACAACATCAAAGAGTTCACAAACCTGGCAGCAATTCTGCAACCTTATATGAGGAAGAGAAAGATACTTTCTAAATACATATAGTATAAATACTTTTAACTTCAGACTAATACCAAAAATACACGTGGACTGATTGCAATAAGTCAATTCACGTGTATTTTTATACCCATTTTTACTTTTAGTAAATTCAAATCCATTGCATATGAGATTTTTCACACTATCCTGAATCAACATATGCCAGTGTATTTATTCAAAATATTTACTGCCAGTTTACTTTATCAATTCCACCAATTCCTGCAATCCCGCCGGTGTCTGCGCCATCGCCTTCACCGACTGTCCTGCCATCGCATCTGCATCCGCTTCCGTTACCGTCAATGTCGTACTTCCATCCGAATTTTCTGCTCCATTCACACTATACTCAAAGCTGACATAACCCAGATTATCCGTCACCGCGATCAGCAGACAACCAAGCTGTTTCATCTCCTGCTGCAGCCGTTCCACATTGTCAGATGAAGAAATCTGCACATTCAAAAACGTCCATCCATAAGGTTCCTTAGAAGTCTGCAACTGTGTGCCATAAGAAAGTAACGCACCATCATTGATTCCAAGTACCGCTCTGGCAGCCTGCACAGACCGTCCATCCGCAGAAGTATCTCCCACATATGGATTTCTGCTCTGGTACAAATCTGAAACAGTTCCGTCAATCGACACTCCATCATCCCACAAAATCCGATTTTCCAAAACAACCTGTTTTACGTCTTCAGAACTCTGATAATCCACCTGAAACTCATTGGTATGAAACGATGACTTCTGGTTTCCCGCAAAGATACCGTCACAATGCCATCCTTCTCCTGAAACGCCACATCTGATACACCTTTTGTTGTATCAAGCAGTAACCCTTGCACGGACACGTTATGATCCTCAACGACCACATCTGCCTGCACGAACTCCGCCTGCTCTACCTTCTGCCCAATGACATACACTTTACTCCAAAGTCCCACACCAACCGCAATTGCGAAAATCAGAACTGCTGCCAAAATCCGCATCCGGTTTTTGCTTCGAATCTTTTTCAGATAATCTATTTCTGATAAATTCTTGGAATCAGCCTTCTGCCCCTCATTTATATCAGACACATTCTCTCCATTCATTGGTTCTTGCATCTCACGATATAATTTTCGGCAGCTTTCGCATGTTTTCAAATGTTGTTCCACCGCCTGATTACTCACATCACTTGTCAGTCCATCCACATAAGACGGAAGCAGATCCTGCACAACTTCACACGTCAGATCATTTTTCATGCCATTTCATCTCCCTTCCAAAACATCTTTATTTCCACTTTTCTTATCTTCCTGTCATTATTTCTATCAAAAACACACTTACATTTCTGCCTGCATCCATTCAACCTTCTCTCACACTTACGTTTCATCCATTTCTAATTGATGCTTAAGATTTGTGCGCGCCCGGAAAAAAGTCACCCGCGCCCAGTTCTCCGTTTTTCCCATAACCTCACCGATCTCCCGAAAAGACAGATTTCCAAACATCCTCAGATACAACACTTCCCTGCCCGGCTCTGGAAACGCATGCAGTTTTTTCAATAACTCCACCTGCCAATCTGCTGCAGCACTTCCTGCTCCGCCGACACGGTATTTCCTGTCACGCCCACTCCGTCAGACATCAGATCCACATCCGGATCAACCTGCAGCCGCGCATGTTTTTTCGCATAAGCAAAATACTGATTTTTCGCAATGGCGCACAGCCACGTTGTGATCTTGCAGCTTTCATCAAAACGGTCAATACTTCGTACCGCCTGATAAAACGTTTCCTGCGTCAGTTCTTCCGCCAGATCCGCATCATGCGTCAATGACATCAGATATTTAAACACCGTCTGCGCATGCTGACGGTATACAGCATCCATATCCTGCACCTGCGTTTCCCCTCCTTTCCGCCAACGTTATTTTGTTTCTTAAATACACTCCATATCTTAACCGTTTCAACCAGCATTAAAAAAACTTACTTAAACAACCTGTATTTTTGTTGTTCTATCTATTAATAGCCGTTTTCCCACTTTCGTTACAGCATATTTCCGTTTTTCTAATTGTATTTTACAGATTATTAAATGTCCGTTCAACCTGTAAACCATAAAAATGCCGCGTGGCTTTCTATTAAAGGAAAACCATGCGGCACTTATTTTGCTTCTTCCTGTTTGGAAGGGGTTTTATTACCTGATATGGAGAAATCTCCATTTCCAGTAATCAGTTTTTTATTATGTACTTATGCTGTTTATGCAAGACCTGGGAAAATTGTCAGGATCAATGCAACAACCAGAGCAGTAATTGTTGTATTTAATACAGTTGTGATAAATACATATTTGTAAGAATCTTTGATCTCAACTTCTGCAATACCTGTAGCGATGATATATCCCGGGTTTGTCGGTAATGTATCAAGTGTCTGAGATGCAAATACGGATACACGGTGCAGAGCACTCATGTTGATACCCATGCTTGCGAATGTCTCTGACATGTACGGTAATGTAGCGGACAGACCTGCAGGACCTGATCCGGATGCACCAGTCAGTAATGCGATTGCAAGTACTACCTTGAATAATGCCGGACCACCCATGTTTAATAATCCGTTTGTCAGTACCGGGAATGCCGGAGATGCTGCTACGACACCACCGATAGCTCCAAGTAAACCAACCTGAAGAACCAGCATAGTTGTCTGCTCTCCAACCGGTTTGATCAGTTCTTTCAGTCCTGAGAATTTTCCATAATATGGGAAGAAGAAAATCAGGGAAAGAATGATGTTGAGCATCATACTTACTAAAATGTTCCATCCAAGTCCGTTAAAGCAGATCAGTGTTACTGCGATCGGGATAATGGAAAGTAACCAGTGCGGTGTTTTCTGTCCCTCCGGACGTTTTGGTGCGTTTGGTGCAACGTCGTATACGTGTCCTTTTGCGATTTCTTTTTTAGAGATAATGTTCATCATAACGATGTTCAGGATCAGGACAACTGCGCCACCGATAAATCCAGGAACTGCTGCTGCCATCGGAGATGTACCAAGCATCTGTACAGCGATAACGTTCTGGTCGGATGTAGTACCCGGCATAGAGCATGCTGCAGTTGCAAGTGCTCCTAAAACAACACCAGGCCCATAGCTCTTGGCATTTTTGCTTTTTCAAACAAGTCCATAGCGATCGGAAATAAAATGAACATCAATACAACCGGGTTCATTCCACTGTAAGCAAGTACAGTACCGATTACATAAATTGTAAGGATAGCAAGAATCGGTTTCATAATAACCTGCTGACCTGCGGCAGCCTGTTTCTTGCTTTGATTGTGAATAAATCATACAATGCGTTTGCGATGGACAATGCAGCACCACTTGCATTGTACAAATGCAGCGATAACACATCCCATCAATACTGGTCCAAGCATTGCAGTTACATAATTGCATACGCTTGGTAACATTGTGTCTGTAAATGTTGTCAGCAGATTCATTCCGTTGAACAACGCGATCAGCAATGCACACAACGGTGCAAGAATAATTGTGCTGATTCCTTTGTATGCGCCGTAAATCAGTACAGCGACACCAACAATAATGCCTATAATACCTAATGCAGCCATTTCTCATTCTCCTCCTTTGTCTGAGTATTTTTATGACTATACTTAGTATAAAATATAAACATTCTATAATCAAATACTAAAAATTTTATTAAATCATATCAATTTTGATATACAACATTTCTGTACATTCCTCACATGCAGAACATTTTCTTGAAATCATCACGCTCACAGGGAAACAGCATATTTTTCTACAAATCTACACGATTACTACCTGCTGCTCCGGTTCACCGGCGTCTTCCCATCAAACACGAAAAACTGGTAATCCGTCACTTTCTGTCCCTCCTGCCACTGGTAAGAGCTCTGAATACCTTTCAACTGCTTGGAATTATAAAACCAGTCAACCACTTCCTGATTGCCAATAAACTCCTTATAATTCTCACTGGTAATGCCAAATTCCTCATAACACTGACAGATCGCCATTACCGAATCATAATAATCTGCCACCGGATTCGACACCTGCTCCGTTCCATGACGGGCGATCCTATAATCCTGCAGCAATTGCTGCCAGTCTTTTCCCTGATAAACCGGATCAAATTTATTCCAGATAGAAATGCCATCCAGCATATTTCCTGCCACATCAAACAATTCACTACCATACGCGGAAAAAGAAGTAGAAATCTGCCGACCTTCCTCCACTCCATGACTTCTGAGTTTCAACAGAATATTTCCGGTTTCCTTGCCACGCACCAGAAAAATATATCCGTCCGCCCCCTGATTCAATGCCTGAATGGCATAATAGGCATAATCCTTATCACTGGCTCCCTGCCTGATATCCACGATCTTCAAAAGATGCAGTCCCATATCCTCCAGACGATCCTGCAAAAGTTCCGTCGTATTTTCCTGAGACTCATCCTCCGACATGGTAAAAAGCACCACATTTTTGATATCCGGATTTGCTGTGACCATACCCGCACTTCCTCCAGATCGCCTGCCTCCGAATCGCTCATATAAGAGATTCCATGCGGTGCCATGGTATTTCTGGATTCCGCAAAAGAATATGCCGCAATATTAATAGTCTGATTACGCTCCACATTTTTTGCAATATACGCGGTCTCCGGCGCATCCATTGGTCCAAGAACCAGAAAAGAAGCCCGGCTTGCACCCTGAAAAAGACTCAGCGCTTTACTTTTCTCTGAATTGGTATTTTCCGAAATGATCTGGACCTTACAGCCATTCACGCCGCCATTTTCATTCACTTTATCTGCCGCATATTCTGCTGCCCACAAGGCAGATTTTCCCAGAGAACGGTACTCTCCGCTCTCCTGAGACAGAACCACCACCGGCAGATACCCGTTTTCCAGAGACTGATTAATTTTTTCTTCAAAGGCACTTGCCTGCAGATCGCGCTGCAGGGCGGTACGTGACAATACCACCAGAAACACGATCACAACCATTGCCTGCCATACTTTATTTTTCATCGTACGCCTCCAGCATAAACCAGAAACAGGTTCCTTTATTCGGCGTGCTCTCCGCACCAAACGGCGCATCATGCAGTTTCAGGATCTCACTTGCAATATTCAAGCCCACACCCATGCCGCATTTTTCCCGTTCATTCGGTTTACCTGATAAAACCGGTTCCAGATATACGGAAGTTTGTCCGGTTCGATTCCGATTCCATAATCAATGACTTCCACCCGGACGCTGCCCTGATACCGCCGGATCAGAATTCGTGCCTCCGTTTTATCTCCGGAATATTTTACCGCATTGGAAGCAAAATTGTAGATCACCCGGTAGATCAGACGACGATCTGCCTGCACCTGCACATCCTCCATGCATTCCAGTTTAAAATGAAACTCCGGTCGGTTTGCACAGACACTGGATAACACTTCCTCTGCCACGCCGCGAATCGAAAATACCGTTTCTTCCATTTCCATCGTTCCGGACTGCAATTTTGCCAGATCCAAAGTATCACTGATAAAGTTTGTCAGTCGATCCGTCTCATCCAGAATCATCCGCACATGTTCTTCCCTTTTCTCCGGAATTTCCCCGGAAAAGGCTTCCAGCATTTCCGCATACATGCGAATTACTGTTAATGGTGTTTTCATATCATGACTGACATTTGCCACAAAATCCCGTCGCAGGATTCCGTTTTATTAAATTCCTGTTCCGCCTGTTCCAGTGTATCTGCAAGCTGTCTGGCTTCCACCGGACCTTCCCGGACAAACACAGTTTTATAATCACCTGCTGCCATCTGTTGTGCACTCTTATTCAGATGCTGAAATGGTCGTGAAAAATGTATTGCCAGACAGATAGACAGAATCGATGCCAGAATCAGCACCGTCACTGTCACCAGCAAATACCGACTGGTCAGAAGCCGCATCAGTGCATCCACATCTGCCAGTGATTTGCTCACCACCAGCACTTCTCTGGCGCCGTCAATATTTGCCAGCACCACTGCCTGAACCACCCAATTCGATGTCCTGACATCATCTTTTACATAATACTGACAGATTCCATCCGACTCATCCAACCGCTGAAACAGCGTCTCATCTACAATATCATCCTGCTGCGGCGCCGCATTTTCTCCCTGATTGTTTACCGACAGCAACACCTGCATATCTTTTTCCGATACGATCTGAACAAAATAATCATTCGTCTTCGCCAAAAAAGCGATATTTGCCTCAAAATCTTCCTGATCGTACATATCCCAGATAGACTGTGCCGCCGCCTTCAAGTCATTTTCCGCCTGTTCCTTGTATTTTCCCTGTACCGAAAAATGTAACACCATCCAGAACATGATCGCCATTGCGCCTGCAAGTCCCATAAATCCAACCCACAGACCAAACATCATCTTATGTTTCTTTCTGATCAGCTTCAAATTTATACCCTGCCCCTCTGTATGTTACAATGTAGGTGCGATGTTCCCCTAAGGCATGCCGCAGCATCTTGATCTGTGCATCCACCGTCCGGTCATCTCCCATGAAATCAATCCCCACACTTTTTCCAGTAACGCGTCTCTGGAAAAACAATGCCTCTGTTTCTCACCAGGAAAAACAGCAGATCATACTCCTTGGGACGTAGTTCCACACGCACACCATCCACAAAAACTTCCCGCGCAGACACATTGACAGAAAGTCCCTCAAATTCGTATTTTTCTACTTCCTGATATGTGCCTTCCGTCTCTGTTTTCTTTTTATTTTTCTGATTCCGCTGCAAGATCACACCGATCCGTGCCATCAGTTCACGAATCGAAAATGGTTTCACCACGTAATCATCAATTCCAAGTTCAAATCCCTGTAGCTTATCATATTCCTCTCCTTTTGCGGAAAGCATCAGCGCAGGAATATCTTTGATCTCTCGGATTTTTTTATATGCTTCGTATCCGTCCATCTCCGGCATCATAATATCCATGATAATGACGTCAAAATCCTTCTGCCGGCAACGTTCCACCGCTTCTTTTCCGTTGGCAGCTTCCTCTACTTCATATCCCTGATATTCTGCAAATTCCCGGATTCCCATACGGATCGATACTTCATCATCCACCACTAAAATTTTCGCCATTGTCCCACCCCCATGATACTTTGTATCATAACTTTTATGCGATAATTTTGCAACTTGTAGATGCTTCTTCTGTCATCATAGCCAGCAAAATATTGAGTACCGACTGCTCCTCCGGTTGTTTCCATGCCGCCGCGATCTGTACGGAATGTTCCAACGGACAGCACTGAAATCCCTGTGTATACACATTTCTCACCCATGAATTGCAGACAGTCACCCCAAGACCATTTTCCACATTCATCAGAATCGATTCCATACTGTTTACGCTGCAGAAATTCGGCACAAATCCATACTTACTTCCAATTGTCCGGATATACTCCGCCTGCATATCTTCCCGGTCATCTGCCAGCACAAAAAATGTTTCCTTCCGAAAATCCTCCGGCTTCCAGTTCTTCTTTTTATTCCGAAACAGCGTATTCGAAAACAAGATCACTTCCGGTGCCGTATCGATCACAAATGTTTGTGCATCATAAATCTTAGCCGCACGTTCTTCTAATGTAATGATCAGATCCAGCTGACCCATCTGAAAACGTGCAGACAGCTCCTGAAGATTATAAGCTTCCAGAGACACCTTAACTCCCGGATATTCCAGACGCAGTTTTTTTAAAATCGGTTGAATATAACTTCCGATATTCCATCCGTTGACATAACCGATGCGGATCATGCCCATTTCCAGTGCTTCCAGACGCTCTACCCGCTCTTTTGCATCTGCCATGCACTGTTCCACTTTCTGAAATACATTCTGATAAATCCGTCCCGCCTCTGTCAGCGCAATATGTTTTCCACTTCTGTCAAAAAGCTGCACATTCAGTTCTTTTTCCAGACGCGCGATGTTTCTGCTCAAATTTGGCTGAGAAATATAAATTTTCTCTGCCGCTTTACAAAAACTGCCTTCTGCTGCCACCGATAAAAAACTTTGTACTAACGTGTCGTTCATCATATTTCCCCCCATGCGTTTTTCGAACATTTTAAGCCCGTAAAATTTACTGTTTTCACCATAAATCTTTCCGTCAACTTTTGATGCTCCCATCATAGCAGAGAATTATGATAGCTAAATGAATTTTGAAAATTTTTATTCCCCATCATTACCATAGTCAGAAAAAGCTCCTGCAAACGTCCACGTTTTTCCCTGATCCTCAGTCGTAAAACAGATTCCTTCCTGCTCGCCCACCTGATTGATCAGCTTAATTTTATACGTGTCACCATCTTTTTCCGGCATCATCATATACTGATAGTCGCTTGCGGAAAAATGCAGTTCCGACGCATATGGAGATAACTCCGTTGCCGAATCCAGCGGCAATGTCACCGGCTCAAAAGTCGCACCACCGTTGTAAGTCACATAAATCTGCGAATGTGCCCCGGAAGCGCCTGCCAGTCCCGCAAATCCAAACTGACTGTCGAAAAACTCCAGACCTTCTGCCACACCCATTGTCCCATCAAACGGATCTTCATTTATTTTTGTCCATGTTTTACCGCCATCTGTCGTCTGATTCAGATCATAAAACCTGCTGCCTGCAGCCGCATCGACGATTTCCAATCGCCAGCCCAGGTTTTTTCCACATAAAATTCCACAGAACCATTATTCTGATCCACATGCCATCCATCCGACAACTGCGCCTCCAGCGACTGTTCTGCCTCATGTTCCTCCGACAGTTCACTCAATGGTGTATACTGAGGCTCCATCATATAACGCACCGGTGTGATCGTATCCTCCATTCCCGGAATATAGAGAGACACTTCGTACCCGCTCATCTCTCCGCCTGCATCCAATGCAGAAAAATCTGTCTCTCCACTGACGACACCGTCACCATCCACATCTCCCGGCAGATACTCCAATCCATCACTGGTTGTAAAGGAACGAACACCATAATATAACACGCCATAGGTCACAGTTTTTCCCGATGTCGCATTAATTGCTTTCTGCCACCGACTGACATATTTCTGACAATCTGCAAAAACTCAAAATACGGATCATCGGTTGCAACAAATGATCAGAATCATAAGATCCACT
>ENA-OQCN01001731-OQCN01001731.1-human-gut-metagenome-genome-assembly--contig:-NODE-1731-length-10283-cov-3.136963_pt1 | contig 10283 bp, 13 predicted proteins | sample MGYA00242497_ERZ504576 | MGnify/ENA primary metagenome ERZ504576 (study PRJEB26092, sample SAMD00036296) | human gut metagenome | host: Homo sapiens | study: EMG produced TPA metagenomics assembly of...
TGCCAACGGTGCCGGTAAATCCACCACCCTGAAGACCATCTCCGGCCTGCTCCACCCGAAGACCGGCGACGTCCTCTACAAGGGCAAGAGCATCAAGGGCGTCCGCGCTCATAAAATCGTCGAGGCCGGTCTGGCACAGGTGCCGGAAGGCCGTCATGTCTTCCTGCATATGACCGTGGAAGAGAATCTGGACATGGGCGCTTATACCCAGCCTGCTTCCACCATCGCTCCCAACAAGGAGAAGGTCTTTGAACTCTTCCCCCGCCTGAAGGAGCGCCGCAAGCAGCTGGCCGGCACCATGTCCGGCGGCGAGCAGCAGATGCTGGCCATGGGCCGTGCTCTGATGAGCAACGCCTCCATGCTGATGCTGGACGAGCCCTCCATGGGTCTGTCGCCCCTGCTGGTGCAGGAGATCTTCGACATCATCCAGAACATCCACAAAGAGGGCATGACCATCCTGCTGGTCGAGCAGAACGCACAGATGGCCCTTTCCGTGGCAGACCGCGCCTACGTCCTCGAGACGGGCCGCGTGGTCATGGATGGCACCGGTGCTGAGCTGCTGACCAACGAGCGTGTCCGCAGCGCATATCTGGGCGGTTAAATTACAAAAAGTAAAAGAGGCGTGACCGCAAGGCCACGCCTCTTTGTTTTATATCAGCTGATTTTTTCAGCTTGTATATTTGCTGACTTCCAGCAGCTCCTCGGCCCGCTTGACTTGTTCCGCCGTGGGCGGGACAGCATCGGGCAGGGGATAAGGGATGCCGAGCTTCTGCCACTTGAAGAGGCCCAGCGTGTGGTAGGGCAGTACCTCTACCCGCTGCACCGTCTTGAGGGACGAGATGAACTCTGCGGTCTTCCGCAGGCCGTCTTCGTCGTCCGTCAGGCCGGGGACGAGAACATGGCGTATCCAGAGCGGCACGCCGAGGTCGGAGATGTGGCGCGCCATCGCAAGGATGTTCGCGTTGTCCCTTCCGGTGAGCCTGCGGTGCTTCTCCGGGTCGATCTCCTTCAAATCAAGGATGACGAGGCTGGTGGACTTCATCAGCCGGTCAAAATCGGCCAGATACGCCGCATCGTCGGGGCGGAAGGGCTGACCGGCGGTGTCCAGAGCCGTATGCACGCCCTTGGAGCGTGCCAGCTCGAAGAACGCCGTCAGGAACTCCATCTGACGCAGCGGCTCGCCGCCGCTGACCGTGATGCCGCCCTTTTTGCCCCAGTAGTTGCGGTAGCGCCACACCCGCTGGAAGAGCTTGTCCACCGTCCATTCCTCGCCGCCCTCAGCCCATGTCTCCGGGTTGTGGCAGTATTTGCACCGCAGGGCGCACCCCTGCAAAAAGACGACGAAGCGGACGCCGGGGCCGTCCACAGAACCGAAAGTCTCCAGCGAGTGGACGTATCCGATGGGGTTACAGAGCTGCATGGCAGGTACGGGAGATGACGTCCATCTGCTGCTCGCGGGTCAGGTCGATGAACTTGACGGCGTAGCCGGAGACACGGATGGTGAAGTTTGCGTACTCCTCCTTCTCGGGGTGCTCCATAGCGTCGATGAGCTTCTCCTTGCCGAAGACATTGACGTTCAGGTGGTGTGCGCCCTGGTCGAAGTAGCCGTCCATGACCTGCACCAGATTCTCAATGCGCTCGCCCTCGCTGTGGCCCAGAGCGTCGGGGTTGATGGTCTGGGTGTTGGAGATGCCGTCCAGAGCCAGTGGTAGGGCAGCTTGGCCACGGAGTTCAGAGAGGCCAGCAGGCCGTTCTGCTCTGCGCCGTAGCTGGGGTTGGCACCGGGTGCGAACGGGGTGAATGCGGCACGACCATCGGGCAGAGCGCCGGTGTACTTGCCGTAGACCACGTTGGAGGTGATGGTCAGGATGGAGGTGGTAGCCTCGGAGTTGCGGTAGGTGTGGCGCTTCTTGATCATCTCAAGGAAGGTGCGCAGCAGCCAGACGCCGATCTCGTCGGCGCGGTCATCGTCGTTGCCATACTTCGGGAAGTCGCCCTCGACCTCGAAGCCGGTGGCAAGACCCATCTCGTCGCGCACGACCTTGACCTTGGCGTACTTGATGGCGCTCAGGGAGTCGATGACGTGGGAGAAGCCGGCGATACCGGTGGCGAAGGTGCGGCGGACATCGGTGTCGATGAGGGCCATCTCAGCCTCTTCGTAGTAGTACTTGTCGTGCATATACTGGATGAGGTTCAGCACGTTGACGTACAGGCCGGCCAGCCAGTCCAGCATCTGGACGTACTTGGGCAGCACCTCGTCGTAGTTCAGGTACTCGCCGGTGATGGGGGCGTAGTTGGGGCCGCACTGCTCGTGGCTCTTCTCATCCACACCGCCGTTGATGGCGTAGAGCAGGCACTTTGCCAGGTTGGCACGTGCGCCGAAGAACTGCATCTCCTTGCCGGTCTGGGTAGCAGACACGCAGCAGCAGATGGAGTAATCGTCGCCCCAGACGGGCTTCATGACGTCGTCGTTCTCGTACTGGACGGAACTGGTGTTGATGGACACCTTGGCGGCGTACTTCTTGAAGTTCTCAGGCAGAGCAGAGGAGTACAGAACGGTCAGGTTCGGCTCCGGTGCAGGGCCCATGTTCTCGAGGGTATGCAGGAAGCGGTAGCAGTTCTTGGTGACCATGCTGCGGCCGTCCATGCCGATGCCGCCCACTTCCAGCGTTGCCCAGACGGGGTCGCCGGAGAACAGCTGGTTGTAGCTGGGGATGCGGGCGAACTTGACCATGCGGAACTTCATGACCATGTGGTCGATGAGCTCCTGAGCCTCGCTCTCGGTCAGGATGCCCTTGTCCAGATCGCGCTGGATATAAATATCGAGGAAGGTGGAGATGCGGCCCACGCTCATAGCGGCGCCGTTCTGGGTCTTGATGGCGGCCAGATAGCCGAAGTACAGCCACTGGCAGGCTTCCTTGGCGGTCTTAGCGGGCTGAGAGATGTCGTAGCCGTAAGCCTCGGCCATCTTCTTCATACCCTTCAGGGCGTTGATCTGGCGTGCGATCTCTTCACGCAGGCGGATGACGTCATCGGTCATGGTGCCGTCGCCGCAGTTGGCGAAGTCTTCCTGCTTGAACTTGATGAGGCGTCGATGCCGTACAGTGCCACACGGCGGTAGTCGCCGACGTACGGCCACGGCCATAGGTGTCGGGCAGGCCGGTGATGATGTGGGTGTGGCGGGCGGTCTTCATCTCGGGGGTATAGGCATCGAACACAGCCTGATTGTGGGTGCGGGTGTAGTCGGTGAAGATCTTGTGCAGCTCTTCAGAGGCTGGTAGCCGTAGGTAGTGCAGGCCTGCTCCGCCATCTTGATGCCGCCGTAGGGCATGAATGCACGCTTCAGGGGCTTGTCGGTCTGCAGGCCGACGATCTGCTCAAACTCTTTCAGCTCTCGTCGATGTAGCCAGGGCCGTACGCGGTCAGACCGCTGACGACCTCGGTCTCCATATCCAGCACGCCGCCCTTGGCACGCTCGGCCTTCTGCAGCTTCTGCAGGGCGCCCCAGAGCTTATCGGTGGCCTCGGTGGGGCCAGCCAGGAAAGACTCGTCGCCGTCATAAGGGGTGTAGTTCTTCTGGATAAAGTCGCGGACGTGACTTCCTCTTTCCAGATGCGGCCTTCAAAGCCTTCCCACTGTTCAAAATCGATCATTGGAACCTCCTTGCTCCGTTCCTGACGCTCCGACCAATCTGTTTTGCAATAATTAGTTAGAGCAGTCTAACTGTTTCGCCTTAAAAAAGCCGCCGATTGCGGTTTCTGAAAGACAGGGTGGTACAGGGCGCAGAGGTATTTGGATGGCAACCCCTGCGCTGTTTATGAGCCGCTGTAGACAGGCAATCGAGTCCGACTGCAACGGCCTGACAATATAATAACAGTGATTCTCAGAAAAAGCAAGAGGGAACCTGTGGATTTTCTACAAGAGATGGCTGTTTTTGTTATGAAAAATGCTCATGGAGGCCGCCGGAGAAAAATTTTTTGAAAATTTGAAAAACAGGCTTGACAGTCATGACAAACTATGGTATCCTGTTGTCACGGCGAGGTTAGTTAAACCTAACCAAAGCTCCTCCGATTCACTGCAAAGGGATGCCTGCAACTCTCTTTGAGGCGATTCGGTTCCTCCATTCCATTCTCCTATTTATTAAAAAGAGAAAGCGGCTTATGGTTTGCTCCGCTTTCCCTGCGCGCAGCGCGGGGCGCTCTGGTACGGCGCTCTGTGCAAAAAAGAACAAAATGCGGGACACACAGACTTGACCACCTGTGCGCCCCGCTTTTTGTTTTGCAAAGGGGGAGGCAGAACGTCGGCAGAGCTGTCTCTTGACACCCCGGGTGAGTGTACTATAATAATGTGTGTCGGAAAAACGAGAAAAGTTGTTTTTCTTCGGAACGATAAAATGGGAGGAAATGAATGAAAAAATTAGCGAGGGCCATCGTGAAGATGCGCAGGCTCATCCTCATCGCGGCGGTCCTGCTGCTCATCCCGGCGGCAGTGGGAGCCATCGCCACGCCCATCAACTATGACATCCTTTCTTACCTGCCTCAGGAGCTGGACTCCCGCGTGGGTCAGCTGCTGCTGGAAACGGATTACCATCTGGCGTCCACCAACATGATAACCGTGGAGGGGATGCCCACCAACGAGCTGCTGGCCATGAAGGCCGAGATCGACGAGGTGCCGGACGTGCTGAACACCTTCTGGCTCAGTGACGTGCTGGATCCGGCGGTGCCGACGGAGATGCTGCCGGCGGATGTCCAGCAGTTTATGTTCGGCAAGAACGACTCCACCATCCTCATCGTCCAGCTGGGCGGCTCCAGCGTCAGCGAAGAGACGATGCAGCCGTGGCCCAAATCAAGAAGATACTCCGGAAGGACTGCTTCTTCGGCGGCATCAGCGTCATCCTGAGCGACACCAAAGAGCTGGTCATGGGCGAGATGCCCTGGTATGTGCTCTGCGCCGTGGGCGGCTGTCTGCTGGTGCTGTTCCTCTCGCTGGAAAGCTGCTCACGCCGTTTTTGTTCATGCTGGGGCTGCTCTTCCCGCTGGTCTATAACTTTGGCACGAATATTTTCCTCGGTCAGGTCTGCTTTATCACCGCGTCGCTGGCGGCGGTCTTACAGCTGGGCGTGACGATGGACTTCTCCATCTTCCTGCTCCACCGCTACGACGAGGAAAAGAAGCTCTGTGCTCCAACGAAGAGGCCATGGAGAACGCCATCTGTAAGACCATGAGCTCCATCACGGCGTCCAGTCTGACGACCATCGCGGGCTTTCTGGCCCTCTGTGCCATGCAGCTGACGCTGGGCGCAGACCTCGGCATCGTCATGGCAAAGGGCGTGGCGCTGGGCGTCATCTGCACCATCGTCATCCTGCCCTCGCTCATTCTCTTCTTCGATAAGTGGGTGGAAAAATACCGCCACCGCACCTTTATGCCCAAGCTCACCAACCTGAGCCATTTTGTCTCGAAGCACCCGATGCCCGTCGTGGTGGTGTTCGTCCTGCTGATGATCCCCTTCGGGCTGGCCCAGAGCAAGACCGATATTTACTACAACATTTTTGCCGCTCTTCCGCAGGATATGCCCGGCATCGTGGGTACGAACAAGCTGGGCGAAGACTTCGGCATGATGACCAACCACTTCATCCTCGTCCGGGAGGAGCTGACCGCTTCCCAGGTGTCCACCCTCTGCGATGAGATAAAGGAGGTGGACGGCATCACCCAGGTGGTGAGCCTCGACTCCATCACCGGCCCGGGCTTTGAGACGGAACTTCTGCCCGACGAGCTGATGAACATCGTCCAGAACGGCGGTTACAAGCTCATCCTCGCCAATGGCCGTTATAAGTCGGGCAGCGACGCGCTGAACGCGCAGGTGGACGAGCTGGTCCGCCTCGTCAAGGAGGCAGACCCCGAGGGCCTCGTCACCGGCGAGGGTGCATGATGAAAGACCTCGTGGAGATCGCCGACGAGGACTTCAAAAATGTCAACATCTGGTCCATCGCGGCGGTGCTGGTCATCATCGCGCTGTCCTTCCGCAGCCTGTCGGTGCCGGTGCTGCTGGTGGCCAGCATCGAAGCGGCCATTGCCATCAACATGGGCATCCCGTACTTTATCGACGACTCGCTGCCCTTCATCGCCAGCATCGTCATCGGCACCATCCAGCTGGGCGCGACGGTGGACTACTCCATCCTCATGACCACCCGCTACCGCGAAGAGCGGCTGGCCCTCCGCTCGCCCAAGGCGGCGGCACAGCAGGCCCTCGAGCACTGCAGCCAGAGCATCCTGACAAGCGGCCTGACCTTCTTCGCGGCCACTTTCGGCGTCGCGGCCATCAGCAAGGTGGAACTGCTGGAAGTATCTGTATGCTCATCTCCCGCGGTGCGCTCATCAGTATGGTGGTTATCCTGCTGGTGCTGCCCGCCGGCCTGATGCTGCTGGACGGCCTCATCTGCCGCACCACCTACCACTGGCTCAACGCCCCCAACGCTGCAAAGGAGTGAATGCTATGAGAAAAACTCAGAATTTTCTGCGCCGCGCTGGCTCTGCGGCGCTTGCCCTGACCCTGACGGTCAGCCTCTGTCAGCCCGCCTTTGCGGCGACCAAGGCGCCCTTCTCGAAGGATGAGACGGTGTATGCCGTCATGGCAGCGGACGGCTCTGTCACCAAGACCACCGTCAGCGAGCATCTTTACAATGCCGACGGCCTCGCCGGTGTGGGGGACAGGTCCACCCTGAAAAACATCGTGAACACCGAGAGCTTCGCCGAGTACACCCGGAACGGCGATACGCTGGTCTGGAACACCGACGACACCGATGTTTATTACAAGGGCGACACGGACCGTCAGCTGCCCATCTCTGCCAAAGTGACCTACACGCTGGACGGCAAGACCGCCCCGCTCAGCGAGCTTCTGGGCCAGAGCGGCCACCTCGTGCTCACCATCGACCTGACCAACCATGAGACCGGCAAGGTGACTGTGAACGGCAAAGAGCGCACCATCGTCACCCCGCTGGTCACGGCGGTGGGCGTCGTGCTGGGCGATGACGCCAGCAATGTCAACGCTGTAAACGGCCTGCTGGAAAGTGCGGCCAAGAGCAGCGTCGCGGCCTTCGTCACCCTGCCGGGCGTGAAAGATTCCCTCGACGGCCTGCTTCCCGAACAGGTGAACGGCGTCGCCGAGTACTTACAGGACAGCGTGACCGTGGAGGCCGACGTGGAGTCGCTGACGGCACCTCAAATCCTGCTGGCCTGCGCGGCGAGCGCCGAGGCACTGGGGCAGGGGGATGAGGTCTTCGACCTCGACAGCCTCAACGATTTGACCGACGGCATCGCGGCGCTGAATGATGCCATGAACCAGCTGCTGGACGGTGCGTCGCAGCTGAAAGTGGGTGCGGCACAGCTTGCCGCCGGTTCGCTGGCTCTGCTGGATGGGGTCAACCAGCTGGACAGCGGCCTCGGACAGCTGACGGAAGGGCTGGACACCCTGACGTCCAACAACGCCGCCCTGACTTCCGGCGCACAGCAGGTGGCCGACGGCGTGCTGGACTCCGCCAACCAGACCCTCATGGAGAACGGCTCATCGACACCCCCATGACGTGGGATACGTATGAAGCCGTCATTGACGACATCCTCTCGCTGGGCGACAAGACGCTGGCGGCAGGCCGCAAAAAGATGGTGCGCACCATCTGGGAGCAGGCTCCGCAGTTCAAGGCCAGCCAGCTGGACATCGCGCTCTACCTCGCGGCCACCAGGACCGACCACGACCTTGAGGCCGCCCTGCGCCTGATGCAGAGCTTTTCGCCCGATTTCATCATGGGCTGGCTGAAAAAGCTCACCGACAGCGACGCCCAGCAGAAGATCCACGACGAGCTGGTCTATCAGACCGCCAACAGCGAGGATATGGCCAGCGTCCGCGCCCTGAAAGAAAATCTGGGCCAGATACAGTTCTTCGTGTCCAGCGTCGGCCAGTACGCCGACGGCGTGGCCGCAGCCGCTGACGGCGCACACACCGCCAAGGCCGGAAGCGCTCAGCTGGCCAGCGGCGCATCCGCCTGTATGACGGTGTGCTCCAGCTCCAGAACGGCACCGACCAGCTCAGCGGCGGCCTCGTGCAGTTCAATGAGGAGGGCATTTCTCAGCTCACCGGTGCGCTGGACGCGACCAGCTCCACGCCCTGCAGACCGTGGTGGAAGAGATGACCAGCCGCCTCGCCGACTACACCAGCTTTGCCGGTGTACCCGAGGGTGCGTCCAGCCGGGTGAAGTTCCTCTACAAGACCGCCGAGACGCCCGCCGAAACGGCTCCGGTGGAGACGGCGGCAGACACTGCCTCGGAGGGCAATTTCTTCCTCCGCCTGTGGCACCGCCTGCTGGCCCTGTTCGGGCTGTAAGAATATGAATACAAGGCCCCGGAGGACGTGTGAAGCCTCCGGGGCCTTGTGTTTCTCTGCAAAAAATGCAGCCGCTCCAGGCAAAGCATAAACCAGGGCGGCTGCATTTTTAAGGAGGTAAATGATTAGGAGAACATCCAAACAGTTATCTGGTGTGCAGTATCCGGATAACGGTCAGGCAAAGAAGGAGATGATCAGTGCGACGAGGAAACCTACGCCGCCGACCAGCGTTTCCATGATGGTCCAGGTCTTGAGGGTAGTCTTTTCATCCATACCGACAAGGCTCTTGACCAGCCAGAAACCGGAGTCGTTGAAGTGAGAACAGACGGTGGAGCCGCCTGCGATGGCAGCGGTGACACAGGCGAGGTAGAGGGGGCTGAGCTCGCTGATGCCGGGCATTGCAGAGATGATGCCCGCAGCCATGGTCATTGCCACCGTGAAGAACCCACGGAGATGCGGACCAGAGCGGCCACGATGAAGGCCACCAGAACCAGCGGCAGGCTGGCGTTTGCCACAGCGTTGCCGATGACATCGCCCAGACCGGAGTTCTGCAGCATGTAGCGCAGCACGCCGCCGCAGGCAGTGACCAGCAGGATCATGCCGGTAGGCTCCAGAGACTTGGTCATGATCTTTTCCAGCTGTGCATTGTTATAGCCGTGGCGGGTACCAGCAGATACATGGCAGCGATGGTAGCCAGCAGAAGAGCCATGAACGCTCGCCGAGGAAGGCCAGGACCGGCTGGATGCCAGCCAGAGCAGGCACGACCTTAGCCACAGAGTTTGCGATGATGAGCACCAGAGGGATCAGGATGATGCCCACGATGGTGCCGAAGCGGGGCAGCTTGCTCTCGTCGATGTCCTCCTGCTGAGCAACATGCTCGGGGACTTCGATCATGTATTTTTTGCCGCAGATAGAACCCCAGATGGGACCGGCGGCGATCATAGCAAAGATGCCGCAGAAGATGCCGATGAGGATGACCCAGCCGAGGTCAACGCCCAGTATGGAGGCCACCAGCACAGGACCGGCGTGGGAGGAATGAATGCATGGCCGACAGCCAGACCGGCCAGCAGGGGGATGACGTAGTACAGAACGGAGCGCTTGGTGCGCTTTGCCAGAGAGAAGGCCAGCGGGATGAGGATGATGAGGCCGGCATCGAAGAAGACCGGCATGGCCACCACAAGGCCGGTGATGCCCAGTGCCCATGCGGCTTTTTCGTCACCGAACTTCCGCACCATGGTCACGGCCAGCGTCTGCGCGCCGCCGGATTCCTCCAGAATGGCACCGAACATGGAGCCGAGGCCCACCAGAAGGGCGATGCCCTTTAAGGTGTTGCCAATGCCCTCGTTGACCGAGCCGATGATGTCGGACAGGGGCATACCGGCCATCAGGCCGATGCCGACAGCACCGATCAGGATGGAGATCATCGCGTGGACCTTGAACTTGATGATAAGGATGAGCAATAGGATCAGGCCTGCCACGGCAGCAAAAACCAGTCGTGCCGCATCGGGAGTCGCAACTGCTGTCATAGAAATTTCCTCCGTTTTTCGATTTTTGATTGCACTTATCCAAGCCGTCCGGGAAAACGCCCAGGCAGTTTACTTTTTGTTGTTTGCGTGGAGCAATTACTCCATGTATGCGCCCTTCATGGGGCTGACGGCGTGCTGAGAGTAGAGCTTCAGCAGACCCTTGGTGTACTTGGGAGCTTTGGGCTTCCAGTTGGCGCGGCGCTCGGCCAGGATGGCGTCCATCTCTTCGGGAGTCTTGGGCTCACCCTTCACGCCCACGATGGCCAGCTTGCGGTTATGTACGTCGATCTGGATGAGTCGTCCGGCTCCACCAGTGCGATGGGGCCGCCCACCGCAGCTTCCGGGCTGACATGACCGATGACCGGGCCGCGGCTTGCGCCGGAG
>ENA-OQCN01001732-OQCN01001732.1-human-gut-metagenome-genome-assembly--contig:-NODE-1732-length-10283-cov-1.949586_pt1 | contig 10283 bp, 20 predicted proteins | sample MGYA00242497_ERZ504576 | MGnify/ENA primary metagenome ERZ504576 (study PRJEB26092, sample SAMD00036296) | human gut metagenome | host: Homo sapiens | study: EMG produced TPA metagenomics assembly of...
TCTGTATATGCCTTTTCGACCTCTGCGGCAGCGTCCAGCATGGTGTCGGCTTTCGGGGTGATTTCAGGCGTTTTGCCTGTTCTCTGCGCCGTTCCAACTCTGTGTCAATAGATTTATCGTCCAACCATGCAAAATCGTCCTCTGCGCTTTCCGGTTCGGAAGCTCCCTGCGGGTCGGGCAGCGTGATTTGCTCTGCTGCCTGTTCGGGAATCTGAGGTTTTGCAGACTCTCCAATCCGATAGTCCTTATCGCTGAAACCTGCGCTGTTTAAGCCCTTGACGATATGCGCCACAGTATTGTTGAAGTCGTTGGAAGAAGTCAGCACATAGGACATATTGAGTGCGCTCTGCGTATGCTGACTCGTATGGGGCAGACGGAGAATCCGTCCCAAAATCTGCTCCACGTCAACCTGACTGGTCTTATTGGCGAGGGACGCAAGGATATAGGCAAAGGGGCAATCCCAGCCCTCTTTCAGCGCATTGACCGTGATAATATAGCGAATCGGACAGCTTGGGGACATCAAATCGGTGTTTTTCAGCTCGTTCACATCGGCGGTTCGAATGGCAATTTGCTCGATGGGGATTCCCTTGTCCACCAGCTTGTCCCGCAGTTTTTCAAAGGTTGTCGCGTCCTCCTTGCCCTTCGGCTGTGCCTGAAACAGCGCGATAGGACGGATATATTTGCCCGTTTTGGCATACTCCGCGCTTGCGATTTCTTCCAGTTTGTTCCGCAGGTCGATCGCGTCAATCAGCACCTCAGATTGGCTGTCCCGGTTATAGACGATCACGGGCAGCTTTACCATGTGTTCGTTTTTCAGCTGCACCGCGTCCACATAGGAAATGATATTGCTCTCCTTTTTCGGCGTGGCGGTCAAATCCAGCACAAAGCAGGGATTGAAGTTTTCCAGCATTTCAAGGCTCAATTCCGGACCGGCATGGTGGCTCTCATCCACGATGACAAGCGGGTTAAGCTGGTTGATAATCTGGAACAGGGCAGTTTTCGTCCGCTTTTTCAATGGGGCTGTCGGGCTTGCCCAGCACCTTTGCAAACTCGGCAAGATTGCTGTTCTCCTGATAGGCTTTCAAGACCTCCTTGCCGCGGCCACGGAACGAATCGTAGGACAGCACCATAACCGACAACTGCTCCGTTACGGCGGTGGGGTTGAAGTTCTGACCATTCAAAAGCTCCTGCTTGGTGTAGACCTCCACGCGCCCGCCGAAATCCACATCGATTTTCTGACGGTAGGGGTGGGAGGTGTCTTTCAGGGCTTTCGCCGTCTGCGTCAGAATCGCATCCGAGGGAACAAGCCACACGACCGCCTTTGTCTTGGTAGCGGGGAGTGCGTCAAAGATAGGGCGAACGGCGTTGCAGGCAATAAAGGTCTTGCCGCCGCCCGTCGGCACCTTGAAGCAGAGGTTCGGAACACCGGGTATAACGTTTTGGTATAGCCTAAAGCCGGGGCTGATTTTTCCTGCCAGAACAGGCGAAACGCCGCTGCGTCATTCTTTGTTTTGTTCAGCAGTTCCAGATAGCGGGTCAAGTCCGCTATGACCTTTTTCTGATAAGATTTCAGTTCCATACAGCGAACACCCCCTTACAGTCTGCTAATGTCTCTCGGAATCTTTTTGAATGTAACGCCCATTTTTGCCAGCTTGTCCTCGCTGATGGAACTGCGGTCTGCATAGATCACCGTACCATCGGCTTTTTCCGTAATGGTGGAGAGGAACGCATAGTCCAGCACCGTCACGCGCTGCGGCTCGTAGTAGAAGTAATAGCCCGTACTGTTGTGCTTGCCGAGGTAATACGGATTGCCGCCGCTGGGCGGGGCGTAGGGCTGCTTGGTTTCCATGAACCAGATGTATTCCCGGATTTTCTCCGGGGCAACGGCTTCATTCAGGCAATCGCCACAAGCAGCGGTTCGCCCAAGTCATAGAAGCTGAAATTTCCGCCCGTGCCCTTCACGGCGTTCTTGCCCTCACCGTAGCCTTGATAACGCGCTTGACGCGCTCGGCGGTGATGCTGTCGGCGTAGTCCATCATCTCAACGAGGATAAACTTGCGGTGCCCGCCGTCCGCCTTGTTCATGTTGAGGACGGCATGGGCGGTGGTGCCGGAACCGGCAAAGGAATCGAGAATAATGGAATCCTCTTTGCTATAAAATCCGAGCAAGTATTGAATAAGCTGTACCGGTTTCGGAAAATCAAAACTGATTCCCATATGGGCTAACTCGTTACTCATATTCTGCGTGCTTCCCAAATTCGACAAAACCGAAAGAACATGGCTAACCGTTTCACGCTTTTTTACCATCTCAATAGCGCCTGTCTTTGTGATTTCAAAAGTTGTAAATTGACCTTTACTATCAAGAACAGGCTTAAAGCCGTTATCAATGAATGCCTGTAAAATGTTTTTCGATGACCATCCGCTTTCTACCGTAACTGCCCCTGTCAGTTTACCGTCAACGACAGTGGCACGCTGATAGTAATAAGGGAAAGAGTCGTTCCTCGGCTCAATCACTAAATCTGAGACCGAACAAGGAAAACCGCGGGGCAATTCTACTTTGGACATTGGATTCTTAGGGCCGTTTTTTACAACGGTGTTGCGAATCTCATCATTATAGATTTTACTTTTCTCAGTCGCATTTGGATCAACACCAGATGGCAACCCCAAAAGATCAGGGTTTTTCATATAGCAGAGGATATATTCGTGGCATATTTTAATTTTTGCCTGATTATCAAAATTCCCGTCAGAACGCCATACAAGCTGCGCAACGAAATTTCTGCGTCCGAATATCTCATCACATACCATGTGCAGTGTATCTGCTTCATTATCATCAATACTAATAAAGATGATTCCATCTTCAGCCAGTAACTTGTATAGGAGCTTTAGCCTGGGGTACATCATACACAGCCACTTATCATGTCGAGTGAGATCTTCACCCTCGTTCCCAACAGTAATGTTAATCCATGCTTGAATTTTAGGGTCATCTACATTGTCTGAATATACCCATGCTTTGTTCTTTTCGGAACTTTTTGCTGTGTTGTATGGCGGATCGATGTAAATGCACTTGACGCGCCCCTCATACCGGGGCAACAGCGCTTTCAGGCTTCCAGATTATCGCCCCGGATGATCATGTTCTCGCTGCCGTTGTCCGCATCTGTCTGTCCGTTTCATCAAAGCTATACTTGCGCTCCAACACCCGAAACGGCACGTCCTGATGGTGATTGATCACCTTGCTTTTTCCAATCCATTCAAGTGTTGGCATGGCTGATTTCCTCCGTAATCGTGTTATCCTCATTTCAAATGAGGGTATTTCTTCCCTGACCCTCAGCAGTAATGAGGTCACTTCTGGCTATGTCTGTATAGCGGTTATTGTGGTAAAAGACCTATCCTGTGGCGGAAGGACTAATTTTTTGTCCAACGCTGTCATCGTTTGTCGAATCGACGAGTATGGCTAAACAGGATAACTATAAGAAAGAGAGGACCGAAACGGCCCTCTCTTTTCATTTTTCGGATTTTGGAATGCGCGGGTATATCTCAATGGTGAAACCATCAGGACTTTTTTTGCGCTTCTCGTTTAGCTTCTGGTAGACGACCTTTTCGAGCACCTCTTTTAGGAGAGCGTTTTTCTCCTCGGCCGTTTCGAGCAGCGGGTACACGTCGAGCAAATTCTTAACCTTAGGGATGATGTCACGGCGGCTGGTCTCCCGGAGATTCTCCTCGGTCAACTCACGGGAGCAGCGGGTGACGCTATCCTTTGCGGAAGCGATTTTGTCGGAGAGCATTCGAGAACGGGACAGAAATGTGTCTGTGTCGTAGATGCCCTGCTCGAGGAAGTCGTGGGTGCGTTCGAGCTGCTGCTGCAATTTGCGGAGCTCGGCCTCCGCGCTGGTGAGAGCTTTTTCCCGGACGCCGACCGACGACACGGAGGACGACGCGGCAGCAGAGCTCCACTCGAGCTCATAGCCTTTCATCCACTCGGAGAGGCCCTGTATGACGCGCTCCTCGACGATAGGGAGATAGCTCGAGCAATTCGGGCAGCCGCGACGAGGGCAGCGCACGACCGGCATATCTGGATGGACAGGGTTTATCATCCGCATCATCTGCCTGCCGCACTCGGAGCAGACGAGCAGACCGGCCAGAGGATTCCGGACAACCTTTTCTTTGCGCGTGGAAGTATTCTCACTCCGGGTGAGCTTATCGTTTGCGAGCTCAAATGTTTCTTTCGGAATGAGCGGAGGGTGAATGCCTTTGAATACGCACTCTTTCTCTGGGTCGCAGGACCGCGCACAGAAACGACCTTGCCGTCAACCACTTTCTTCTTCGTCTCACGCTGCCCCAGCGCACCATGCCGATGTACGTCGGATTCTTGATGATTCCGCGAATGGTGATTCTTGCCCATTGCGAACCGGACGGAGACGGGATGCGCATATCGTTGAGCCTCGTGGCGATTGAACCCAAAGACAGCGGGCGAGCGGAACCATCCTCGTCCTGCAAACCGACCGTGTACAGGTCGAAAATCATACGAACTATTGCGGCCTGCTCCTCGATGGGCTCGAGTGAGCAGCCCTTTTCGTTTTTGAGCTTTACCCGACGATAACCAAAGGGAGCTAGACCGGACGGCCATTTGCCCTCTTTGGCGGAGGCGAGGCGACCGCGCTGCAACCGGCGGTTGATGATTTTGTACTCGCGGCGGCTCATAAACAGGCCGAACTCGAAATACTCCTCGTCGAACTCGTTGTCAGGGTCATACGTTTTTATAGGGGTTATTATTTTTGTCCCGGAGAACTTGAATGTCTGCGCGATGATGCCTTGGTCGATGGTGTCGCCGCGCGCCAGACGCTCGACCTCCATGACGAGGACGCCGGACCAGACGCCCTGCTCGACCTCGGAGAGAACCCGTTGCATCATTGGGCGGGCAGCGATGGTGTCACCAGAGACGACCTCACGGTAAATATCGGTCACGTTGAGATGCTGCCTTTTCGCCAGCTCGAGCAGAGTGTGCTCGTGCCGGGAGAGCGTTTCGCCCTCGCCGTGTGCCTCTGCCTCGAGGTCGGAACGAGACTTGCGCAGGTATATGAGATACTGCTCCATGATGACCTCCAAACAAAAAGGCCCGCGCCGGAGCGCAGGCCAATAGGTTACTTGTTGCTGTCTTTTAAGGCCGCAACATCGGCCTGCAAGAGGCTATCCAGAATAGAGGCGGTCTTGGCCTTGAGCGTGTTCTGCTTCTCCATAATCTGCGGGAAAGCATCTGCCAGGTCTCCCCCGCAATCAGCAGGATGCTCTTTATCTCGCCGCGACCGGTTTGCAGCTCAGAGAACAGCTCGCGGTACAGGGCCAGCTCTGCTGCGTTCTGCGCGTTCATGCACCGGGAGAGCAGCACATAGACCGAATCGAACGTCGAGGAGACGACGGCGCGGAGCTCTTTCGAGAGGGCGTCATATCTGCGCTTGAAGTTTGCGTTGTCCTGACGGAACGCCTCGTTACCGTGGGCGCGCTCATCCTCGCGGCCCAGCAGATAGTCAGTGGTTACCCCGAAATAGTCCGCCATCTGGCAGAGCAGGGCGAAATCTGGCTCTTTGCCCTCGGTCTCGTAGCCGGAGACCGTAGTGCGCTGCTTGCCGCAGAGGCGGGCAAACTCTGCCTGCGTCAAATCTTTCTCCTTGCGGAGCGCGACCAACCGTTCAGAAAACTTATCCATACAGACGTACCTCCCTAAGACTTTTATATTGTATCACAAAAATCCCCTCACGGGGACAAATGACGCTAACTGCGTCATAAATAGCAAAAAATTTTTGAAAAAACTTGACTTTGACCCAATTAGGGACTATAATAAACCACAGAAAGACCCCAAAAGGGTCACACAGAAAGGAGGAGACAGGCGGAATGCGGAAAAAGCTGCAAACGCTCCGAGAGGGCGCAGGCTATACCCAGCAGACTTTCAGCGAGCGACTTGGCGTGAGCCGGAGCCACTACGCACAGATTGAGAGCGGAGACAAGAATCCGTCCCTCAAGCTGAGCCTGAAAATCAAGCAGGCCCTCGGCTATCCCTACGACGACCTTTTTTTTAACCCGAAGCGACCCGTTTTGCGTCATTAACACGAAACGATGACGCCAAAAGCAAACATTTGGCGTTTCCTTGTAAATATTTTAACCGAAAGGAGGCACGGAATAAATGCCTAAAATGGCAACGAAGCCGCAGATAACGTGTTCTACAAGGCACGAATCGCAGCGGCATCGTGGAACGACCGGCTAGGCAGCAGAGAGGGTGCGTCAGAGGTGACCGGCATCGACCGGACGCGGCTCGCCAACATCGAGCTCGGAACCATCAACCCGCACCCGGAGGAGGTCCTGATGCTGTCGGACACCTACAACGCGCCGGAGTTGCAAAACCATTTCTGCTCGCACCTCTGCCCGCTCGGCATCGGGACAATTTCACCGATTGAGCTGGAAGAGCTCGAGCGGGTCACATTGCAGCTCATTTCGGCAATGAAGTCGTTGCCGGAGGTCAAGGACGGGATCATCGACATTGCGGCCGACGGCGTCATCGACGCGAAAGAAAAGCCGCGCATGGAACAGTACCTTGAAGTCCTCGACGAGATAACGAACAAGGCACAGACCTTGAAGCTCATTTACAGAAAGCAATTCGGAAAACAGGAGGTGTAAAAAGTGTTGGAGGCGAAGCAGAGCGGGAACGTCGTGGAGGACTTCACCATCGGGAACACCCGAATCAAGATTTGCGACGACTTCTGCCGGACCCGGACGAGCGGAGAGGTCAAAGAAATTCTCAACCGCGTCGCACGGAGGACGGTCGGCTCGCTCACGGCAGCCGCCACACCTGATTATGGATGCGCTTAAAAGAAAGATGGAGATTGCGGCCGTTGCATTTTTCTGCACAGTCACCGCACTCATTGCGGCTTGCTCCTGCGCGACGACGGCCGCAGCAAACCTCGCACAGCAGACAGCGGCAGCACCGGCAACGGAATATGTGACGCTCGCTACATGGAGGTGCAGCCAGAGGCCGAACAGGAGCCGGAGCTCCTCTACGACGTGCCCATGAGCGACGAGCTGCAACGGTACATCCGGGAGCAGGCGGAGCGGCAGGACGTCCCATTTGAAATCGCCCTCGCCGTCATCGAGCGGGAGAGCAGCTACCAGCGGATGCGGTCAGCGACACCGGAGACTTCGGCCTCATGCAGATTAACATCTGCAATCACCGCTGGCTCTACGAGGAGCTCGGAATTACGGATGTGATGGACCCGGAGCAGAACATCGAGGCTGGCCTATACATCCTCGGGCAGGCGTTCCAAAAGTACGACGACCCGGACAAGGCTCTCATGGCCTACAACATGGGCGACAGCGGCATGAAATCAGCGTGGAGCAAGGGCCAGCACAGCAGCAAATACAGCCGCGCAGTCATTGAGACGGCGCAGGCCCTCAAGAGAAAGGAGCACTAAATGAACTGGAAGATTCACAGAGCGATTCTCATTGCGGCCATCTGGATTGCAGAGGTCCTCTCGGCCGGTATCTGCGGATTCATCGCCGCGCTGGCACTCATTCCGGCCAGCTACGCCGCACGCGGCTACTTCGCCTTTGGTGGCGAGTGGCTTATCGTGCTCGGCGTCACGCTGCTTGCGTTCCACGTCATCAACAACGCATTCTTCAAGATGCTCAAGGACCACTGAAAGGAGGTGAACCACATGGCTGAACAGAACCTTTTCTGCCTCTGCGGCAGATGCTCGCGCAAGCTGCGCAGCGCGGCTGCCCGTCGCGTCGGTATGGGCTCGACCTGCTGCCGCAAGGAGACGGGCAAGACCATCACCCAGTTGCTCAAGGAGCTGGACGAGCAGGAGCCGCAGCAGCGGCAGAGCAGCAGGAGCCGGATACACAGGCATAAAAAAAAGAGCCGCGCTCGAAAGCGCGACCCTCTTGTCGGACAAGCCTATTGTATCTCGCTCCACATCAAAAGTCAACAGGAGCGTGAACCATGAACGAACAAAACAAACACGCTGCGCTCACCATTGCACAGCAGTACCCGCCCGCGCAGTACAACCTCCTCGTCCCGATGCAGACCGTGACGGAGATTGCCGACATCCAAAAGCCGGTGATGAACTCCGTGAAAATCAGCACCGACCTCAATGACGGCGAAATTTATGAGATGGAGAAAGCCAAGGACGAGTGGCGCGACAGCAAGGGGTACGTCCACAAAGCGACCCCGGCCAAGTACGCCCTCACCAAAAAGGGTCTCACCAAGCTCATGCGAGCCGCAGGATCAAGATTCTTTCCAGCCGCCCGGTCGTCCCGTCCACCTGCCAGAAGTGCGCGGAGGCCAACCGCAGCATCGGAAAGCCGATTCGCTGCGGAGGCTGCCCCAACAAGGACGTCAAGCACGAGGTCCGAATCAGCGTCCCGCAGCTCACCGGCGAGAACGTCACCATCGTCGCCCATAAGGAAATTGCGGTGGATGATGTAACGGCCGGGATGACGGAGAAGCAGCGGGCAGAATTTATGAAGTTCCGCAGCGAGATGTGCGAGAGCAAGGCTCTCAACCGCGCCCTCCGCACCGCGATGCAGATTAAGTCCAGTTACCTTATCGAGGAGTTCGGAAAGCCCTTTGTTGTGGCTTACCTCGTCCCGAACCTTGACAATCCGACCGTCCGTGAGGAGGCGGTAAAGTCCATGTTTGGCGCGGCGAATGACCTGTACGGCAGCCGCCCGAAAACCAGCCACACGGTCTATGTGGACGATGACGACGACGGCTATGTGCAGCCGGAGCCGGATTTTGAGGTCGGACAGGAGCAGCCCCAGCAGGAGCAGCAGCCCGAGAGACCGGCGCAGCGGCCTCGCCAGCAGCAGCCCGCGCCGAGTAACCGACAGCAGGGCCGGAACGGCGACAGCGAGTTCTGCGCGGACTGCGGTAAGCAGGTCGGCCTCGACGTAGCAGAGTACAGCCGCAAGCATTTCGGCGGAGTGGCTTATTGCCGCGACTGCCAGAGAAACCATACATGGAGGAAATGATTATGATGATTCTTTCGCAGGACGGCATGGTCGCCGTCAATTCGGACAACGTGGCAATGTTTGAGGTCAAGGAGACTGAAACAATCCCTCACGAGGCACAGCTCATGGCGACCATCTTTATTTCCGGCGGCGGACGTTACACCAACGCCGAGCGCACCTGCTGCCCTATCGGGACGTTCCGCAGCCCGGACCGCACCGAGCTCGCAAAGCTCGCGCTGGACTACATTTCGTTCAGCATCAGCTCCGGCCACAAGGCTCTGCGCAGGTTCCGACCGAAGATGAAATGAGGAATATTCAGGGCGCGAAGTCTCGTGCGGATGCAGCGCGGCGCGGCAAGCTCGACGACATCATCAAGGAGCTGCTCAAGGAGGATATGTGATGCTGAAAGTATTGCACACCGGAGACTGGCACATCGGCAGTTTCCCCGGGCCGGAGGTCGGCGGACAGAATGCCCGCTTTCAGGACATCTGCCGCTGCTTGATTTTCAGGCGATGTACGCGGAGGAGCACCGGCCGGACCTTATCGTCGTCTCTGGCGACATTTTCCATCAGGCCCGCGTATGGTCGGACAGAGGTCTCCGCGAGAGCCGGACAGCCATAGACCACATCCGGCGGCTTTCCAACGTGGCCCCGACCGTCGTGTTGCGCGGCACTCCGAACCACGACAGCGAGGAGCAGTTCGAGATGCTGACGACGGCTTTTTACGGTGATGATTCGGTCAGCGTCGTAACGGAGCCGGAGGTGCTCCACATCCACACCTACCACGCAGCACGTAGATGTGGCGTGTATTCCGGGCTTTGACCGTGGCGTACATCGGGCAGCGCACCCGGGCCTCTCTCGAGAGGAGGAAACGCAGGTGTTCACGGACGAGCTGGCAAAGGTCGTTCTCGGCCTGAAAGCACAGTGCGAGCCGGTGTGACGAGCATCCTGTCCACGCACTTCACCGTCCCGGGATGCAACATGGAGACGGCCAGACCGCGCTATTTGCACAGTTTGAGCCCGTCATCTACCCTGCCACCCTGAAAGCCGCAGACTTTGACCTCGTAGCACTCGGCCACATTCACCGGCCGCAGCAGCTCCCGGAGGCAGGCCGCGCGGTGTTTTACTGCGGCAGCATTACCGGCCTCAACTTCAACGACGAGAATCAGCCGCGAGGCTTTTATATCCACGACATCGACGACGACGGGGAGGCATGGAGCGAGTACGTCGAAACGCACCGGAGTCGAGACATCCGCCTCGGAGAGGATGACGTCCATGCAATGCTGAG
>ENA-OQCN01001735-OQCN01001735.1-human-gut-metagenome-genome-assembly--contig:-NODE-1735-length-10279-cov-3.121060_pt1 | contig 10279 bp, 14 predicted proteins | sample MGYA00242497_ERZ504576 | MGnify/ENA primary metagenome ERZ504576 (study PRJEB26092, sample SAMD00036296) | human gut metagenome | host: Homo sapiens | study: EMG produced TPA metagenomics assembly of...
TCCGCTTCTTGTACACTCAATGTGAACGCATTATATTCCCATCAAATCCGCTTTTAAATCCACATGAATCGCAATGGCATAACATATTATCATGAATACGCTTCTTTAGGATAGTCAATCGATTCAAGAAATGTACGCACCATTTTACTAGATACCCTTCCATGATTTTGCCACTCATCCTGTGTTTTAAAAGGTGTACAATAGCTTACATCATGCAACAAACACGCAATTATTAAATCCTCTACATTCAACCCTTCTTTTTCAGCAATTTCCTTTCCAATATTTGCGACACGATACGAATGAGCCAAACGATATGTATCCTTTATTTTCAATTTCAAATAGTCTTGAGCCTTAACTAAGTACTCCATATATTCATTATATTATTTCTTTCAGAAAATTTCTGAAAAAAGCTTATGTTCATGGTATGATATACGAAAGGAGTTTTTTATTATGAAGTTAAATGTCGATTTAGAAAATCATTCATATCCAATATATATTGAAAGAAACGCAATTCAAAAAGTACATGAATATATTCCTGTATCAAGAAAGATTGCGATTATCACAGATACAGGTGTGCCTGAAAAATGGGTCAATATTGTCAAACAACAATGTCCAGATTCATTTGTATGCACCATACCACAAGGTGAACCATCCAAATGTTTTGATCAATATAAAAGCTTTTAGAAGAAATGATTTCACACAACATGTCTAGAAAAGATGCCATTATTGCACTAGGCGGTGGGGTTGTCGGAGATCTTGCAGGTTTTGTTGCTGCAAGCTACATGCGCGGCATTGATTTCTACAACATTCCAACAACTGTATTAAGCCAGGTTGATTCAAGTGTAGGTGGTAAAGTTGCCATTGATATGGGTTCCTACAAAAATATTGTCGGTGCATTTTGGCAACCTAAAACTGTTATTATCGATCCAAACGTATTATCGACGCTTTCCCTTCGCCAACAACACAACGGTCTTTGTGAAGCACTTAAAATGGGACTAATTCTAGATGATCATTTAGTCTCTTTATTTGAACAAGAAACATTAGATATCGATGCGATTATTACGCGTTCCATTGAATTAAAGAGAGATGTAGTTCAACAAGATGAAAGAGAAAGTAATCTTAGAAAGATTCTAAACTTTGGACATACCATTGGACACGCCATTGAATCTGCATATGGATTAAATACATATCTTCATGGAGAATGCGTGGCGATGGGTATGTTATTCTTTATTGAAGATGAGACATTAAAACAACGCGTATTAAATATATATAGAAAGCTAGATTTGCCACAAGTACCAGACTATGATACTGCCACACTATTAGAATATGTAACACATGATAAGAAAAGCAGTCATAATACCGTATCTACAATTCTAGTAAAACAATCTGGTTCTTATATCATCAAAGAACTTTCTTTTAAAGAAATACAAGAAGTATTAGAAAGAGGACCTTATGAAAAATAATTTCGGTACAAATATATCTTGGACATTATTTGGTGAAAGCCACGGTCCTGCCATCGGTATTACATTAGATGGTCTTCCTGCAGGCTTTAAGGTGGATATGGAACAAATCAAATCGGACATGGATAAGCGTAAGGCAACAGGTAAAATTTCAACCCAAAGACACGAAGCGGATGAAGTCATATTCTTTCTGGAATGTATAATGGCTATACAACAGGTACAGCACTTACCATTCTAATTGAAAACCAAAACACAAAGTCAAAAGACTATTCTGCTTTTCATGGAAGATTGCGTCCTGGACATGCTGATTTTACTGCCTTTGAAAAATACAATGGATATCAAGACTATCGTGGTGGCGGACACTTTTCCGGAAGACTTACCGCATGCATTGTAGCTGCTGGAAGTATATGTCGACAAATTCTGAAATCACAAGGCATAGTAATTGGATCACACATTGAAAGTTTATATACCCTTTCGGATATTCCTTTTTCTAAAGACTACACTGTTCTAGAAAAACAAATTCAAGAAGTCAATGATAAAAATTTTGCGGTTTTAGATAATCAAGTCAAAAATCAAATGATTCAAGAAATCGAAAAAGCAGCTGCTGAAGGTGATTCATTAGGTGGTGTTTTAGAAACCGCCGTTATAGGCCTTCCTGCAGGACTAGGAGAACCTTTCTTTGATTCTGTAGAAAGCATTTTATCCCACTTGATTTTCTCTGTACCAGCCGTCAAAGGTGTTTCCTTTGGCGAAGGATTTGGCTTTGCGAAATTAAAAGGCTCACAAGCCAATGATGCCTTCCGTTTTAATGATAAAATTGAAACTAAGACAAATCACAATGCCGGAATCAATGGTGGCATCACAAATGGTATGCCGATTTTGATCCATACTTGTATCAAGCCAACACCATCGATTTTTAAAACACAAGAATCTGTGGATTATCTTTCAAAAGAAAACGTGGATCTTAAAATTCAAGGAAGACACGACCCATGCATCTTGCACCGAGCAAGAATTGTTGTGGATAGTGTAGTTGCATTTGGTTTATTAGATTTATATATGTCTAGGCTTGCCATTAAGCCGCTTCAGGGGGATTTTGAATGAAAGTAAAAGTAACACCAAGTAAAGTACATGGAAATGTAAAAATACCTGCATCAAATCTATGGCTCATAGAGCATTGATTTGCGCCTCATTAAGTGATGGTACAAGTATTGTTTCCAATGTCACAAACTCAAAGGATATTGAAGCAACTGTTGGCTGCATGAAAGCTTTGGGAGCTAAAATTAAACAGATTGATGAAACTACATATGAAGTAACAGGTACAAATCTTTTTAAACAAGAAGGAAACATTACGTGTAATGCGAATGAATCCGGTTCTACTTTACGTTTTTTGATTCCACTTGCCGCATGTACAAATGCCAAAGTTAAATTTTTAGGTCAAGGAAGATTGCTTCAAAGACCTATGGATGTATATGAAAATGAATTTAAAGAACAAAACATTGAATTTAATCAATCGGATAAAGAAATCATTGTACGTGGAAATCTACAAGCAAAAGACTATGTTGTACAAGGAGATATTTCCAGCCAATTTATTACAGGATTCATGTTTGTCCTTCCATTATTAAATCAAGATAGTACACTAACAATTACTAAGCCTTATGAATCGAAGAGCTATGTAAATCTTACGATTCAAATGCTAGCAAAATTTGGTATTGAAATTATAGAAACTAGTTCAAATTCATATTTAATCAAAGGAAACCAACACTATAAAGCACAAGATGTTTCTGTTGAAGGAGACTTTTCTCAGCTAGCCTTTTTTGCGGTATTAGGCACTTTAAACAATGCTCTTTCATGCTCCAATATGGATATGTCTAGTATTCAAGGTGATAAGGCAATACTAGATTGTATTCCTAGTTTTACAAGTAACAAGGATACAATCACGTTCACAAAAAAACAACCTGCACCACAAACTATCGACTTATCAAATTGTCCAGATTTAGGACCAATCTTATGTGTCTTAGCCAGTTTCACAAATGGTGAAACAAATATTGTGAATGCAGCTCGTTTACGTATGAAAGAAAGTGATCGTATTCTTGCTATGGAAACCGAACTTAAAAAATGGGGTGTGGATATTACTTCTACATTTGATTCCATTCAAATTCACGGTAAAGAACACTATAAATCAGATAATACAGTAGAAATCTTTGGACATAATGATCACCGTATAGTTATGGCAATGACAGTTTTTGGGTTATGCGCAGAATCTGAATGCATTATTGATGATGCCCAAGCCATCACAAAGAGTTATCCTACTTTCTTTGAAGACATTCAAAGCTTAGGTGGAAAGGTTGAGATTCTATGACAAACATTGCGATTATCGGACTTGGATTAATGGGAGCAAGTTTTGCGAAGAAACTAACACACTTAAACTACAATGTTTATGGTATTGATGTTTCTAAACAAACGATTGATAAAGCCAAAGAATTAAATATTATTGTAGATGGTAGCACAAATCCTTTAGATGTCATTTCAAAGTGTGATACATTTATCTTCTGTCTATATCCAACTAAAATTCTTCCTTGGATCGAAGTCTATCAAAATGATATTCCTAAACATTCATTATTAATGGACATCAGTGGTGTTAAGACAAATATTGTCAAACCTATTCAAAATGTATTACGCGAAGATCTTGAATTATTAAGTATTCACCCCATGTGTGGTAGAGAATCTCGTGGTATTGAATTTAGTGATGAAACGATTTTTAAGGGTTCAAACTTTATTCTTGTTCCTACTCAAAAGAATAAAAATGAAACAGTTGAAGCCGTAAAGGAATTAGCTAACAAGATGGAATTTGGCAGAATTTGTACATTATCTATTGAAGAGCATGATAAAATGATTGGCTTCTTATCACAATTAACCCATGTCATTGCGGTATCTTTAATGAATACACATGATAATGCACATCTTGTAGAATATACAGGAGATAGCTTTAGAGATTTAACGCGTATTGCGAAAATCAATGAAGATCTATGGACGGAACTCTTCATTATGAATAAAGATATCTTATTAGATGAAATCAACCAGTTTATCGATTCAATCTCTCACTTTAGAGATTCTTTAGAACAAGAAGATACACAAGAAATGAAGCGTCTATTCATTCAATCCACAAAGCGTAGAGATAAGTTTAATAAAACCGATGCAAAGAAGAGATAATGCTCTTCTTTTTTTATACTTTTTTTGGCATAATAAAAAGTGGAGGTTTTACAAATGAAAACGAATACAATAAAAAGTTTTTTAACTATTACACTCGCCATGTTTATCATCAGTGTCGCCATATATTTCTTCTTAATTCCTAGTGGTGTTATTACCGGAAGTGTTACTGGTTTAGCTATGGTTTTAGCTAAAATCACAAGCCTATCTATTTCTACACTTACCTTTGTGATCAACGCCTTATTGTTGATTCTAGGTATCATTCTAATTGGTAAGGAATTTGGGGCAAAAACGATTTATGCCTCTTTATTATTACCTTTATTTCTAGCTGTATTTGAAAGAATCTATCCAAACAATATTTCTTTAACACAAAATGCTGTTTTTGACATGGCTACATATACATTAATTTTAGCTTTTGGACAAACCATACTATTTCGTGTAAATGCATCGAGTGGTGGAACAGATATTATTGCGAAAATCGTCAATAAATATACACATATGGATCTAGGCAAAGCTTGTACATTAGTCGGTCTACTCATTTGTACAACAAGTCTAATTGTATATGATATTGGTGCTTTAGTGGTTGGTGCATTGGCAACTTTAGCCAATGGTCAGGCTGTAGATTATTTTATTGATGGTTTTAATAAGAAAAAGAAGATTTGTATCTTATCCAAAGAATATGAAGTGATTCAAGATTATATTATGAACACATTAAAGCGTGGTGTTACTTTATATTCGGCAAAAGGTGGTTATGATAAAACAGAACATACAGAACTTGTCACAATCATGGCTACAAATGAATATAAAAAATTACTATATTATCTTCAAGAAAGTGATATTGAAGCATTTGTAACGGTATCTACAGTTAATGAAGTCATCGGTACTTGGAACACTAAGAAAATCACATTTAAAAGGACTCAGTCTCATAGTTTAATTGCACTTTCGATAATCCTTTTTGTATTCGAAATGGATTGTGATATTTTGTTTTTAATATACAAAAAGACTGTAGCGACTCACATATCGCTACAGTTTTATTATTTATATTGAACTTTTATTAAAGGTTTATCTAATTGATCGCCTTTTTCCAATTTAGAAATACGCTCATCATTAACAACTATCATCATTGTAATCGTATTATAGCCTTTTTCTTCAATCATTTCTTTATCGAAACATACAATAGGCTGACCTTTATTCACTCTATCATTTATATTCACTTTCTTAACGAATCCTTCGCCTTTTAATTCGACTGTATCCAATCCAACATGAATCAATATTTCAATACCATCCTCTGATTGAATCCCAATCGCATGAAGGCTGTCTTGGATCATAACAATTTGTCCATCAATAGGTGAAATAATTTCTCCATTACTAGGGTTGATTGCGATTCCATCACCTAGTAATTTGTCTGCAAAAACTGAATCAGGAACATTTTCAATAGGCACAATATCTCCTTGCGCACATTTAAAAGATTTCTAATTCATTTACTTTCTTTCTAAAAAACATTTATTGACTCACTTTCTCTACATATTCTTCAAAATCACTTTTTATAACTGTTACCTGTGGACCATAAATGATTTGAATTCCTTTACCCTTTTTAATTACCCCTTTTGCTCCGGATTCTTTTAACAATTCTTCATTCACTAAATTTTCATCTACAACAGTTAAGCGAAGTCGAGTTGCACAAGCATCAATATCCACTAAATTGTCAACTCCACCTACTCCTTCTAGAATTAATTCTGATTTCGTGTTATTTTTATTTTTCAAATCCTCTTTAGTATACAATTTAATATTTGTTGAATTTTCTTCACGTCCTGGTGTCATAATATTAAATTTCTTAATCAAGAATGAGAAAATTAAATAGTATGCTATTGCATAGATTACAAATAAAACTAACATCATTGGCCAATTTGTTTTTGTTGGTCCTTGAAGTAATCCATAAAGTGTAAAATCAATCAAACCACATGAGAAAGTTGTTCCAATACAAATATTCAACAGATGACATAATAAGAATGATAAACCTGCTAAACCACAGTGTAAAATAAATAGTGCTGGAGCAATAAATAAGAATGTAAATTCAATTGGTTCTGTAATACCAGTTAAGAATGAAGTTAAACCTGCTGAAAACAATAAACCTGCTACTACTTTCTTATTTTCAGGTCTTGCACATTTATACATAGCGTATGCCGCTGCAGGTAATCCTGCCATCATAAATGAATATTTACCACTCATAAAACGACATGCATCTACGCTAAAGCGTACCGTATTAGGTGATGCCAATTCTGCAAAGAAGATATTTTGTGCACCTGCAACTACAACTCCATCAATAGTTGCCGTTCCACCAAGTGCTGTCTGCCAAAATGGGATATAGAATACATGGTGAAGACCAAATGGAATCAATGCACGTTCAAGGAATCCAAAAATAAATGTTTCTGCATATCCAGAAGCTGTTACTAAATTACCTAATGTAAAGATTCCACTTTGTACAAATGGCCATACAAAGAAGCAAAGAATTCCTACGAAAATATACACGATAGTACTAATAATTGGTACGAATCGAACTCCTGAAAAGAATGATAATGCCATAGGCAATTCTTGTTTGTAGAACTTATTATGTAATGCTGCAACTCCTAATCCTACAATAATTCCTCCAAATACACCCATTTCTAAAGATGTAATTCCTAGTACACTAGATAATTGTCCTTGCAAAACAAAATCTGCCTGACTTCCATCTGGAAGAATATAACCAGAAATCTTTAGCATCGCATTAATAGATGTGTGCATTACAATAAACGCAATTCCAGATGATAAAACTGCAACTGCCTTTTCTTTTCTTGCCATACCTAGTGCAACTGCTAATGCGAAAATCAAAGGTAAATTTCCAAAAATCGCTGTACCTACCTGAGACATAATCGTTAATAAACCATTTAATACAGTTCCTGACCCTAATAATCCAGTTAAATTATATGTCTCAATCGTTGTTTGATTTGTAAACGAAGAACCTAATCCCAACAAAAGTCCTGCGATTGGTAAAACAGATACTGGTAAAAAGAAAGACTTTCCTACCTGCTGGATCATAGCAAAAAACTTTCCAGACTCTTTAGACTTATTCATATTTCATTTTCCTCCTAATAAAATTGATACATTGTCGTTGAAATAAAATTTTTATTTGAATCAAAGATTGGTTTTTCAAAACCTTTTGTGTTAATAGCATTTGGAAAATAATCCGGTTCCATACAAAATGCATCATACTTTTTATAAACAACCCCATTTTTACCTATTGTATTTTTTAATGAATTTGATGTATAAAACTGCATTCCTGGCATATCCGAGTACACATCCATATGTATTCCACTTTTCATACTTCTAGTTTGAGCAATTAATCGAAATCCCGTATGAGGATGATCGAGTACATAGTTATGGTCATACCCTTTTTCAATTTGTAGCTGGTGATAATTTGAGTTCAATCTATCTTTAATAAATGAATACTTTGTTAAATCCATTGGTGTATTTTTTACTTCTCTAATTTCACCAGTTGGAATTATATCTTCATCAACGGGCGTAAATGATTTCGCATGAATACAGAACTCTGTAGAAAATATATTTTCTCCCAAATTAAAATATGTATGATTCGTAACGTTTAAAATCGTTCTTTTATTTGGTGTCGCAAAGTATGACAATATCAATCCATTTGTCTCTGTCAACGTATATGTCATCTTTATATAGACTTCGCCTGGAAAACCTTGCTCCATATCACAACTTAAATAAGATAAACATACAGAATTTTCACCAGTGATTTCAAAATCCCAAATCACTTTATGAAATCCATGCTCTTTGTCACTATGAATATTATGGTTTCCTCTATTCTTATCTAATAAATATGTTTTGCCATCAATTCAAACTTTGCATTGGATATACGATTTACATTGCGACCTACCGTTGCCCCAAACATTGGATGATTATCAAGATATTCTTCTAATGAGTCATATCCTAATACTACATCCTGAAAATTACCCTTTTTATCTTTAACAAACAAGGATATTAGAATAGCACCAAAATTAGTGATTACTGCTTTCATTCCTTGTTTATTCACGATTTCAAACTTGTAAACTTCTTTACCCGATGGATGTATTCCAAATATTTCTTTTTTAACGCTCATGAGCAATAATCTCGTTCACTACTGAATCTTTGATTGTTACATTTTCTTTTTCTAATTTTTCAATTGTAGACTTAAATTGTGGTAAATAATTCTTATGTGCAATCAACAATTCATCCAAAACACGTTTCGCATTTTCTCCCGATGGAATCAATTCATTTAATGTAAATGCTTCAAGTGCCAATCCATAATTACCTGTAACTGCAGCTTCGATTGTACATTCTTCCATTGCCTTCATACATTGAAGCCATCCTCTTTGTGCACTTGGTAATTTTCCCCAAGCAACAGGCATTGCTCCTTTTGCCCCAATATAGCAGCTTACTTCAACAATTGAATCTTCCGGCAATTCTGGAATTGCTCCTCTATTTTTTGTGCTGACAACCATATGAGTCTGCTTATTGTTATAAATCGCATTGATACATTCACACGCTGCATCGCTGTAATAAGCTCCACCACGTTTTGATAACTCTTCCGGTTTATGATCTAAATTCGGATTTTTATATAATTCAAACAATTTATTTTCTGTTTCTTTTACTTGTTGACCACGAGTACCAATTGTTTCATATTCCATCAAACTATGCTCTAACATTTCTTGTTGACGATAATAATATCTATGGTATCCACAAGGAATCATATTCATTTCTCTGATTTGTTCTCCAAAGAAAGGAACGTTATTGATGTTTGCTGGAAGACCAACATCTTTTCCATCCAACATAGCATCAATCACTTTACTTGTTAATTCATTTCCATCTTTATCATATACTTTGTGCCAGTGAAAGTGATTTAACCCTACGAATTGATAAATCAACTCATTTGGATCTACATTTAATGCAATAGGCTCTTTCATCATAGCAATCGTTGGAACATTACATAAACCGATACAATGATCCCACTTTCCGTATTTAATAACTGCTTCAGTTACCATTCCACTTGGATTTGTAAAATTAATTAACCATGCATTTGGACATAATTCTTTCATATCCTCTACAATATCAAGAATTACAGGAATTGTTCTAAACGCTTTAAAAATTCCTCCTGCTCCATTTGTTTCTTGTCCTAACATTCCATAAGACAAAGGAATTCTCTCGTCTTTAATTCTAGCTTCTAATAAGCCCACTCTAAATTGTGTTGTAACAAAATCCGCATTTTTAATGCCTCTCTACGATCAAAGGTTACATACACTTTTACATCATAGCCTGCTGCATCCCACATACGTTGTGACATTTTAGCATCAATATTTACTTTTTCTTTTCCTTGTTCAATATCGACAAGCCAGATTTCCTTAATAGGAAGTTCATTGTAACGTTTAATAAAACCTTCCATCAATTCAGGTGTATAACTGCTTCCGCCACCAATCGTAACAATTTTCAATCCTTTTTCCATAATGTTTTCTCCTTTTCTATTGATAGCTTTAATTTACATTTCACCCAATTGTTATTCAATATGTCCAAGAATCGTA
>ENA-OQCN01001736-OQCN01001736.1-human-gut-metagenome-genome-assembly--contig:-NODE-1736-length-10275-cov-2.511825_pt1 | contig 10275 bp, 10 predicted proteins | sample MGYA00242497_ERZ504576 | MGnify/ENA primary metagenome ERZ504576 (study PRJEB26092, sample SAMD00036296) | human gut metagenome | host: Homo sapiens | study: EMG produced TPA metagenomics assembly of...
TCCAATGAGTGCTTTTTGTGTAATGATCCGAATGTTGGCTTATCATTAAATGAGACAAGAAGCTATGTAAAGTGTTATATGGGTGATACCGGACTTTTGGTAAGCCATGCATTTGATGAAAATGAATTACTTGAAGATGAAGTATATAAACAGATATTGGCAGGCAAATTACAGATTAATGAAGGAATGCTTTATGAAAATGCAATAGCTCAGATGCTGGTGGCAAATGGACATAAATTATATTTTTATACACACTATAATGAAAATAAGCATCGAAATGATATGGAAATAGATTTTATCATTTCCAATAACAGCAGATTAAAATATAAGATGTTTCCGATTGAAGTGAAGTCAGGAAAGCAATACAAAACGACCTCATTAAATAATTTCAGAGAAAAATACAAGGAGCGCATAGGGGAAAGTTATATTATTCATCCAAGAAATTTAATTGTAAAAGATGGAATTATATGCATTCCCCCATATATGACGATGAATATATAAAAATCTGACATACACACCAAGTTTTGGAGAGGATGGCATTATCAGTAAAAGATTCCAGAATGGCAAGGAACTGGAATTCGCAGGCTCGAAAGATTTCTGGAAAAAATTTTTAAATGAATCATAATAATCTGCGGATTTTTGACGGCGGCATACCAAACCGTTTTTTAAACAGTTTACTGAATGATAGACGTCATCATAGCCAACTTTGGCTGCGACTTCCTGAATGCTGCCGTCAAAGCCGTTTTCCAACAATTCTTTTGCTTTTTCAAGGCGGATATTGATCAGGTGGCGGATCGGTGTATCGCCTGTCTCACTTTTAAAAATACGTGAGATATAAAAAGGACTTAAGTACATATTTTCTGCAATCTGATCTAAAGAAATCTTTTCACTGTAATGATCCTCAAAATAATTTACGATCTGGTCAACTACATATTTTTTGCTGGTGGACTCAAACGAACAGCCGGTATTGATCCAGACCGGTTCACTCTGTTCCCGAAGCAGCAGTATTAACATCTGCATCAGGTAACTTTTTAACATGATATAACGCCCGCAGCGGCAGATATCATTTTCAGCACTCATGCAGTACAGATCTTAAAAAGTTTCTGCCGTAATTCACCGGAAGTATGTAAAATCGGAGACTGCTCTGCAGGATCAGCGGCTGGGTCTTTTAAATGCAGCGGCAGATAATTTTCCGGGAAATCCGGAAAACGGACATCACATAAACCGACAAAAAACTCCGTGGTCGGATTGGCAGGATCCGTGCAGAGTGCCTGATGCTTCTGCCCCGGATTTAAAATAATGATATCGCCCTCGGAGATATCATACAAGGAGCCATTGATCCGGTATCTTCCGTGACCGGACAAAATAAAAGCCATCTCGATGAAATCATGGCTGTGATAGAGTTCCTCGTCTTTCAGACGGGTGCCTTTCCAGGTAAATAAAAAAGTAGGATTCAGTTGGTCAAGCAGTTCTTCCCGATTGTCACAGCACATAGTGATCTCCATTTCTTTGTATAAGTCTGAAAAATTATTTTGTCAATCATGTCATAGTATATCACATTCCCCATCAGAAACCATCCCCTCCGTTGCAAAAAATAACATGAACGGTGCAAGATAGTACATTCCTTTTTACCCCAGAAGTACTATACTGAAAATCCGAAAGAAAAACAAAAAGGGAGTAGGAGGGTTATTATGACACCAATGAAATGGTTCTTTTCATTTCTGAAAAAGTACCGGGGACTGATGATAATTGGTATTTTACTGACCACAGCGGTATCAGTGCTTTCGGTGGTCAATCCGTACATATCCGGGCAGATCGTAGATCAGGTCATAAGCGGTGGAAAATATGACAGACTGATGTCGTTTATCGGATGTCTGATCGGAGTCACGATCGTGATGGGAGTCTTGCGTTTTCTGTTTCAGGTCGCATTTGAGACGGCGTCGCAGGGCGTTTTGTACGATATGAGAGACAAAGTCTACCGGAAATTATTAGAGGAAGATTTTGCATTTTACAATAAGAAACGTACCGGAGATCTGATGAGCCGCCAGACCGGAGATATGGATGCAATCCGTCACTTTGTGGCATATGTGGTCTATATGGTTTACCAGAGTGTGCTGATGTTCGTGTTTGCACTGCTTATGATCTTTACGGTCAACACAAAACTTGCGCTTGCCATGCTTGTGGTGCTGCCGTTTACAGCATTTGCGACCTGCCGTCAGACGAAGGAAGTACGCCCGGCATTCAAACGCAACCGTGACTGTTTTTCATCACTCAATGCGTTTGTGCAGGAAAATGTCAGTGGAAACCGCGTGGTAAAAGCGTTTGCAAAAGAAGATTTTGAGATTGAAAAATTCAATAAGGAAAATGATAAATTCCGTGCGGCGCAGATCGATGCGTCAAAGATCTGGATGAAATATGTGCCGATATTTGAGGTGCTTTCCTATGCACTGACGATCATCCTGATCCTCTACGGCGGCTATATGGTCATTCAGGGAGAGATCACGTTAGGACAGCTCGTGACGGTGAACGGTTATCTGTGGATGTTAAACAACCCGCTGCGCCAGGCAGGATGGCTGGTCAACGATATCAGTAACTTTACAACGTCCGTGGAGAAAATCTATGCGACTTACAGTGAAGAGCCGCATGTAAAAACACCGGTATCTGGAGTAGTGAAGAAACATCTGAAAGGTGAGATCGAGTTTAAAAATGTATCTTACCGTGCGGATGACGAAGATATTGTCATGGATGTCAATTTTAAGGTAAAACCGGGGCAGACCGTCGGCATCATTGGTTCTACCGGAGCTGGAAAATCAACGATCATGAATCTGCTCTGCCGGTTTTATGATACGACTTCCGGTGAAGTGCTTGTGGATGGTGTGAATGTCCGCGACATGGATCTTTATAACCTGCGTGACAATATCGGCATGGCGATGCAGGATGTGTTCCTTTTTTCGGATACGATCGAAGGAAATATCGCATACGGAAGGCCGAATTGTTCGTTCGAAGAAGTCAAACAGGCTGCGATCATGCGGATGCCAATCATTTTATCCAGGCACTTCCGGATGGATATGATACGATTGTGGGTGAGCGCGGTGTCGGACTTTCCGGCGGACAGAAACAGCGTATCTCCCTTGCGAGGGCACTGCTGAAAGATCCGTCGATTCTGATTCTTGACGATACGACATCGGCGGTCGATATGGAGACGGAGAGTTATATCCAGAGCCAGTTGAAGAAATTAGATAACAAGTGCACGATCTTTGTCATTGCGTACCGCATTTCTTCCATTAGAGATGCAGATCTGATCCTTGTCATGGATAACGGACGCATCATTGAACAGGGAACACATGAGCAGTTAGTGGCGGCGGGAGGTTATTACGCGACGGCTTTCCATAACCAGTATGGCGAAATCCCACAGGAAATTTTAAATGGAAAGGGGGAGAAATAAGATGGCAAGAAACAGATATGATATGGATGAGATATTAGAGGACAGTTTTGATGTAAACCAGCTTAAACGTCTTGCAGGTTACATTGCTCCCTACAAAAAGAAGATGGCAGGCGTTATTCTTCTGATGCTTTCTTCCTCGGCACTTACCATGGCGATTCCGATCTTTTCCAGAATGTGATGGATCACAGCATCCCGGAAAAAGATATGAAATCGATCACATTTTACAGTATTGCGACATTGCTGATCGCACTTTATTCGGGTCTTTCCCTGCGGATCAAGATCAAGACCATGAGTGTGATCGGGCAGGATATCGTACATGACATCCGCTATGATATTTTCTGTCATCTGCAGGAACTTCCGTTTTCCTATTATGATGACAGACCACATGGAAAAATTCAGGTGCGTGTGGTCAATTATGTGAACAGCCTAAGTGATCTTTTGAGCAATGGTATTGTCAACACATTCACAGATCTGTGCAACCTGATCTTTATCCTGATGTTCATGTTTGCACTCGATGTCCGGCTGACGCTGATCTGTCTGTGCGGATTGCCGGTTCTTGCATTTGTGATTATCTTAATCAAGAAAAACAGCGCAGGGCATGGCAGATCCAGAGCAACAAACAGTCAAACTTAAATGCGTACATTGCGGAGAGTATCAATGGAATCCGTGTGACGCAGTCTTTTGTAAGGGAAAATGAGAATACCGGAATCTTTAATAACCTAAGTAAAAATTACCGGAAATCCTGGATGCGTGCGGTAATGTTTAACTTTACGATGGGACCGAGCGTGGATATTATTTCGACATTTACGACGGCACTGATCTATGTGCTGGGTGTCCGTTGGATTTTAGCACCGGATATGACACTGACCGTCGGTGTTCTGATCGCATTTACCGCGTACATTGGGCGTTTCTGGGCACCAATCAACACACTTGCCGGATTTTACAATTCTCTTTTGACAGCAATCTCTTATCTTGAGAGGATTTTTGAGACGATCGATGAGCCGGTGGGTGTCAGGGATGAGCCGGATGCAATCCCGATGCCGGAGGTGGCAGGAGAAGTGAAGTTTTCCCATGTGTCCTTTGGTTATGAGCCGGGGCAGAAGATTTTGGAGGATATCAATTTTACGGCAAAACCGGGTGAAACGTATGCGATCGTCGGCCCGACCGGGGCAGGAAAATCCACGATCGTAAATCTCATCAGCCGTTTTTACAATGTGGATTCCGGGAAAATCACGATCGATGGCATTGATATCTCGAAGGTGACACTTCATTCACTGCGCACCCAGATGGGAATCATGATGCAGGACAGCTTTATTTTTGCGGGGACGATCATGGATAATATCCGCTATGGCAACCGCAGTGCGACGGACGAGGAAGTCATCCGTGCCGCAAAAACAGTCTGCGCCCATGATTTTATTATGGAAATGGAAAACGGATATAAGACACAAGTCAATGAGAGAGGAAGCAGGCTATCCGCCGGACAGCGGCAGCTCATTTCCTTTGCGCGGGCATTGCTTGCCGATCCGAAGATCCTGATTTTAGATGAGGCGACGTCAAGCATTGATACCGAGACGGAACTGCTTTTACAGAAGGGATTAAATGAGCTTTTGAAAGGAAGAACGTCCTTTATCATTGCACACAGGCTCTCCACAATCAAAAATGCCGACTGCATCTTATATGTAGACAAAGGCGATATTTTAGAGCGTGGAAATCATGACGCACTGATGGAACAGAAGGGTGAGTATTACAAACTTTATATGTCACAGTATGATTTCTTAAAATGACAGGCACTGCGGTGCCATTTGCCAATCGAAAAACTTAAAGCCAGCGTTTGACACTCGGATCTTATAAATAAAACTGCCGCCTCACGGTGATATGCCCCCCTTTTTCTGAACTTACAGAGAAAAGGGTACATATATTCACCCGGAGACGGCTGTTTTTATGAAAGTTTATTCAGTTTTATGTTCTTTCCGGTATTCTGCCGGGCTTTTTCCAACGTATTTTTTGAACTTGATATGGAAATAATCGACATTCCGGTAACCGACTTTTTCTGCGATCGCATAAACTTTTAACTCTGAGGAACAGAGAAGCTCCATCGAGTGTTTGATGCGGACATGGTCGACGTATGAGTTGAAGTTTTCACCCATCTTTTTGCGGAAAATCTTTCGAGATAGGAGCTGTTGTAACCAAACAGCGGTGCAATATTTTCTAATGTGATATTGCTTGCATAGTTGTGGTTGATGTAGTGCAGAATATCATCCAGCACGCTTTCACGGGAAGAGTTACCGATCGAGGACATGATCATCTCAAACTGTTCCGTAAAGTACAGGATGATCTCGTAGAGATAATATTTTTCTTCGATCAGACGGATGATATCCGCATTGCTCGGAAACGGGATATTTGTACCATTGTAAAGCCGGTTTGCCTGTTCCTTGATCTGCAGATAAAGGTCTGTCAGGAAAAGCCGTATGGAATCAATCGAATCTGCAGCATGGTAAAGTTCATTGGTAAGCTGTGTCAAAGTCTCCGCTAACATATTGCGGTTGAATGCCTGAAGATATTCAAACAGGCTGGTAGCGTAACGGTTTAAAAAAGCGTCGTTTAAGATGGATTTTAAACTGTCCGGGTCCGGCAGTTCGGCATAACCGATCGTGTGCTGTTCCTGCTCGCAGAAGAAACGGCGTTCTAACAGCTGTTTCGCCTGAATATAGGAAATATAGACTTCCGACAGGTCTGACACACGCGCACCATATGTAATAAAGAGACTGTCAAGAGGAGAATTCTCCTGTGGACGCCGTTCTCTCCGGTAACGCTCCAGAAAATCATTAAATTTTTGAATGGCAAAAGTGCCTTTCAGTAAAATAACCTCATGATATTGCAGCGTAATGTTATCATAGGAGTTATTATCCTGATTTGTCACGCGCAGAAGATCCGAAAAACGATAGGAGGCATCTGCAGTATTGTGACTGTATTTCTCATAGATCACAACCTGATAGGTGTCTGCTGTCAGATGGAGATCTGTTGTATTTATGTGGGAAAGATCGATATCATTCGTTAAAAGATCGCGGATGATGGTCTCTCTTGCCTTTTCACGGTAATGTTCCCGGGTATTTGCAGTTGCAGCATCCTTGTCTAAGTTTTCTTTGATCGAACGAAGAATCTCCTCAAGTTCATCCTCGTCGATCGGCTTTGTCAGATAATACTGCACTCCGTAACGGATGGCTTCCTGCGCATATTTGAAATCAGAGTAACCGCTTAAGATAATGACTTTTCCGGTAAAACCCTGTGCTCTTGCCTCCCGGATAACGTCAAGCCCTAACATTCCCGGCATGCGGATGTCTAAGAGAACGATATCCGGCTGTAAGGCAAGAATCTGCTGATAGGCGGTCTCACCGTTTGCAGCTTCTCCGGCGATCGTATAGCCGAGAGATTCCCAGTCGAACAGACATTTGATACCTTCCCGGATAATGGATTCATCATCTGCAATTAAAACGCGATACATAAAAATAACCTTCCTGTTCCAATGATAAAAGTACTAAACGTAAGTATAAATGCGAACGTTTTGTTTGTCAAATTTATCGAGTGTTTTATGTACAATTTAGAGGGTATTTTTTGCAGGGTGGGTATAGTAAGATGAGACAAAATGAGATAATTACAGGGAGGAAAATCCTCTGCGCCTGCAAGAGGCAAATGCTATAAAAAACATAGCATGCATTTTTCTCCGGAAAACAGGGAGGATTATCATATGAAATTCAGTAATGGATGCTGGCTGCAGAAAGAGCGTTGCGAGTGCTTTTCTCCGGCAGAAGTATATTTTTCAAAAATCGAGAAAGATCAGGTGACGATCTGTGCGCGACAAGCAAGATCACACAGCGCGGCGATACCCTTGGCGGAATCAACCTCACGATCGTGATTTCAGCACCGTATGAGGAAGTGCTCAGGGTTCAGACTTATCATCACATGGGCGTGCAGAAAAAGGCACCGTCATTTGAGATCGCACCTGCGGAGAGCGGACATTTAAAGGCAGAAGATACGGAGGACAAACTGGTCATTTCAAGCGGTACACTGCGTCTGGAAGTGCAGAAAGAGAACGGAGCACTCACATTTTACCGCGGTGAGGAGAAAATCACTGCAAGCGGATGGAGAGATCTTGCATACATGAAGACCGACTGGAAAGGTTTTGCCTATGATAAAGGACCGGAAGATGCTTATATGAGAGAGCAGTTATCACTTTCCGTTGGCGAGCTGATCTATGGACTTGGCGAGCGTTTTTCTGCGTTTGTAAAAAATGGACAGAGCGTGGATATCTGGAACGAGGACGGCGGTACTTCCACAGAGCAGTCTTATAAAAATATCCCGTTTTATATTTCCAATAAAGGATACGGTGTGTTTGTAAACCATCCGGAGCGCGTGTCCTTTGAAGTTGCAACAGAGATGGTAACCAAGGTTGAATTTTCCGTGCCGGGTGAAAACCTTGACTATTTCCTGATCAACGGGCCGACGATGAAAGAAGTGCTGATGCGCTATACAGATATCACTGGAAAACCGTCACTTCCGGCACCGTGGACATTCGGTCTCTGGCTGTCCACATCCTTTACGACAAATTATGATGAAAAGACAGTCAACAGTTTTGTCGATGGAATGTTTGACCGCAAGATCCCGTTATCCGTATTCCATTTTGACTGCTTCTGGATGAAAGATTTCAACTGGTGTGATTTTACCTGGGATTCAAGAGTATTCCCGGACCCGGAGGGCATGTTAAAACGTCTGAAAGCAAAAGGATTAAAGATCTGTGTCTGGATCAACAGCTATGTGGGACAGGAGTCCTCCATGTTCAAAGAGGGTGTCGAGGGCGGTTACTTCTTAAAACGTCCAAATGGCGATGTATGGCAGTGGGATATGTGGCAGCCGGGACTTGCCATTGTGGACTTTACCAACCCTGCAGCCTGCGAGTGGTACAGCAAAAAGTTAGAGGCACTGCTCGATATGGGTGTTGACTGCTTCAAAACAGATTTTGGTGAGAGAATCCCGACGGATGCGGTATATTACGACGGTTCTGATCCGGTCAAGATGCACAACTACTATACATACCTTTACAATAAGGTGGTATTTAACGTATTAAAGAAGAAAAAAGGTGAAAAAGAGGCTGTTCTTTTTGCACGTTCTGCAACTGCAGGCGGACAGAAGTTCCCGGTTCACTGGGGCGGTGACTGCTGGTCTGATTATGAATCCATGGAGGAGAGCCTTCGCGGAGGCCTGTCACTGACAAGTTCCGGTTTTGGATACTGGAGCCATGATATCGGAGGATTTGAGAGTACCTCCACACCGGATGTCTATAAGAGATGGTGTGCATTCGGACTGCTTTCTTCCCATTCAAGACTGCACGGATCTACTTCTTACCGTGTGCCGTGGGCATATGATGAGGAAGCAGTAGATGTGGTACGTTATTTCGCACAGCTTAAGGCATCCTTAATGCCGTATCTGTACCGCAATGCGATCGAGACATCAAAGACCGGTATCCCGATGATGCGGAGCATGGTGCTTGAATTTACCGAGGACAAGAACTGTGCTTACCTGGCAACCCAGTATATGTTAGGTGATTCCTTACTGGCTGCACCAATCTTCCGTGATGACAGCATCGCAGAGTACTATCTGCCGGAGGGAACCTGGACATCCTTACTGACCGGAGAAGTCAAAGAGGGCGGTAAATGGTATACAGAAAAACATGGTTATTTAAGCATTCCTCTCTATGTCAAAGAGGGCAGCATCGTGGCTATGGGTGCAAGAAATGACAATGCGGTTTATGATTATGCGGACGGAGTGACATTCCGTGCTTATGCATTGAAGGATGGCATTAAAGCGGAGACTGTTGTCTATGGAACAGAAAATGAAAAAGAAGCATCTGCAGACGTTGTAAAGAATGGAACTTCCTATGAAATTACAGTGGAGAGCAAAAAGGCATCCAAAGTGGCATTGATGAATGTCGGTGCTCCAAAGCAGGTAAACGGTGCATCCTATACACAGGATGGAGAAAATGTCATCGTAGAGTTCAACGGGGACGGCAAGGCTGAGGTTGTATTTTAATGCAGGAAACATACATTGAAGAAATTTTAAAAAAGCTGACTTTAGAAGAAAAAATCGGTATGATCCACGGTGCGGGTTTATTCCGCACCGAAGGAGTGGAGCGGCTTTCCATCCCACCGCTCTATATGTCGGATGGACCGATGGGAGTACGCGCAGAATTTGCGGACAATGAATGGCGGAATGTCGGGACGACGGAAGATTATGTGACTTATCTTCCGTGCAACAGCGCCATTGCATCCACCTGGAACCGTGATCTGGCAAAGAAAGCCGGAGAAGTGCTGGGCGAGGAGGCAAGAGGCAGGGGCAAAGATGTGATCTTAGCTCCGGGCATCAACATCAAGCGGAGTCCGCTCTGTGGCAGGAATTTTGAATATATGAGCGAAGATCCGGGACTCATCGAAGAACTGGTTGTACCGATGATCGAGGGAATCCAGGAAAACGATGTTGCGGCATGCGTGAAGCATTTTGCGGCAAACTCACAGGAAACCGAAAGACTCTGGGTGGATACAATCATCGATGAGACAGCACTGGAAGAAATTTATTTTCCGGGATTTCAAGCGGCGGTAGAAAAGGGACACACCCTTGCGCTGATGGGAGCCTATAATCTGTTAAACGGTGAGCACTGCTGTATGAGTAAATCCCTGCTCAATGAAAAACTGCGGAAAGACTGGGCATTTGACGGTGTGGTAATCTCCGACTGGGGTGCTGTGCACGATACGAAACTGGCTGCAGAGTCCGGGCTGGAT
>ENA-OQCN01001737-OQCN01001737.1-human-gut-metagenome-genome-assembly--contig:-NODE-1737-length-10274-cov-3.073913_pt1 | contig 10274 bp, 13 predicted proteins | sample MGYA00242497_ERZ504576 | MGnify/ENA primary metagenome ERZ504576 (study PRJEB26092, sample SAMD00036296) | human gut metagenome | host: Homo sapiens | study: EMG produced TPA metagenomics assembly of...
CCAGAAGATATATCCGCAAGAAGAAAGTCAGCTGTCTTATGTTTGGCGTGAGTATATGCCTTCTGATCGCTACGATTGCGGCAATACTGATTTTTGTAATGATGGAGACAAATTACATTCTATAAAGACACTGGAGGATTTTATGAGCGAAAAAATATTACTGATTGACGGACACAGTATTCTGAACAGAGCTTTTTATGGTCTGCCGGATCTTACAAATTCAGAAGGAAAACACACAGGGGCAGTATATGGTTTCCTGAATATCCTTTTTCGGACGATCGAGGAAGAGAAGCCTCAGTATCTGACGGTGGCATTTGACCTGAAGGCACCGACTTTCCGCCATAAGATGTTTGAAGCATACAAGGGAACACGTAAACCCATGCCTGAAGACTGAGAGAGCAGGTACCGCTGATTAAAGAAATGCTTACTGCAATGGGTGTGAATGTTGTGACAAAAGAAGGCTACGAAGCGGATGATATACTGGGAACTCTGGCCAGAAAAAGCGAAGCGGCAGGAATGGATGCGACAATCCTTTCCGGTGACAGAGATCTGCTTCAGCTTGCGACAGATAAGGTTATGATCCGTTTGCCAAAGACTGTAAGGGGCAAGACCACCATAGAGGATTATCATGCACAGCAGGTGATCGAGAAATATCAGGTGACACCTCCCCAGATCATTGAGTTAAAGGCTCTGATGGGTGACAGTGCTGACAATATTCCGGGAATCCCGGGAGTAGGTGAGAAGACTGCCACAAAGATTATTGTGGAGTATGGAAGTATTGAGAATGCTCATGAACATTTGGAAGAGCTGAAGCCAAACAGAGCCAGGGAATCAATGAGAGAACATTATGATATGGCGCAGATGAGCAAGGCTCTGGCTACAATCTGTACGGACAGTCCCATAGAGTTTTCGTATGAAAAGGCAAAACTGGGAAATCTTTATACAAAAGAAGCTTTCCTTCTCTGCAGACAGCTGGAATTTAAGAATCTGCTTAACCGTTTTGACTCTGCGGCAGTACAGGAAGATACGCTGGAACAGGAGTTTTTCACATGTGCAGACCTGGCAGGCTGTGAAGCGCTGTTTGCGAAAGCGGAAGCAGGAAAGACAGCGGGTGTTTCTCTGGTTACAGAGAATGGCAGGGTATTTGGTGCAGGACTTGCGCTGAATGAAGAGGAAATTTATTATATTCCTGTAGAAGGGATGATCACAGAAGGTTATCTCTGCGGAAAATTGGAAGGGCTCCTTCATAAAGTATCTGAATCCAACACAGAGAACATTATGAAATCTAATACAGATGATGTGAAGAAGGATCCGGAAAATGAGATATCTGATGTCAATACAGACGGTACTCTGAAATATGATAAAAAATGTGTATGTGCATTGGATGTAAAGGCATTGCTCAAGCATATAAAATCTGATGATCCGATGGCTGTATTTGATGCAGGTGTGGCTGCATATCTGCTGAATCCTCTGAAATCCTCCTATACTTACGATGATATGGCAAAGGAATATCTGAATGGTCGTATCCTGCCTGCAAGAGAGGAACTTCTTGGAAAGAAAACAGTGGAAAAAGCATGGGAGGAGAGTGCAGAGGGGCTTGCAGCATGGGCCTGCTACATGGCCTATACAGCACTTGCCTGCCGGAAACCCATGTGTGAAGCACTGCGTGATACAGGTATGTGGAATGTATATACACAGATTGAGCTTCCACTGATCTTTACTCTTGATTCCATGGAAAAATGGGGAATCAGCGTGAAGAGTGAAGAACTGAAAAGCTACGGTGAGAAACTAAGTGTACGTATTGGAGAACTGGAGAAGCAGATCTGGCAGCAGGCAGGGGAAGAGTTTAATATCAATCTCCGAAACAGATGGGAGTGATCCTGTTTGAAAAGCTTGGCCTTAAGGGTGGAAAGAAAACAAAGACAGGTTATTCCACAGCGGCAGATATTCTGGAAAAGCTTGCACCGGAGTATCCCATTGTAAAGGATATTCTGGAGTACCGTCAGCTTGCGAAACTGAAATCTACTTATGCAGACGGGCTTGTTGGTGAGATCGCAGAGGACGGCAGGATTCATTCTACTTTTAACCAGACAATTACAGCAACAGGAAGGATCAGCAGCACAGAGCCGAATCTTCAGAATATCCCTGTAAGAATGGAGCTTGGAAGACTGATCCGTAAGGTATTTGTTCCGGAAGAGGGATATGTATTTCTGGATGCGGACTATTCCCAGATCGAGCTTCGCGTTCTGGCGCATATGTCAGGGGATGAGAAACTGATCCAGGCATATAAAGAAGCCCAGGATATCCACAGACATACAGCATCAGAGGTATTCCATGTGCCTTTGATGAGGTGACAGATCTGCAGAGGAGAAATGCCAAGGCAGTAAATTTTGGAATCGTTTATGGGATCAGTTCCTTTGGGCTCAGCCAGGATTTAAGTATCACACGAAAAGAAGCAGCCGAATATATTGAAAGATATTTTGAAACTTATCCAAAGATCAAAGGTTTTCTTGACGGACTGGTGGAAGAGGGAAAAGAAAAAGGATATGTGACTACCATGTTTGGCAGACGCAGGCCGATCCCGGAACTGAAATCCGGTAATTTTATGCAGAGGTCTTTTGGGGAGCGAGTAGCCATGAATTCTCCAATACAGGGAACTGCGGCGGATATCATTAAAATTGCAATGAACCGTGTGTACAGACGATTAAAGGATGAGAATCTTAAATCCCGTCTTGTACTTCAGGTACACGATGAACTTCTGATAGAGACCTGTAAAGAGGAAATCCCGCAGGTTTCTGCTATTCTTGAAGAAGAGATGAAAGGTGCCGCAAAGCTTTCCGTAGAACTGGAAGTCGATATGCATCAGGGTAATAACTGGTATGAGGCGAAGTGATGATGATAACAATAGGAATTACCGGCGGAGTGGGTGCCGGAAAAAGTACAGTGCTTGATTTTCTTGAAGAAAAGTATCAGGCATATGTGATGAAAGCAGATGAGATCGGGCATCTGGTGATGGAGCCGGGGCAGTCCTGTTATGAACCGGTGATTGCACTATTTGGAAGACAAATCATAAAAAATGATAAAACTATTGACCGCAGACAGGTTTCGGATGTAGTATTTTCACATCCAGAGCTTCTGGAGAAATTAAACCAGATCATCCATCCTGCTGTGAAACAGTACATCAGAGAGCAGTTAGCTGTAAAGAAACAGCAGGGACAGAAGATATGTGTGGTGGAAGCTGCACTCCTTCTGGAAGATCATTATCAGGAGTTTTGCGATACGATATGGTATATTCATACGGATGAAGAGATCCGTATCAGGAGACTGATGGAGAACCGCGGTTATACAAGAGAGAAATCAGTCAGTATCATTGCCAGTCAGGCACCGGAGACTTTTTTTCGGGAAAATGCAGACTATGTTGTGGTAAATAACGGAGATTTTGCACAGACCAGACGGCAGATTGAGGAAGGAATCAGAAAATATGAGACTTTGTAGCATTGCCAGCGGAAGCAGCGGAAACTGTATTTATGTGGGCTCAGATAATACCCATCTTCTGGTGGATGTAGGCATCAGCGGAAAAAGAGTAGAACAGGGATTGAATTCTCTGGAATTGACAGGAAAAGATATTGATGGTATCTTGATTACACATGAACATTCGGATCATATCAAAGGTCTGGGCGTGATCGCAAGGAAACATCAGATACCGGTTTATGCGACAGAAGGAACTGTGGAAGCTTTATCTCACATGAATCTTGGAAAAATGCCGGAAGGGATTTCGTGAGATACACGAAGATGAGCCTTTTGAGATTAATGATCTGACAGTGAATCCTTTTACGATCCCTCATGATGCTGCACAGCCCGTAGGATACCGGTAGAGTGTGGAGAGCATTCTGTGGGGATTGCTACAGACCTTGGAAAATATAATGAGTACATAGTCGGTAATCTGCAGAATCTGGATGCGCTTCTTCTGGAAGCAAATCATGACATCCGTATGCTGCAGGTTGGAAAATATCCCTATTATCTGAAACAGAGAATCCTTGGAGACAGGGGACATCTTTCCAATGAGAATGCAGGCAGGCTTTTATGCAGGCTGCTGCATGACAATATGAAAGGGATTTTCCTTGGACATCTGAGCAGGGAAAATAACTATGAGGAACTGGCATATGAAACCGTCTGTTCAGAAGTAACCTTAGGTGACAACCCTTATAAGTCGCGTGATTTCAGAATTCAGGTGGCACAGAGGGATTGCATATCAGAAGTAATTACAGTGTAGAAAGGACAAAGAACTTATGAAAAAGACAATCATCACAGTAGTAGGAAACGATACCGTAGGAATTATTGCAAAGGTTTGTACTTATCTTGCAGACAATAATGTAAACATTCTTGATATCTCCCAGACCATCGTACAGGGATATTTCAACATGATGATGGTAACAGATGCCAGCAAATGTGAGAAAGACAACGGAGTTCTTGCCAAAGAACTGGAAGCCCTTGGAGATAAGATCGGTGTAGTGATTCGCTGCCAGCATGAAGATATCTTCAATGTAATGCACAGAATCTGAGAAAATCTAAGCAGGTAAGCCACTGAGGGACTTTCCTGTATCAGATTGCCTGAAAAATGCTGAGAGAACATACAAGGGAGAAAAACAAAATGATCAATATTTTTGAAGTAAATGAAACGAATAAAATGATCGAGCAGGAGAATCTGGATGTGCGTACCATTACTATGGGTATCAGCCTTCTGGACTGTATTGACAGTGATCTTGCTGTTTTAAATGAGAAAATCTATAAAAAGATCACAACCTGTGCAAAGGATCTGGTATCTACAGGTGAGGCTATTTCCGGTGAATATGGAATTCCGATCGTAAATAAAAGAATTTCCGTAACTCCGATCGCATTGATTGGCGGAGCTGCATGTAAGACAAAGGAAGATTTTGTAACTATTGCAGAAACTCTGGATAAGGCTGCCAAGGTGGTAGGCGTAAACTTTATCGGCGGTTATTCTGCACTGGTAAGCAAGGGAATGACTCCTGCTGAGAGACTTCTGATCGAATCTATCCCACAGGCTATGGCGAAGACAGAGCGTGTCTGCAGTTCTGTAAATGTTGGATCTACACGTACAGGTATCAATATGGATGCTGTTAAGCTGATGGGTGAGATCGTTCTGGAAACAGCGAAAGCTACCAAAGATCAGGATTCCCTGGGATGTGCGAAGCTGGTTGTATTCTGTAATGCACCGGATGATAACCCGTTTATGGCAGGTGCTTTCCATGGTGTGACAGAAGCAGACACTATCATTAACGTTGGTGTCAGCGGACCTGGCGTTGTTAAGACTGCGCTGGAACAGGTAAGAGGTAAGGATTTTGAAACTCTTTGTGAGATGATCAAGCGTACTGCCTTCAAGGTAACACGTGTTGGTCAGCTGGTAGCACAGGAGGCTTCCAGACGTCTTGGTGTTAAGTTTGGTATCGTGGATCTGTCTCTGGCTCCTACTCCTGCAATTGGTGACAGTGTTGCTGAGATCCTTGAGGAGATTGGTCTGGAGCATGCAGGTGCACCGGGCACAACAGCAGCGCTTGCTCTGTTAAATGACCAGGTTAAGAAGGGTGGAGTTATGGCTTCTACAGCAGTTGGTGGTTTGAGTGGTGCATTTATTCCGGTCAGCGAGGATCAGGGTATGATCGATGCAGTGAATGCAGGGGCACTGACTCTTGAGAAGCTGGAAGCTATGACTTGTGTATGTTCTGTAGGTCTTGATATGATTGCAATTCCCGGAGATACGAAGGCTTCTACGATTGCGGGTATTATTGCGGATGAGTCTGCAATTGGTATGGTGAACCAGAAGACTACGGCGGTTCGTCTGATCCCGGTAATTGGTAAGGGGGTTGGCGAAGTGGTTGAGTTCGGTGGACTGCTTGGTTATGCACCGATCATGCCGGTGAACCAGTTCTCCTGTGATGCGTTTGTGCAGCGTGGCGGAAGGATTCCGGCACCGATCCATAGCTTTAAAAACTGATAAAAAGGCCAGAAACTTCGGAAAAGGGGAGTTTCTGGCTTTTCTTTGTTTAAGAGGGACGCGGGGCGGAAAATATTTTATCTGGGGTGCGGTTTCGGAGCCTAAGATATTCTAAGCCGCCAGAAATCTGCTAAAAGCATGAGCCGTCTTGTCAAACTCGCTCCGTTGCAAACTTCGCTCAGACAGTGATGCAGCCGGCTCATAACGCAGATTTCTGCCAGCTAAGAATATCTAAGATCCCTGCAAATGCACACGAAACAAACTGTTTTTCTTCGCTGGATATTTAGCGGTAATTTATGGAATTGCTATAAATTAATTTTGTCAAGAGAAAATGCTTGATATTAATTTTGAAAGAATGCCGTAAATACGCGCTTTTCCGGGCATATTGGCAGGAGTCTGTGACAATCTTGTGACAAATGCGGGAAAAATATGAATTTACAGTGTGAGAAAGCAGTAGAAAAGATATGGTGGTTCGGTTATAATAAAGAAAAAAGTATCGAAGCAGGAAAGGAGAAAACATTATGCCGGTAACAATAAAAATATTGTTGGATCAGTATACCGAAATATTACGGAAGATATATGGAAGTCATTTAAAGACAGTAATTTTATATGGATCCTATGCAAGGGGAGATTATAAGGCAGATTCTGATATAGATATAATGATTCTCCTGGACTTGTCAGACATAGATATTAAACAGTATCGCCATGAATTGTCAGGAGAAACTTTTGATTTCAATATGGATCATGACCTTGATATTAAACCGATAGCAAAAAGCCAACAGCATTTCCAGAACTGGGTTGATGTATACCCATTTTATGCGAATGTAAAGAAGGAAGGAGTGAAACTGTTTGATGCAGCCTAATGAAAAGGGAACGCAGAAAGATTTGGTACTGTATCGTATTGAAACCTCTAAAAGTGATATTAAGGCAGCCGAAATCCTTTTGGCAGCTAAAGAATTCCGTGGAGCAAATAACCGGGCATATTATGGGATTTACCATGCAATATCAGCTGTGCATGCGCTGGATGGTAATGCGTATAAAAGACATAAAGATGCTCTGGCGAATTTCAATAAGAATTATGTAAAAACGGAGTTTTTCCGAGAAAGCTTGGAAAGAAAATTGTTGAATCAGAAGAAATCCGTCATGCCAGTGATTATGATGATTTCTATATAGCGACAAGAGAAGAGGCTGAGGAACAGATCCAGACAGCAAAAGAGCTGGTGTCACGTGTAGAAGAATATGTACAGGCAAGATGGAAGAAAGAGTCTGAAAAGACTGTTCAAAATGCGGAATATCTGGATATGATAGACAGAGGAATTGATCAGTTATCAGCAGGTAATGGGCAGGAACATGAGCTGAATGAGACGGACTGAGAATGTAAGCTGGTTGGCTTAAAACATAAATGGGAATGGGTTTCTTTGGACCATCACCTGTAGAGGCCATTATGAAGACTAAAATAGAAAGGTTGGGGCTGTAGTAAGTTCTGACCTTTTCGGGGCAGAGATACAGATTTTATGATCCATATATTTTGCGAAGTGTTTGAACATTTTGCAGATAAATCAAAATGGAATAGTGGAATATACGATAAAAGCACTCAACGCCTTAATTGGTATTGGGTGCTTTTTTAGTGTTTTATTCTTCTGTATAATCATTTGAGTTATTATTTTTGTTTTCAGTTGAAGAATGCGAAGATTCTTGTAGAAAGTTTAAATCAGGTATTTTTAAATGCCTTAATGATAATGTTGGGGGCACATAAGCACCTTCAGGGGTTAGGCCAGCTGCCTCTAGTTCGTTATCGTTTGGTTCATGGCACTGGGGTAATAATCGTTTATCAAGCCGCATTAAAGCATAATCCATAACATCTTCGATTAATTCATCTAATAAGTTATTTGGACAATAAAATAATTTGTTTTGAGGGCTTTTTATGATAAATCCTTTGCTTAGTCTCATTGGGGCATTAAGCGTACTTATTCCGGAAGCTTCATCTTCGTTTTCTGGTATCTCGTATAGTTCATAATTATAAAAATTAAGTAAGGTATCGAAACAATTAGCTTTTTGATAATTAGTGGTATTAGATTTAGTTTTTTCTTCGGGAAAATATTATCATCTCTACAAAGCAAATAATCTGCACGAACATGTAAAACTTCAGCGAAATTATTAGCTGCATCTACAGAAAGCTTACGTTTACCTCTTTCAAACATACAGACCGTTTCTTTTTTATAGTTTGCTCTGTTCCCTAAAGCTTCTTGGTATATCCTGAGAGAAGCCTGCACTTTTTTTAGGCGCGTCCACATTCAATGTTAATGTTCATGTTAACTTCCTCCGTTTTTGTTTATTTTAAAGATGATTTAAGCAATATTAGAATGATTTAGAAATGTTAAGTTAATTAACATGTGAACCATAAATGCTGTTAATTTTATTAACATCTATGTTATAATAATACCATAAAAGAACCACATAGACAATGACGAAGTGGTAGAAAGGAATAAAATTTTATGAAAAGAAGAATTACAAACAATGAATTTGGAATTGAATCCAAAGCCGGACGTATTGAACAGGCGTGTGCAAGATATGGCGTTGGTAGAACTACTATGAGAAATATCGCAAAAGAGGCAGGAGCTGAAGTAAAAGTAGGAAAATGTTATTTGATTAATTTTTCAAAAGTAGATGCTTTTATAGACAGTATTTCTGAGTAAGGTGGCGATTCTATGGGAGTATATGAAAATCTGCTGCCGGGCAAAGAAAATGCGCTGACACCGGAGTATCTTACTGTGAAATGCCATTTTTCCAGTGTTCGGATGCTTCAAAAACAGATCGAAGCAGAACGCAAGGCCGGCAAAGTCATATTATCAAACACAACTCCGCCTGGAGGATATTATCTTCCTGCAGCAGGAAACACGATGGAAATCCGAAGTTTATTCGTACTTTAGAGAATAGAGGTGAAAATACATTGAAAGCTCTGGAAAGTGCAAGAGAGTTATTGAAGGAATTGGAAGGTGATAATCTTTGACCTATGAGGAAATCTTATCACATTTTCAAGTGAAGAAATATGGCAATGGAAAGGTACAAGCACTCTGTCCGGCACATCCTGATAAGGAAGCCAGTTTGACGATTACGCAAGGGAATAATGGTAGGACTTTATTAAAATGCCATGCGGGTTGCAGCTCTGAAAGTGTTGTACTGGCAGCAGGATTAAAAATGGCAGACTTATTTAGTGAAAGTAGGCCAGCAGAGGAATGCTGGCGAATGTACATAGAAAGCCGAGAGAAAAGAAAGATTGAGGCTGTATACAATTACGTATCTATTAACGGCGAATATGCTTACACAAAAATACGCCTTGAAGGTAAGAAAATGCTTTTCGGAATACTTAAGGATGGGCGGTTTGAATATGGCTTGAAAGGAAGGAACAAAAAGGAATTCAATGCAATATTCGGAAGTGTTCCACGAATAAAAGAAGCTATTGAAAGAAACGAACCGATTTTTATACCTGAGGGTGAAAAGGACGTTAATACACTGGTAAAGAAAGGCTATACTGCTTTTTCATGTGGCGGGGCTAATGATTGGAATAAGAACGTATCAGAACTGTGTGCGGGTGCTGAAGTTGTCATTCTGGCTGATAATGATGCTCCAGGGAAGAAACTGGCAGCTGCTATTGAAAAAGATTTAAAAGGAATTTCTAAGAGTGTAAAGATAATTGTTCCGATGCCCGATACGCCAAAAGCAGATATAACTGATTATTTTGAAGAGGGACATACTGTTGAAGAATTTGAAAATTTAATAAGGAATGTTGATGATACAGAGAAGATTTGTGTAGATGTTCAGCAAGATCAGAAGCAGGATACAGGTAAAAAACGATCTGTAATACAAAAAAGCAAGGACGAAGTAGCTGGATGTCCGGCATTAGTCTTTAAATTCCTCGACTGCAACTATGATGAAGATGGAAATGTAAAAAGCGTAAAACAGCTGGTACATAATTTTGAAATCGTTATGGATAAAGACAGCCGTTTCGCCGGGAAAATCCGTCTTAATGAGTTTGCACAGCAACCTTATCTATATGGTAATGTGCCATGGGAGAATGAGAATAATTGCAGAGCATGGAGCAGCCATGATGATTCAGCTTTGTTTTCGCTGATACAGGCTGATTATGGCTTAAAAGTCGGCAAGACTTCGCAGATGCGCTGAAAAATGTTTCTATGCGCAATAAATTCCATCCGGTAAGAGAACTACTGGATTCCCTTACATGGGATGGAAAAGAGCA
>ENA-OQCN01001738-OQCN01001738.1-human-gut-metagenome-genome-assembly--contig:-NODE-1738-length-10273-cov-2.265622_pt1 | contig 10273 bp, 16 predicted proteins | sample MGYA00242497_ERZ504576 | MGnify/ENA primary metagenome ERZ504576 (study PRJEB26092, sample SAMD00036296) | human gut metagenome | host: Homo sapiens | study: EMG produced TPA metagenomics assembly of...
CCGACAGCACAAGCCCCACCGCAGATATACAGCATCAGCACCGAGCTGCCGCCCGCAGAATAAAAGGCAGGGTGCGCCGATGACCGGCAGCACCCGCAGGTTCATGCCCACATTCACTGCGATCTGCGCCATCAGAGCACCGCCGATGCCGGCGCAGATATAGCTGCCCAGCAGGTCCTCGCTGCGCGCACCGGTGGCAAAGGTCTTGATCACCAGTGCCAGCAGTGCCCCCAGCACGATGCACAGGCCCACAAAGCCAATGACATTGCCCATCCAGCTGAGAATAAGTCGTTGTGGGCATTGGGCACGCTGTAGTACCGGCCGCTGAACAGGCCGTTGCCGAAGATGCCGCCGGAGCCGATGGCGATCTCGCCGCGCTGCTGCTGGTAGATGATGTTTTTCCAGGTGGCTTCGTTGGGTGCCCAGCCGGTGGAATTCTCCGGGTCGATAACGGCCAGAATGCGGTACACTGGTAGCCCTTGCCGATCTTATCGCTGAAAAAGGCAAACGCCGCCGCCACGGCCACAGCTGCTGCCGAAATGGCACCGATGATATACTTCCAGCTCAGGCCCGCTGCAAACATCATGCAGCAGCCGATGATGCGTAGATGATGGCGGTGCCGTCGTCGCCCTGAATGTGGATGATAAGGATGGGCACGGCCAGATGCAGCAGAAGCTTTACCAGCTCCTTTGGCTCGTTGATGCGGCTGCGCACATTGTTCAGGTGCATGGCAAAGGTAAGGATAAAGCTGATCTTTGCCAGCTCCGTGGGCTGGAAGGTAAAGCCGCCCAGCTTGTACCAGGAGTAGTTGTCGGTGTCACCGGCGTTGAAGCCGATGGTCAGCGGGCCGATGGCCACATTGCGATGAACAGCGTGGGCAGCACCAGACCCCATGTCAGGGCTACATGCACCGGCCACACCTTGACAAGGCTGCGGTAGTCGATGCAGGAGAGTAGCAGCGCGATCACGATGCCAAGCACCGCCGCACCGGCCTGCACCAGCGCGCGGCGGTAATCGCCGATGCCGGTAATGGCACCAGTGATCTCGTCCGTGGCAAAACCGTTGCCCTGCTTTGCGGCCCAGGAGCAAGAGCCACCACCGCCATGGTGCTGCTGAAGATGCACAGCAGCAGATAGATCTTATCTGTTCGTTTAAAATATTGTCGAATGCTTTCCAAGAAAGCACCACCTTTCGTTCCCAGATGCACACCGGGTTTTGCCGCTGCAGCGGGCAATACCAACCAGTTTATCCTATTATACACAGCCTGCACACCGTTTGCAATCCACCGGGTGTGACAGCTTTGCAAAATCCGCACGAATGCTTGACAAAGCAGACCGCACCATCTACAATGAAGGTGCAGCAGAAAGCTCCTTTGCAGAGCGCCTGCCGCGCAAAGAAAATGGCAGGAAGATGCCTGCTGGAAAAGGGCGGCGTGCCGCATTGGGCGGCAGATATGCCCGGAGGAAATGGGAATGGAACACGATATGCTCCGCCGTTTTGGGTGTGCACTGTGCGCTCTGGCTTTCGCGCTCACAGCGCTGCCCACAGCGGCTTTTGCACAGCAGCCGGAAGAACAGGCGGCTGTGCAGCAGAGCCTTTCGGCCACAGATGTGCGCGAGATGCAGCAGGCAGATGCTGCTGTGACCGCACTGACCGGAGGCAGCGACTATGCACAGATGACCGAGGACGAGCGCACAGATGCTGCTTTGCAGCAGCTGGATGCGCTGACCGCACAGGGCCTTGTAAAGCAGGGGTCTGTCTACACCGATGCCGAAAACGGCATGATCAGCTTTACCTACAGCTGCGGCGCGCTGGGCGGCATCTTGCTTACCGACCCGGAGGAGGAGAACACCGCAGCCCTGCCGGAGCTGGACGAGAGCCGGCTGCAGGAGCTGGCAGAGAACAAGCGGTGGGCACGGCGGCGATCTATTATGCGTTTGACAACACGATCAACAGCACCCGCTACCCGTATTATGCCTACATGCAGACCTATTGGGATTCGGTGGGCCTGCAGACGGATCTGGATACCACCGTTACCGTATCCGACCTGCACAGGATGGGCCGTTACGACCTGTGCATCCTGAGCACCCACGGCGCGTACTACACCTATGAATACGGCTGGCTGTTCAAAAAGACTACCACGGAACCGCTGATCCTGCTGACCGAGAGATCGGATTTCTGGAGCGATCTGCGCTATGGCTTTGACCTGCTGGCCCACCGCGTGGTCAAGGTGAACGGTATGTATGCCGTCAACGGCGATTTCTTCCGCAGTGCCTACCGCGGCAATGGCATCGTGCTCAGCGAGACCTGCGAGTTCTACGGCAAGAACGGCCATGTGGACACCTCTATGGCAGACGGCCTGCTGGCAGGCGGTGCCAAGGCGGTGATGGGCTATGTAAACAATGTCTACTCGGTGTATTCCCGCAGTATGCTGTGGGCCGCTGTGAACCGGATGATCGAGGGCGAAACGCTGGAACAGGCCGTGGACTATGCCAAGAGCATCTACGGCACCGATGATATCATCTGGTACAACGAGCAGGGCGGCAGACGGTCCCATGCGGCGGCATCCTATGCGATGCTCAGCGGAGACCGAAGCGCTGCACTGCCCAACCCCTACACGGCAGCGGATGTGGATGCGGCGGCGTAAGCAACACACGGCATTGCACTTTTGCACAAAGTATATTATACTAAAGGACGGCAGAGCATTCTGCCGTCCCTTTTGCTTTATAAAATGAGGTAAGCTTCATGTCAGAATATATCACCCACTCCCGCGCCGAGACGGTGGCGCTGGGTGCCCGTATGGCCGCAGTGCTGGCACCGGGTTCGCTGATTGCGTTCACCGGCGGGCTGGGCGCGGGCAAGACCGCTTTTACCGAGGGCCTTGCCGAGGGCCTTGGCTGCACCGACCCGGTGTCCAGCCCAACCTTTGCCATTGTGAACTACTACCGCGGCCCAAAGCCGCTGGCGCACTTTGACCTGTACCGTATTTCCACTGAGAACGACCTGTGTGCTGCAGGCTTTTACGATTATCTGGATCAGGGGGCCATTGTAGCAGCAGAGTGGAGCGAGAACTTTGCAGACCTGCTGGCACTGGAAAACCCCATCCGGGTGGATATCCAGCGCGTGGACGAAAATACCCGCAGGATCACCATTGAGGGGGTAACGCTATGAACATCTTAGCTGTGGATACAGCGGGCAAAACGGCTGGTGTGGCTCTTTTGCAGGATGACCGCCTGCTGTACGAGGTGTATCTGGACGCAGGCATGACCCACAGCGAAACGCTGATGCCCATGATCGACACCTGCCTGAAGATGTGCGGCATGACCTGTGCAGAGATTGACTTGTACGGTGTCAACGCAGGCCCCGGCAGTTTTACCGGGCTGCGCATCGGTCTGGCGGCGGTCAAGGGTCTGGCTTTCCCGCGGACGCTGTGCGCACCGGTCTCCACGCTGGAAGCACTGGCCGCAGCCCACACGGGCGAGGGCACCGTGCTGTGCGCACTGGATGCCCGCCGTGCGCAGGTATACAGTGCCGCGTTCGACCTTGCCACCCACAGCCGCCTGCTGGAAGACGATGCCCGGGCGGTGGCAGATCTGGCCGATTTTGTAGAAAATTGCAAAAAGCCCCTGTTTTTTGTTGGTGATGGCGCATCTCTGTGCTATAATAAATACGGCAGTGTGCCGGGCGTGCTGCAGGCACCTGCGGCCCTGCGCGGCGGACGTGCTGCTGCAGTGGCCCTTGTGGCAAAGCAGATGGCCGAAGCCGGAAAGGCTGTGCTGCCGGAGGCTCTGCTGCCGGACTACCACCGCCTGAGTCAGGCCGAGCGGGAGCGCGCAGAGCGCCTTGCAGCAGAAGCTGCAGCCAATGCCGCCCAAAACAAGGAACAGGCATAAAACCCTGCGTGACTGAGAGAAAGGAACATTTCCATGGCAAAACCCATTGCACTGGCCGCTGACCACGGCGGATTTGAACTGAAAGAAGCTGTCAAGGCGCATCTGAAGGAGCTGGGGCTGGAATACATCGATTTTGGCACCCATAGCACCGACAGCGTGGATTACCCCGATATGGCCGTGCCCGCCTGCGATGCAGTTGTGAGCGGCGAGTGCAGCAAGGCACTGCTGTTCTGCGGCACCGGCGTGGGCATCAGCATGGCAGCAAACAAGATCAAGGCATTCGTGCCTGCTGCTGCTCTGACAGCTTCAGCTGCGAGTATACCCGCCGCCACAACGCGCCAACGCCTGTGCATGGGCGGCCGCGTCGTGGGTGCAGGCTTGGCCTGCCAGCTGGTGGATCTCTTCCTGAATACGGAGTTTGAAGCGGCCGCCATCAGCGCCGCATCGACAAGCTGACCGCACTGGAGAACCGCTGATTCTTAGGTTTGACGATTGGAATGGCCGCCGTTTTACTCTGGCCATGAATCAAGGAAAAAATATTTTTTGGATTTCGCGTTGTCGCGGCCCCGACGCTTGTCAGGGCAAAGCCCTTCCATCTGCTATCGCAGATCGCTCGCCTGCTTGAAAGACCCACTGGGGCTTTCATTGCTGCGCAACCGCAGGGCCGCTCCAAACGAATTTTCACGAAAAAGGCCATAAGGAAGATGAATCTTTTCGTTACGACCCTTCCTGTGAAAAAAGAGCATTCAAAAAATCCGCAGATTTTTTGAATGCTCAAAATATAAAAATAAAATTTCCACTGACAATGGCGAAGCGTATGCGGAGCTATTTTAAATCGTAATCTTGGACCCGATAGAGTTATCTATTTAAAATAAGGAGCGTGTTTTTATGACCCCGATGATCGTTGAGCATCCGCTGCTGCAGCACAAGCTGAGCATTCTGCGCAACAAGCAGACCGGTACCAAGGAGTTCCCGTGACCTCGTTGGCGAGATCGCGACCCTGCTGTGCTACGAAGCGACCCGTGACCTGCCTCTGGAAGAGGTGGAGATCGAAACACCCATCACCATGGCAAAGACCAAGGTGCTGGCTGGCCGCAAGCTGGCTCTGGTGCCCATCCTGCGCGCAGGCATGGGTATGCTGGACGGTATGCTGACCCTGCTGCCCGCTGCAAAGGTGGGCTTCATCGGCCTGTACCGCGACGAGGAGACCCTGCAGCCTGTGGAGTACTTCTGCAAGCTGCCGCAGGATATCGCAGAGCGCGATGTTCTGGTTCTGACCCGATGCTGGCTACCGGCGGCAGCGCCATTGATGCCATCACCCAGATCAAGAAGCATGGCGCAAAGCGCATCAAGTTCATCGGTCTGATCGCCGCTCCCGAAGGCATCAAGGCCCTGCACGAGGCACACCCTGATGTGGATATCTACCTCGGCGCAGAGATGACCACCTGAACGAGAACGGCTATATCGTTCCCGGTCTGGGCGACGCAGGCGACCGCATCTACGGCACCAAGTAAGAAACTGTATCACGGAAGGGCAGCTGGGAACAGCTGCTCTTTTTTGTGCAGACGAAAAGGGGAACGACGGCTGTCGTTCCCCTTTGTGCGTTATGGAAAAACTCAGATCTCGGCCAGAATGGCATCGCCCATGGCGGTGCAGCCAAGGCAGGTGCAGCCCTCGCTCATGTTGTCGGCGGTGCGCAGGCCCTTGTCCAGCACCTTGTTCACAGCGGTCTCAATGGCATCGGCCTCCTCGGCCATGCCGAAGGAGTAGCGCAGCATCATGGCGGCAGACAGGATGCAGGCGGTGGGGTTCACGATGTCCTTGCCCGCAATATCGGGGGCCGAGCCGTGGATGGCTCATACAGGCCGCGGGTGCCGTCGCCCAGAGAGGAGGACGGGATCATGCCGATGGAGCCGGTGATCATGGAAGCCTCGTCCGACAGGATGTCGCCGAACATGTTCTCGGTAACGATCACGTCGAACTGGGCGGGGTTCTTGACGATCTGCATGGCGCAGTTGTCCACGAACATCTCGCTGTATTCCACATCCGGGTATTCGGCCTGCAGGCGGTGCATCACACTGCGCCACAGGCGGCTGGTGTCCAAAACGTTTGCCTTGTCCACGCAGCACAGTTTCTTGCGGCGCTTGCGTGCGGTCTCAAAGCCGATGCGGCCGATGCGCTCGATCTCGTGCTCCGCGTAGGGCATGGAGTCGATGGCCTGCTTCTCGCCGCTGGCGAGGGTGTGGGTCTCGTGATTGCCAAAGTATACGCCGCCGATCAGCTCACGCACGATGATGAAATCGATGCCCTGTGCCACGATCTCGGGCTTCAGGGGGCTGGCAGGAGCCAGCTGCGGCCAGATCTTGGCCGGGCGGTTGTTGGAGTACAGGCCCATGCCTGCACGCAGCGCAGCAGGCCCTTCTCCGGGCGCTGCTCACCGGGCAGGCCTCCCACTTGGGGCCGCCACGGCACCCAGCAGGACGCTGTCCGCAGCAAGGCACTTGTCCAGCTCGTGCTGGGGCAGCGGGTCGCCGTACTTGTCAATGGCTTCGCCGCCCATGGCAGCGTCGGTGTAGTGGAAGGTGTGGCCGTACTTTTCGGCCACCTTGTCAAGCACGCGGATGGTCTGCTTGACGATCTCCGGGCTGGAGCAGTCGCCCCAGATGACAGCAATGTTTTTTTCCATTGGTGGTACTCCTTTTATGAATGAAACTCCTTCCGTCATCGCTGAGCGATGCCACCTCCCTCTGAGAGGGAGGCTTTGGCAAAATCGGAAACTTTCCCTCTTCGCCAGAGGCTCCCTCTGTGAGGGAGCTGTCGAGCGAATGCGAGACGGAAGGAGTTTGCCTTACTGCTTTGCCTTGATGGACTTCATCAGTCCACCGGCGGAGATGATCTCCTGAATGAACGGCGGGAAGGGCTCGGCGTGGAACACCTTGCCGTTGGTCTCGTCGGTAATGACGCCGGTGTCAAAGTCCACGCTCACGGTGTCGCCCGCATTGATGGCATCCACAGCCTCCGGGCACTCCATGATGGCAGACCGATGTTGATGCTGTTGCGGTAGAAGATGCGGGCAAAGCTCTTGGCGATCACGACCGAGATGCCGGCGGTCTTGATGCACAGCGGTGCGTGCTCACGGGAGGAGCCGCAGCCGAAGTTCCAGCCGCCCACCATGATGTCGCCGTCCTTCACCTTCTTGACGAAGTCCTTGTCGATGTCCTCCATGCAGTGGCTGGCCAGCTCTTTAGCATCCTGCGTGTTCAGGTGGCGGGCCGGAATGATGACATCGGTATCCACGTTATCCGGGTATTTGAAAACAGAACCTTTTGCGTTCATTGTTGTGCTCCTTTCCGATCAGACCGTGCGGGGGTCGGTGATGCAGCCGGTCAGTGCGCTGGCGGCGGCGGTGGCGGGAGAAGCAAGGTAGACCTCGCTCTTCACATGGCCCATGCGGCCCACAAAGTTGCGGTTGGTGGTGGAAACGCAGCGCTCGCCCTCGGCCAGAATGCCCATGTAGCCGCCCAGACAGGGGCCGCAGGTGGGGGTGGACACGATGCAGCCTGCATCAATAAAGGCAGTGGTCCAGCCGCGCAGGATGCATTCCTTGTAAACGGCCATGGTGGCGGGGATGATGATGCCGCGCACGCCCTTGGCAATGTGCTTGCCCTTGAGCACGTTGTAGGCGGCTTCCATGTCCTCCAGACGGCCGTTGGTGCAGCTGCCGATCACAACCTGATCGATCTTGATGTCCTTGCCCTCGCTGGCAAGGTGGGTGTTCTCGGGCAGGTGGGGGTAGCTGACGGTGGGTTCCAGCTTGTCCAGATCGATCTCAATGGTCTTTTCGTACTCGGCATCCGGGTCGGCCTCAAAGAACACCGGCTCACGCTGGCTGCGGCCCTTGAGGTAGCTGCGGGTCACATCGTCCACAGGGAAGATGCCGTTCTTGGCACCGGCTTCGATGGCCATGTTGCAGATGCACAGGCGGTCGTCCATCGTCAGGCTGGCAACGCCCGGGCCGGTGAACTCCATGGATTTGTACAGCGCACCGTCCACACCGATCATGCCGATGATGTGCAGGATCAGATCCTTGCCGGAGACGCGGGGGCCGAACTTGCCCTTGAGCACGAACTTGATGGCAGAGGGCACCTTGAACCATGCCATGCCGGTGGCCATGCCGGCAGCCATATCGGTGGAGCCGACACCGGTGGAGAAGGCACCCAGTGCACCATAGGTGCAGGTGTGGCTGTCCGCACCGATCACGCAGTCGCCTGCGGTCACGATGCCTTTTTCCGGCAGCAGAGCGTGCTCAATGCCCATCTGGCCCACATCGTAGAAGTTAAGGATGTCGTACTTGTTGGCGAACTCGCGGCACTGCTTGGACTGGGTGGCGCTCTTGATGTCCTTGTTGGGCACAAAGTGTCCAGCACGATGGCAATGTGCTCTTTGTCGAACACACCGTCAAAACCGGCCTTTTCAAACTCGTTGATGGCAACCGGGGTGGTGATGTCGTTGCCCAGTACGATGTCCAGCTTTGCATTGATGAGCTGGCCAGCCTTGACCTCGGCAAGACCGGCATGTGCGGCAAGAATTTTCTGCGTCAGGGTCATTCCCATGATGGTACTCTCCTTTTATCTGTTGGTAGAACTCCTTCAGGCACGGCTTGCGCCGTTCCAGCTCCCTCAAGGAGGGAGCCTCTGGCGAAACGGGAAGCTTTTCCGCACTGCCAGGGGCCCCATCTCCGAGGGGGCTGTCTGCGAAGCAGACTGGGGGAGTTCTTTATTTATTATTGATGGCGCTCACCAGTGCCTTGATGCCGGCCACGATGATATCGGTGTCGGTGCCGGCACCCATGTGACGGTGTTATCGCCCCAGACAAGGCCGACGTAGGAGCAGCGCGGGAGGTGGAGCCTTCGTCCAGACTGTGCTCAGAGTAGGTCTCGAGGTGGAACTCCATGCCGGTGGCGCTCTGGATGGCGTTTGCCACAGCGTCCAGACGGCCATTGCCCACCGAGGTGACCACCTTGCGCTGACCGTTCAGCTCCAGCGTGACGGTGGCAGTGATGCCGCCCACCTGTGCAAAGTGGGCTTCCAGAACGTTGAGCGGCTTGCAGCGGTTGAGGAAGGCATCCTCGAAGATGTGCAGCACCTCGTTTGCGCTCAGCTCCTTGTGGCTGTGGTCGGAAACGCTCTTGACCTTGTAGCCCAGCGCCTCGCGCATTTTGGGCGGCAGGTTGTAGCCGAAGTTCTGTTCCAGCACAAAGCCGATGCCGCCCTTGCCGCTCTGGCTGTTGATGCGGATAACATCGGCATCGTAGGTGCGGCCGATGTCGTGGGGGTCAACGGGGATGTAGGGGCAGGTCCAGCGGTGTTCGCCATGCTCCTTGCGGTAGGCCATGCCCTTTGCAATGGCATCCTGATGGCTGCCGGAGAAGGCGGCAAACACCAGCTGACCGGCGTAGGGGGTGCGCTCGTAAATGTGCATCCGGGTCACACGCTCGTAGGTGGCGCAGATGTCCGGCATATCGGAGAAGTCCAGCTTGGGGTCCACGCCGTGGCTGTACATGTTCATGGCCAGCGTCACCGCGTCCACGTTGCCGGTGCGCTCGCCGTTGCCGAACAGGCAGCACTCCACCCGCTGTGCACCCGCCAGCACGGCCAGCTCTGCGCAGGCCACGCCGGTGCCGCGGTCGTTGTGGGGATGGGTGGAGATGATCACGCTGTCGCGGTATTTCAGGTGCTTGTCGCAGTACTCGATCTGGTTTGCGTAGACATGCGGCATGCTCATTTCCACGGTGACGGGCAGGTTGATGATCATGGGGCGGTCCGGGGTGGGCTGCATGATGTCCAGCACGGCGTTGCACACATCCACCGCATAGTCCACCTCGGTGCCGGTAAAGCTCTCGGGGCTGTACTCGAACAGGAAGTTACCCTCGTACTCCTGACTGAGCTGCTTGACCAGCTTTGCGCCGTCGGTGGCGATTTTCTTGATCTCCTCCTTGCTCTTGTGGAACACCTGCTCGCGCTGGGCCACAGAGGTGGAATTGTAGAAGTGGATCACCGCGCGGGGAGCGCCCTTGACGGCCTCGAAGGTCTTGCGGATGATGTGGTCGCGGCACTGGGTCAGCACCTGCACGGTGACATCCTCGGGGATCATGTTCTTCTCGATCAGGGTGCGCAGGAACTCGTACTCGGTGTCGCTGGCGGCAGGGAAGCCCACCTCGATCTCCTTGAAGCCGATCTTTACCAGCATCTGGAAGAACTCCAGCTTTTCCTCCAGGCTCATGGGCACGATCAGGCCTGATTGCCGTCGCGCAGGTCCACACTGCACCATGCGGGGCTTTTCAATGTGATCCTTCTTACCCAGCTGTCATAGCCTGCGG
>ENA-OQCN01001740-OQCN01001740.1-human-gut-metagenome-genome-assembly--contig:-NODE-1740-length-10260-cov-2.925984_pt1 | contig 10260 bp, 12 predicted proteins | sample MGYA00242497_ERZ504576 | MGnify/ENA primary metagenome ERZ504576 (study PRJEB26092, sample SAMD00036296) | human gut metagenome | host: Homo sapiens | study: EMG produced TPA metagenomics assembly of...
ATTTTCTCCAACTTGGCATCCTGCGTTCTTCCTCAGTGGAAAACAAGTCATCTATCGAGGGCAGTCGGATGTTTTTGCGAGATCTCTCACCCTTTTCCACCTCCTTTGCCAATGCTCTGTAAGCAGTGCTCGCCGGGCATTGCTTACTATAACGAAGTACGCTCTCCGATTTAGTAAGGCTTTCACCGACTCTGGTGCAGCGCGGAACGATTGCCTGATAAATGCGCGTGTGCGGACCATAGCTTGTGTGAATGGCTTTGATCATATCCCGTGTCATATTGGTACGGTGGTCTGCCATGGTAATCAGGACACCGTCAATCTCCAGTTTAGGATTGATTTTCCTGCGAATTTTACGGATGGTGCCAATGATACTGGCAAGACCTTCGACATCAAGAATCAGCGGCTGTACGGGAATCAAAACTCTGTCTGCGGCTGCAAGAGAGGCGGTGACAAGGTTGCCGAGTTCCGGCATACAGTCAATCAGACAATAGTCGTATTTCCCTTGAAATGGTTCCAGCGCCCATTGCATTACGCATTCACGCATAAAGGTATTTGTCAAACTTCGCTGCAAATCAGAAAGTTGAATGTTGGCGGGAATGACATCTACTTTTTCATCGGTATGGATAACAACATCGGGTGGGTCTACCTCGTTGCAGGCAGCCTCAATCAGCTCTTTCAGGGACGCACCTTCGTTCCCCTGCGAACAGCCAAGGTATCGGCTCAGGCTGGCCTGCGGGTCGGCGTCCACCAGCAGTACTTTATAGCCATATCTGCCAGTGCCACGCCTAAATTTACGGCGGTCGTCGTTTTGCCCACGCCGCCTTTTTGGTTGGCAATTGCTATTGTTTTCATACGCGCTCTCCTCGCTGTTTTTCAATCTTTGACTTGTACCAGATAAGGCTTTCGTTGTAGTCCTTACCTACGGCAGGCAGCCGTTTTTCCACATTGAATCCGCGCTCGGCAAGGCGCTGGGCAACCGTTTCGGCAAAGCGCAGCCCCGGCTCATCACGGTCAAAGCAGAGCACCACATTTTTCACCTGCGGATGCTGCTGCAAAAAGTAGTCGATGGGCAGATAGTTCAGCCCGCCCAGTGCCAGATAATGCACACTGCGCCACTTTCCAATGTCTGTATACTGCCGCAAGGTCGCGCCGGACATAGCATCAATCGGGGCCTCGTACAGCTCCACGGTATCGCAGTCCGGGTTTTCCGCTTGCATCAGAAATCCGTACTTCTTTTGGCTGCCGGTGACATCACCGCGGTAGGTGCTTGGCAGCCACGTTGAAAAGCAGAACGCGGAACGCCGCCTTCATCCTTGCCCACAAAAACGCAGTTGCGGTAGTTGCCGCGCGTGGTCTGGTACAGGATGCCGCTGCCCACGCAGTAGCGCAGGACCTTAGGGCTGATACCGCGGTGCATCAGGTAGGCAGCAACGGCTTCGGCGTTTCGATCCGGGGTAGGAAGTGTAAATGGACGAGGCTCGTGCGGCTTTACAGGCGCTGCCTTAGCCGGTTGAAAAGAAACAGTGACCGGTGTCATCTCGTTCAGCAGACGAACCGCTGATACAAAGTCCATGCCCTCCACCTTGGTCAGATAATCAATGGCGTTGTTGCCGCCTACATTACGCGAAAACCAGTGGAAGAATCCATTGGCAGGCGTGATGATCAGGCTATCGTGCGTCCGAGTGCAGTACTCGCGATCCGTTTTGCGCACAAGTTCGCCGGGGTGATAGGTTTCCAAATACTGCATCACGGTAATTCGGCGGGCAGCTTCAATATTCTTTTGGTATTTTCCCATGGGGGTGACCTCCGTTTCTGTATGAAAAAAGCACCTTGCCTACAAAATAGGTAAGGTGCCAAGGATACGATTATTTGTTTTTAGCTGGCTATTTGTCACTTCAGCTGGCTGAAAGGGGGTGTGGGGGAAAACACAGACGGCACCCCATTTCCCGAAAAAAGATATACTTCCCCCTTGGTGTATAGAAAAGAATTGACGCTGCGACAAAAACGCAGATTGCAAAGCCCCGCCGAATAGAGTATAATCGTTCTATAAGGTAAGGCAGGTGAGCAGAATGCGATTTTTCCTGATGCAGCGCTATCATCAAGTGGCTGTTATTGAAATAGCGGAAAAGACCGGCGACATTATTGATGTGGCAGAGGTTCTTTCGGCGCAGAGGATTCCCCTTGGCGCAAAGCATAGCGATGGCAGCTTTGATGTTCTGTCCCTGCGCAAATGGTGGGCAGGGCGCGGTATCCCGGCAAGCCGTTCCGGGCTGGAGCGCGCCTTGGAAACGCTGCATATCCCTTACGCTGAACTTCTGCTTGTCAAATGCAGCGGGCTGAGCCTTTCAGACCAGTATTGGGTCACGCCCTGCGATGCCCCACAGAATTGGCGAGATGTAAATTTCTACGAGAACGACTTTTCTGACGATGTGGGACGCGCTTTGTTTGGCGAGGGGGTTCTCTCGGCACAGCCGGATTTGTGTTCCCCCTGCAATACCTCGGATGGCTTTTTGCAAAAGCGCTGGCGCATTGCGGACGGAAAACGAATCCTCTTAAAAGCAGGATCGGGTATTTACAAGCAAGAGCCTTACAACGAAATTGTTGCCTCAGCTCTGTATGATGCGCTTGGTATGCCGCACGTTCCCTACTGGCTTATAGAGCAGGGCGGGCAGGTCATGTCCGCCTGCGCGTGCTTTACCAATGACCACACCGAGCTTGTCACCGCCGCCCAATTTATGCGGCTGCTGCCGCAAGCGCAGGGTGTTTCCAATTGGGATCACTTCAACGCCTGCTGCCGGACCGTCGGAATTTCTGATGCAAAGAAAGCGGTCTGCAATATGCTGGCTGCCGATTTCATCTTAGCCAACACGGATCGCCATCTTGGCAATTTCGGTTTCCTGCGTGATTCCGAAACGCTGGAATGGAAAGGAACAGCGCCCATCTATGACAGCGGCACAAGCCTTTGGCAGATGACCCTCACCCGCGCGATCAATGCGGAAGCCATGGTTCCCGCAAAACCGTTTGAAACCTCGCAGCAATCCCAGCTAAAGCTGATTGCGCCTTATGTGGATCTGCCGCTGGAGCGCCTTGATGGATTTTCCAATAAAGCAGAAGAAATCTTCCGAACAGCCGCCCAGTTTGATGATGGACGAGCCGCGAAAATTGCCGCCGCTGTTAGTGGCCGAATTCAAATGCTTCGATTTAATAGGGCATAATCTGAAATAGCTCCAAAGCATACGGTTTGTGAAATGACTACAAATTGTAGGCAGTTAAAAATTACAGAAGCTATATGTCGCTGCCTAATGCCGATGACAGTCATGCGCCAACTGGTGACAAATTGTCAGCAGTTGAAATAGGGCTATAAAAACAGCGCCTCCGTTTTACATTCGGGGGACGCTGCTTTTCTCTATGGCACTCATTTGGCGGTGGGCTTTTTTGTCGATTTGCCCTGTCGGCTGAATTCTTTCGCAAGGTCAACCATCTTTTTAGAAGGTCGATAGCTGTCCAGAATATGAGGACTAAGCAGAAAATTCAGCAGACAAGATTTGGGAATCATATACCCACCACTGATTTCAAAGTATCGGATGTAACCGTTATGGCACCAATTCGTCAGGGTGTTGTGGTGATAGCCGGTAAGCCGGCTTGCTTCGGCAACACTCAGCACATCGCTGTAGGGCTGCGTTTTCAGGGTAAGAAAGTCCTGAAACTTCTTTCTGCTTTTGGCGGTATCCAGATTTGCCCATTCCCGTAAGGTCAGCATTTTGGGCTTGCCGCCTTTGTTCCAGCTCGCTGAGTAATACCCGGTCGGTGCCGAGAATTTTTCCGGTTGGGATTGACGCTTTTTAAGATACGTGATAACATCTTTTGTATTGATGATGTACTGGCGGGTTTTCTTGCCGGTATCTATGCAGGGAACAAGCCCGCTTGTCAGCAGGTAACGCGCCGTCTTTTTGCTGATATGGCAGATGACGCGCATCTGTTCCAGCCCGATTTTTTCGGGGTAAGTTTCCTTGATTTTTGCAAAATCATAACTGTAATCCACTATAATCACCGTCCGCTATTTGAACTCATCAACAGCAGGTAGGGGGCGGTTTGATTTTTTCGATAAGGGGATTTTTGCATAAAATTTAGTCAACGTAATTCTGTAAATGCCTGTTGTAATAAGGAAAATCAGCCCATTTTGTTCTCTCCGGCTTTTCTCTCCAACATCTCTCCAACGTGCCAAAAACGCCCATTTTTCTCTCATTTTTCCCGGAAAATCAGCTTTTTGAAATGGGTTCGAATTGCGACGTTTGACGTTAAAAAGGACTCTCTTTCGACTTTCTTCGTTTTGCCGCCGAATCATCTTCCAGTAACTTCCGCTTTTACCGGCAAATTCCACCAGTGGTGGTTTAGGCGATAAAACTCGAAATCAATTTGACAGCAATGTCACGTGGGTTCGAATCCACGTCTGCGCCAAAAGCAGTACCTTGCGGGGTGCTGCTTATTATTTTTGCGGCAAACTATGCAAGGGTTGCAAGGTGGGATTCGAACAGCCCGTGCCCGGCGCTCTGCGTCCCGCCGGGCTGCAACCAGTCCTGCGGACTGTTGCAAGGGCGCGGGAGAATCCCACCGCCTGCGCCAAGTATCACTACTCAATTTCACATTGGGTAGTGATTTTTTATTGCCGCTTTGCAAAATCCTCGTGCTTTTCTTATAGACATCTCCCCCTTATTTTCAAGTAGTGATTTTCGGGTTCGGTACAAATCATACCAGCAATCGCGGCAAATAGCTATTCACAGAACTACACAAGATTCTTCCCGCAGCTTGGGTACAAATTGACAGCAAAAAGGCGGCACCTGATTTCTCAGATGCCGCCGCTGTTCAAATCACCACTTCTTTATGGGCTGCGCTTCGGGCAGTGTCAGTGTGTTAGCCATCGTCCGGGCGCTCAGGTTCTTGGACTGCGAATCCAGATGCGCGTAGATATTCGCCGTAGTGGAAATATCGCTGTGCCCCAGCCACTCTTGAATCTGCTTCATCGGCACGCCCTCTTTCAGCAACAGGCTGGCGCAGGAGTGGCGCAAGTCGTGGAATCGGATCCTGCGCAAACCATTGTCTTTCAGCAACTGTGGAAAGCCTGTCGTCACGGAATCCGGCTGGATCAGATTTCCCATTGCATCCACAAATACATAGCCAAGGTACTCTTGATTATAGCAGTTGCCGCAGATTTTTTGGTTGTATTCCTGCTGCTCTTTGACGGCTTTTAAGCGCTCCGCAATCGGGTCTACCAGCGGCAAGGTGCGCAGACTGGATTTTGTTTTGGCTCGGTCAGCTTCTACCAAAATCTTCTTGCCATCAATGCGGGTGCTGGTCACGATGTGGCGAATGGTCAGCGTCTTGGCTTCAAAGTCGATGGCCTCCCACCGCAAGCCCATCACCTCGGCTCGGCGCAAGCCGTAAAAGGCTGCAAGCTGGATAATCAGTTCCAGCTTATGGCCTTGGGCGGCTTCAAAGAGCTTTTCCATTTCCTCGGCGCTGTAATAGCTTGCCATAAACGCTGCGGCTTTGGGCGGTCCACCTTGTCCACCGGATTGCTGGCAATCAGGTCAATCCGCACGGCGTATTTCAGCGCCTTGTGCAGATTGGCATGGAATCGCAGGATAGAGGTGTTTTTCAGCGTTTCCGCTTCGTGCAGATAAAAGCTCTGAATCTGGCGCGGCTGTAACCCTGCCAACGTTACGCCCAGCGGTTCAAAGTAGGGAATAATGTGTTTCTCTACATTGAAGCAATAGGACGAGTAAGTAGTTTCCGTTACGGCTGTGCGCATCATTTTCAGCCAGTACCGCATATAGTCGCTGAATGCCATATCCGGGCTGAGTTCGGACACCTGCCCCTTGGGAATCGTGAAGTCCTTTCGCGTTTCTGCCAGCATTTTTTCGGCGCGTTTTTTGTTACCCTTGACGGGCAGCCTGTGCCGATCCAAGGCTGGCGGCGTTTCCCCGCCGAGTCTGTGTAACTCAGCACGATGTAATAAAATCCGTTTTTCTCCTGTAGGCGTCCTGCTACCATAGGCATCTCTCCTTTTTTCAAGTTGCTGCATTTTGGGTTCGGTACAACGATACCAGCAATCCCGCCGGAAAGCTATTCACAGAATTGCACAAGAACTGTCCTGCACATTGGGTGCAAACTGACATCATTCTCGCTCCTGTTCCCGTCTGCGTCGGCGCGATCTGGGATGTTGCGGCATTCTGTTTTCCCGGTCAATACGGTTGGATTCTCTCGTTCGCTGGATGCGTTTGATGGCACCCTCCGCAATCTTGTCCTCTTTGCGGAGTTTGGCAATCTTGCAGGTCAATGCCATGCGTTGGTCAGCCAACTCCGGCGGAGCATCCTTACGGCGCATCTGCTTAACGACTTCCGCCCGCTGCGCGGCAAGGGTTTCCATCCGCTGGGACAAGCCCTTGCGGTAGTCCACGATTGCTTGCAAAGAGGGAAACTTGCGGTCGTGGACAAAGGCGTGTTCTGCAAGGATTTTCTCGGTATCTTTCCAGATGCGCTCCAACTCCGGACGGTTGATGCGGGGCTGTTGCTTCTTGGGCAGGATGCCCAGCTGATAGCAGTAGTACAGATACAAGCGGTGCATCTGGGATTCCCCGAAGAATACCTCAAAGAAAATTTGGAGGATGCCTTTTCCTGCATAGGTATCCTTGGGGCGATATCGTTTGGGCGTATACTGTCGGGGCAGGTGTTTCCGTTCATACAACCCTGCCCCATACAGCAGATAGTTTCCCCGCAGTCTGTCATCTATGGCAGGTAAATCGTATTCTTCTCCCAGCCTATAAAGCCGCACGGCTCGACCACCATCCCGCGCCCGGATGGTCGCGTACCTACGGTTAGGTCACTGCCGAAAATATACCCTTGCCGATACAGCGCTCTGTGGAAGTCCTCGGCGGTGCTGGCGTCCTCACAGGCTTGGTCGATGGCTTCCCGCATCCGGGCATACCTCGCCGGTTCCTTTTTCTTAGGCTGTTCCACCACCGACAAGCCGTACTCCCGGCACAGCTTGTCGGATGCCGCCCGGAACTCAGTGTATTGGCTGCGGCGCTGCTCGTATTTCTTGCCGTCCACATAGGACACGGAATTGATAACGAAGTGGTTGTGCAGATTATCCGTATTCATATGGGTGGCAACCAGCACTTGGAAACGCTTGCCCCAGACCTTGCGGGCCAGTGCCACGCCGATCTCATGGCACTGCTCCGGGGTGACCTCTCCCTCGCGGAAGCTTTGGTAAGCGTGGAGCGCCACCACACCGTCCGTTTTACCAAAGCGTTCCTGTACAGCCCGCATATCTTCCATGCGTGGTCTGCCCTACAATGGATGCCGGTGACGAGCTGGGCGCTCTCGTTCAGCTTGGTCTTGGCATCGTTCTCTGCATAGTGCAGCGTTTGGGCAAGGGCATCGTACTCGGTCTTGTCCGGGTTGGCGGCATAATCAAGGACGCGCTGCAGGCTGTCCTTGATCGTCCAAATCTTAGTTACCGCCAATGAGCAAATCCCTCAATCGGTCAGTGTGGGCGCTAATGCTGCGCCATCTCGCACAGAACAGCTTTCTGCCATTTCATCCAGTTTGTCCAGTACATTAAATACCTCCTTGGGCGGATGCCCGCCCGGTTCATATCCCAGCGCCCGCTGGCGTAAGTATTCCGAGAGAGACAGCCCGCAACGTTTAGCCATCAGCGTCATTTTTCGTTTCTCTGTGACGCTGACGCGAACATTGATTCCAACGCTGCGTTTTCTCATGCGCCAGAAGCCTCACAGGGGTTCGGGGCTGGCCCCGTAGGCTTTTCGGCGGGTTGCCTGTGGCAACACTTCGCCCATGCTTGCTCTCCCTACGCGATCTTTGTGACGCTAATGACGCTGATGACGCTGTTTGTGAGATATCCCATTTGAAAAGCTGGGTTATGTCAATTTCAGCGTCATTAGCGTCATCTGCGTCATTTCCGTCACGAGAGAACTTCATCTGCCGCGCCTGCGAGGTGCGGTGGGTTTCATAGCGGATACCTCTTGGGGTGAATACGGTATCGTAATGCTCCACGATTTTCCGGGTCAGCTGGTGGGGCAAAACGCCCTCAATATCGGCTGCAGAAAGCAATTCGGTAGCCGTGCCTTGCCATGTTCCGACACTATCGATGTAGTCAGCCACTTTCCAAAGGTAACTCGGCACAGCCTTAGCGATAATTTGTTCGGTGCTTTCTTCCTCATCCAGTATCCAAACGCAGTTTTCTTCGTGCAGACGCAGCGTTTTGTTATCCATATCGCGCCCGGTCACCAAGATGCTGGCGGTCTGGCTCATACGCTTGCGCTGCATGACCCAACTGGTATCGGACGCGCCCATCAAACCGTTGGAGCCTGCAATCTGCTGGAACGGATCATCTGCGGCTTGTTTACGCAGATGGTGGATCAGCAAAATGCAGACATTGTACTTGTCTGCCAGTGCTTTCAAGGCGCTGATTTCCTTGTAATCGCTGGCATACATACTGTTGTTCTGGTCGCTGGAACGCACCTTTTGCAAGGTGTCGATGACGATCAGCCCGGTATCTGGGTGCTGGTAGAGGAAGCTGGTGAGCTGTTCTTCCAGCCCCTGCCCTATGCTGCCACATTCCGTCTGCATGACCAGCCGTTCGGGGGCTTCTTCGCTGCCCACAAGCTGGAGAAGGCGCTTCTGCAGGCGGTTGAAGGTGTCCTCCAGCGATAGATAAAGCACGGTGTGCGGCTCAATTTCGCGTCCCCACATGGGCTTGCCCTGCGCGACCTGCAAACACAGCCACAAAGTCAGCCAACTTTTGCCCGCTTTGCTGGGGCCGGCAAACAGCGCCAGACCTGCCGGGAGCAGATCGGGGATGATCCATTTGACCGGCGGCAGCGGCGTGGAGAGCAGTTCTTCGGCAGAGATCGTTTTTGGAAGTGTTTCATAATTCATTCGCATCGTCCTTTCTGTTTTGGTATATATCTATTATCTCATACTATCGTCTTTTTGTGTGTAGTAAGTTTTATTCTCTAGTGTTAAGTTGTACGGCTCACGCCGCCCCACAGCCCCACAAGCGCGCCAAACGGCGGGTCTGCGGGTGATGTCGCGTCCGTGTGCGACGCGGGGCATCCGCCCCACACCGGCGGATTTGGGCGGTTACTGCAAGTGAATCAGAACTGATTCACTTTTATGCCTTACGCTCTGGAAAGTGAATCAAATCTGATTCACTTGCAATAAATTCCCCGAAAGTATACGGTTCTGATTCCCTACTTTTATTAGACTGGAAAACGTGAATCGGTTCCGCATACTTCGGGATAACTTTTCGATTTGCAGCTGCATTTGTCCACTTTGCCCCAGCTGCGGGGACGACTTGCAAGGCTGCCGTTCGGCTGCAACGGCATCATGGGTATTTTTACCCCAGCCAGGTTCTCTGCCTGCCGCCCTCATTGTTTGAACTATGACTGGACGGAAGTATCTTTACGACCACATCTGTCATTGCGCTCCACTCCGCCACGGGGTGTTTACCAGAGACTGAATCGCTCGTGCCCGGTGGCAGTCATGGCGCGTACTCTGTCTGCGCTGCCGTACTCGTAAGTTGACGGCAATGTGGTGAATGTACCTTGCTTGTCGGATATGCAGTTTTCAAGGTGCCGAATCTAGCCGAATCTATTTGAGACGGGGAGGTGCTCTTGCCAGAATCAAGGCAGCTCCTACGCGCTCACGCGCTTCTGACCGCACGGACTTTTCAGAACGTAATTGATCACATTGATTTTGGGGATTTTGTAAGCGTTTGCCAGCCGGATGCAGCTGATTTCGCCCTCCCCCAGCAGGTCATAGGCCGCGTGGCGCTGATGCCCAGCATGGCTTGCAGATCCTTGACCGTTACAATGTCCGGGTACTCCGCAAACATGAGCTTGTACATTTCTCTGATTTCTTTACAATCCATTCGATCACCATCCTTATATCAGTATTTCTCCTTCGCCTGAAAGCGAAGTATACATATAAGATACTTCGCCCACGAGCGAATGTCAATAGAAGTCACAAAAAATTCATTTTTCGATTTTTTACTTGCGCTTTCATGTTATAGTGTGTTACAATAGAGAAAATTTATGGGAGGACTTTTTTATGGAAGTAGGTCAAAAAATCAAACTAGTACGACTTCATAGAGGTCTGACGCAAAAACAACTGGGTGACCTTCTCAATCTTGGGGACGGCGGCGCAAATCGAATCGCACAATATGAAATAGGATAC
>ENA-OQCN01001743-OQCN01001743.1-human-gut-metagenome-genome-assembly--contig:-NODE-1743-length-10239-cov-2.967860_pt1 | contig 10239 bp, 7 predicted proteins | sample MGYA00242497_ERZ504576 | MGnify/ENA primary metagenome ERZ504576 (study PRJEB26092, sample SAMD00036296) | human gut metagenome | host: Homo sapiens | study: EMG produced TPA metagenomics assembly of...
AAAATATATATATCCAGTCAGCAAAACTAAACGGAAAAGAATATGACAAGAATTACTTACACACCAAGATATAGTACAGGGAGGAACATTAGAGTTCCAGATGGGCCCGAACCCTAATACAAACTGGGGAGCATCCGCCCTCAGCCTGCCTCCCGACAATATGAAATAAGTACAAAAATAAAAAACAATCCATATGAAGAATCAAACTATCATCAGCCTCTTATGCTGCCTCCTGTTGTTTGTGACAGGATGCAGTACTTCCCATCAAGGGAACACGTACGACATCATGACCTATGGAGCCAAAGGAGACGGACAAACAGATGATGCCGCCGCTATACAACGCGCCATCAATGCCTGTTCCGCTGCCGGTGGCGGAACCGTAATCATTCCTGCCGGACACACCTTTCTATGCGGTCCGCTATATTTGAAATCCTATGTGAACCTTCATCTGGAACCCAACTCCCGATTGCTGGCCAACCCCGATGAAAGCATCTATACAGAAAGCGCATTCCGCGAAAACCGTGGCGAAGGAATGATGTGGATCAGTGGAAAAGACTTAAAACAAATATCCATTACCGGTACAGGAGAAATAGACGGAAACGGAATCGCCTTCATGGGCAAAGAGCTGGATGATTCCTACGAGCTGAAGCCCGTCACTGATTTTGACCCACGCCCACATGTGCTTACCCTTATCAATGCGGAGAAGACCGTTATCCGTGACATCACGATTCGGAACAGCGCCTATTGGACAATACACCTGATAGGCTGTTACGATGCCTTGATTGACGGCATCTCTTTATTGAATAATCTAAAAATACGCAACGGCGACGGTATTGATGTGGATCACTCCAAAAAAGTACGTATAGCGAACTGCTTCATTGAATCGGGCGATGACTGCATTTGCCTGAAGAATCGTCGGGAATTTGAAGAATATGGCTCTTGCGAAGATATTGTAGTGACTAATTGTGTCATGACTTCACGCTCATGCGCTATTAAGATAGGCTCGGAAAATATGGACAAGATTGATAATGTATTATTCAATAATTGCATTATCAAAAACAGCAACCGGGGCATCGGCATACAAAACCGGGATGAAGGTACTGTGAGCAATGTCATTTTCTCCAATATATTAGTAGACTGTATGTTCTATTCTGATGTATGGTGGGGTAAAGCGGAACCTATCTATGTCACCTCATACCCTCGTGCCGTAGGCAATCATAAAGATGCAGGCTGGCGTTTCCCCAAAGGTGCAACGAAAGGACACTCGGGAGAAGTCAGCAACATTTTCTTCAATCAGATTAAATGCACTAGTGAAAACGGCATTTTCGTAGGGGGAGACACTCCGGAGAAAGTGCATCATATCTATTTTGATGAAATAGATGTCAAGTTGTTAAAACGTACCGGTTATGAAGGCGGTGTGTATGACAAACGTCCTTGTAACGGAGATGGTTTTGTATATGACAAGACTTATGCTTTCTATCTGGACACCGCTTCGGATATCCGGATTACCGGCTATAACATTTATTGGGCCTTCCCTCAATTGACACAAGCCGGAGGAGAAATCAAAAAGAAGAATACAATACGTGTAAAAATAAACAAGAAATAATTATGACCCACATTCCATTCAAAGTTTCTTTGTTTAGACTGGTCTTCCTGCTGCTGCCCGTGACGGTCGCGGCACAGGAAGCCAGACTTTCTGATTACGTAGATCCCAGAATCGGTTCGGAAGGACTGGGACGGGTATTTATCCGGCCCCTCCTGCCTTATGGTATGGTGAACCACGCCCGATTGCACTGTCCATCCCAATAGTGGTTGGCTGCCTATGCCCGAACAAGTCAACGGTTTCTCCCAAGTACACGTCAGCGGGACAGGAGGAGGTCCTAAATATGGCAACATACTTGTCATGCCTTTTGGCAAAGGTATGGATCAGCTCAATCATATAGACTATCGCAAAGATGAAACAATCCGCTTGGGCTATTATGCTACCGAATTCCAGAGAACAGGCATATATACTGAAATAACAACTGCTCCACGCGCCTCATTCTACCGATTCACCTATCCCGAAGATTCCTTAAAATCCCTGTTGGTTGACGCCGGCTTCTTCCTGGGTGAACAACCGACCCCCGATGCCCGCGAAGCACAACAATTTGTAGGTTCGGAAATTCAAATCATATCCGATCACGAAGTAATGGGATATACCCGTATTCGCGGAGGTTGGAATAACGGACGTGCCTACACCGTTTATTTTTATGCAGTAACCGACCATCCCTTTGTACAAACGGCCACATGGAAAGGAAGCCAGATCAGCAATGAACGATACCAGCCAGACTCCCAACAAAAAACCGGAGCTTTGTTGCGTTTCCCTTCTTCTGCAAATACCATTCAACTGAAAGTCGGAATTTCATTTATCAGTCTCTCAAAGCCAGAGAGAATGTATGGAACGAAATACCTCATTGGTCATTTGAGGACACCCGGCAAGCCTTATTGGCACAATGGGAAAACTTATTGCAACGCATTGATATAGCCTCAAATACACCCGAAAAATATAAGCGTATGTTTTATACCGGTATCTACCATACCATGTTAATGCCTGTAGACCGTACCGGTGAAAATCCATTATGGAGTGATCCGGAACCTTATTATGATGATTTTTATGCTATCTGGGACACCTACCGCACCTCAACTCCACTTATCACACTGATTGACCCTCAAAGAGAAACAGACATTGTACGTTCACTGATCAATATCTATAAACGGGACGGCTACATGCCTGATGCACGAAGCGGAAATTGTAACGGACGGACACAAGGCGCTCCAACGCCGAAATTGTTATAGCCGATGCATTTGTAAAAGGACTACCAAACATAGATTACCATCTGGCTTTGGAAGCTATGCTGAAAGATGCGACCATACCGCCCGGAGGTAACGAAGAAACGGAGGAAGAGGCGGACTGATTCCTTATCTGGAATTGGGATATATTCCATACGGTATTCCCCGAGCCGGAAACCGCACAATAGAATACTCCTATTGTGATTATGCCATAGCCTTAGTAGCAAAAGGACTAGGCAAGACAGACTTGTACCAGCAATACTTGAAACAATCTTCCAACTGGAAGAACTTGTGGCGGACCGATTATGAACATGCAGGAGTCAAAGGATTCATACTTCCCCGGGATAAAGAAGGAAACTGGTTAGACAAAATACCTTTCGGAAACTCCCATATCCAGAAACCCACCTTCACATATACCCCCGTTACCTTTGAAGGCCCTTGGTATACTCCTTGGTGGAACATGTTCTTTTATGAAGCCTCCTCCTGGGAATATTCACTCAGCATTCCGCATGACGTACCCGGACTCATTGAACAATGTGGCGGAAAAGAGAAGTTTGACGAACGGCTGGATATTTTCTTTGACAAGGGTTTCTTCAATGTGAATAATGAGCTCCTTCCTCACTCCCTGCCTATACCACTGGGTAGGGCGTCCGGATAAAAGCGGCGACCGCATCCATGAAATTATCCAGAAGAACTATAATGACGGTTCTGCCGGTCTTCCCGGAAATGATGACTCCGGAGCCATGTCATCGTGGTTGGTATTCCACATGATGGGGTTGTACCCCAATGCCGGACAAGACTATTATTTAATCCATACCCCTCTACTGACAGAGAGTCGTTTCCATTTACAGGAAGGCAAAACATTCACGATCAAAGCCGAAGGGCTTTCCGAAAAGAACAAGTATATCCGGTCGATTTTATTAAATGGAAAGAATTATCCATATTCCGCCATCCGCCATAATGATATCATCAAAGGAGGCGAGTTGGTTTTAAAAATGGGCCCCAGTCCCGGTAACTGGGGGAGCAAACTATTTCCTGAATCTAAAGAGTAACATACGATGAAGAAAAAACTTTTTATATGCTTTCTGCTTATCGGCAGCCTGATGGGAAATGTAATGGCACAAGATATCATTACCAACCCTCTGTTATTTGTATTCAAACTGCATGGACAAACCCGAAAGTACCAATTACTTTCAATCAGTCCAACGACACCCTTTATCTGCATTGGGGAATTGAAAGAAACACCCGATGGCAATCAGGCAGCTACGCCATGCCCCAAGAAGCTTTAAAAACGGCGGTCAGACTAAGCTTCTTACAGCCGGAAGACGGACAGCATATCTGTCTCCCCATTCAAGAAACCTTTGCCCTACTTTCAGCAACCGCTTTTCAGGAATTGAAAAGCCAAAAGGCATTTCATTATAATCAGACAGAATACCAACTGGCTGATACCAAGTCACAAGCTATGGGCTATTCCTTACTGCATGTAAACGACTCAGTAGACGGATGCGAAATGTGGATAATGGATAATCCGGATTTCCCTCTGATATGGGAAATACAAAATAATCCGCTCGGCATCAATTGGAAAGTAGCTCCCATAGATCTCCCCGCACACAATCTGAAAGAAGAAATCATCCAAAGCCCGGAAAAAATGGGTAGCATCTATTATGCTTATCCCACACCAAACGGCATACAAACTCCGGTACCCGAAGGTTACAGTCCTTTCTACATCAGCCATTACGGACGCCATGGGTCCCGCTGGATGACTTCGGACGAACGTTATCTAGAAGTCATTCGTGTCTTTGATACGTTTCACAATAAATCAGGACTTACCGATTTAGGTGAAGATGTGAGGCTCAGACTCCAGAAAGTATGGGAAAATGCCCGTGGGCGCGGAGGAAACCTGCCCCCATTAGGAGAACGACAACACAAAGCCATTGCCAAACGGCTTTATCAACAATATCCCCATATATTCCGGGACAGCGCCAACATATCAGCGCGTTCGAGCGTTTCCGTACGTTGTATCATGAGCATGTCCGCATTCACAGAACAACTGAAAGAACTAAACCCCTCCCTCCAGATCACCCGCGAAGCCAACCAAAGACACATGACTACATTGCCTATACTTCACCCGAAGCCGAAAAGCTGGGTTCGGCAAGTGCGCCATGGAGAACAGCTTTCCATACATTCGAAGAAAATCATATTCATCCGGAACGTTTAATCGCTTCACTTTTCAAAAATCCCAAAGAAGTCAGGAATCCCCGCGAGCTCATGATGGGACTTTATTGGATTGCTTCCGACATGCAAGATGTAGAGTTGCCTCTATCCTTTTATGATTTGTTTGAAAAAGAAGAATTATTCGGTATCTGGCAGTCTGTGAATTATCGGATGTATATTTGCAATGCCAATGCTCCCGTCAATCAGGGAGCAGCTCCCGAGAGTGCAAAATCTTTATTGAAGAATATTATAGAAAGTGCCGACCGCGCCATCCGTGAAGGAACTCCTTGCGCCACCCTCCGTTTCGGACATGATACCAACCTGATCCGTCTGTTGGCACTCATGCAAGTAGAAGGATGCTCCAATCAAGAAACAGATCCCGACCGATATTACCTGGCCTGGCAAGATTTCCGTGTTTCACCTATGGGAGCCAACCTTCAATTAATCTTTTTCAAGAATAAGCAAGGAGAAGTTATTGTAAAATTGCTACATAATGAAAATGAAGTCAAATTACCCATTGACAGCCCTATTGCCCCTTATTATAAATGGGAAACGGTGAAAGCATTCTACAATCATTTATAAACATACAAATTGAGAAACAGCAACTTTCCTTCAAAGTCCAATCTCCCTATTAACTAAGGCTTTTCTTGCCTACAATTAAGCCTTTTCTTACGGTTACCTACTACAGACTCCCTCAATGGACCGTAGAGTCCATTGCAGCAGACTGTATAGTCCACCCAAGCAGACCTTACAGTCCACTGGCGGAGTCTGTAGCAGATGACATGTAAAAAAAAGCTTAACTATATGGAAGAAACGGCTTACACAACCACTCTATTCCGGTTTTATCTTTTTCAGATAATCAGAAGGAGCCATACCGAATTCATCTTTAAAACACTGACGGAAATAGACCGTACTGTTAATTCCCACCTTGAATGCAACCTCTGAAATATTGTATTTCCCTTCTAATAACAGACGTTCCGCATATTGCATCTTTATTTTGCGGATATATTCATTGGTGGAAAGTCCGGTCAATGCCTTCATCTTCCGATATAGGGTAGAATTACTCATACACATGGCGTCCGACAAATAACCGATATCAATTTTCTCAGAAGAAAGACGATCTTCAATCAGCTTGTTAATCTTCTCAAGGAACTCATTATCCAATTTATTCATAGACTCGGTTACTGCCGCACGTTTGTCAATGAGTATGGAATTCGTATTAAAACGCTCTGCCAACAACTTGCGGGATTCAAGCAAATTATGGATACGGCTATGCAACAAAGTAGCACTGAAAGGCTTTGTCAGATAAGAGTCAGCACCTACTTGATACCCTTCTTCCTTATCTTGCAAAGAATCCTTTGCCGTCAGCAAAATAATGGGAATATGGCTGGTACGCAAGTCTTCTTTCAATTTCCGGCACATCACAATGCCGTTCATCACCGGCATCATGATATCACTGACTATAATATCAGGAATGCAGCCCAACGCTTGTTCCAAACCTTGTTCACCATTGGCGGCAGTCCTCACTTCAAAATCGTCCGAGAAAGATTCTACAATATAATCACAGATGTCCCTATTATCTTCCACTATCAGCAGAATACGCTTACCACTATGCACAGGTTCTATATTTTCTTCTTTTTCGTCCTTTTCATCGGAAGTTTTCTCCGTCGAGTCAGCATGCAGCACATGAGGATACGTGTTATCCGTCAGCAGACTGACATAAAAAGTACTTCCCACATTCAAAGAACTTTCAACCCTGATCTCCCCCTCATGCAAAACTACCAGGTTCTTTACCAGAGCCAGACCAATACCTGTTCCTGAAGCCTGATGTTCGCTTCCCTCTTGATAATAACGGTCAAAAATATGAGGCAATGCATCGGGAGCAATACCGAAACCGGTGTCACTCACACTGATTTCCGTATGGTGTATATTATTCCGGACCACCTGATGTAATCCTAAGTTATAGTTCCTTTCTCTGTATATTTTATAGCATTGGAGATCAAATTATCCAGTATAATCGTTACTACCTCCTTATCAAAAAACAAAGACATATCTTCCTGCTCAATCTCAAGACAGAAATCAATCTCAGGTTTCCGGTTCAATTCCTTATACTTCAGTCCGATCTCGTGTACAAGGGCTGCCAGATTGTCACGACTTACACATAATTTCTTGTTTTGGGTTTCCGTTTTTCTGAACTCCAGTATCTGATTAATCAGGTTCAACAACCGGATGGCGCTTTGATGGATAACCGATATTTTCTGTGAATCTTTCCCTGATAAAGAATTACTTTTCTGCATATCTTCCAACGGTCCCAGAATCAACGTCAAAGGGGTACGCAATTCATGTGTGATATTGGTATAGAAACGTAAACGCTCATTATTCAGCTCCTGTTCCTGCTCATGATTTTTCTTCTCCAACTCATAGAGAGACTCCATATCCAGTTTCTTTTTATAGGTATGAAGAATAAAATACAGGACAGAAACACCCGAAAGAATATAAAATAACTTGGCCCACCACGTAAGCCATACAGGCGGGTCAATACGGATATCCAGAGAAGCTATCTCATCCGCCCATTCCTGATTCCGTATTCTTGTCTTTACCTGAAAACAATAATTTCCCGGAGGTATATTACGGAAAGTCACATTATTAGGATCGGTTACTGTATACCATGAATTTTCCAACCCTTTTCAACATATAAGCATATTCCACTTGATCGGCCAAGGCATAATTCTGTATATTGAAGGTGACGCTGAAGTTATTTTGCATATAGCTTAAACGTACTGCAGGACATCCATGAAGTTCTATCATCTTTTCCTCACTTTTTCTTTCCGATATTGGTACAAATATTCTCAAGCCTGTCATAATAGCTGAAGGAGCTTCACGCTTTGCCAATACCATTTCAGGATTAAAACGACATAATCCATTTAAAGAGCCAAAGTAAATATTGCCATCATAATCATGAGTAACACTACCACTCATAAAACCAACAATAGGAACTCCATCCCATCGCCCATAATTATAAAAGCTATTCTTAACCGCAATATAGCAACTTATCCCTTTATTTGTACTACACCAAATACGCCCGGAAGCATCTTCCATAATAGCACGTATATGGGCATTCTCCAAACCATCTCCTCTTTTAAACACCTGGTACTTCATATTGTTTGGAGAAGGAAAGCATACTAACCCTTCACCAGTAGCTACCCATATACGCTTCTTACTATCTCCATAAATACTATTAATTGTATTTGAAGGGAATTGCTCTGCCGTATAAAAATGTTTAATCATTTTAAAGTCTGGCGAATATACTAAAACTCCACCTCCAAATGTACCTACCCAAAGAAAGCCTTGCTCGTCTTTAAAGAGACAACGTACTTGTTCATTCTCTATATAATGCTCCAAAAAAAAGTTGTCCATCCAAGCCTGCTTTATAAACCCCTTCACTAGTACCTATCCATATGGTATGATGATCATCCTCATAAATAGCACGAACATCAATCAAAGCTTTATCTTTAGAGAATACTTGACGAAAATACTTCTGAGTTCTATTATAGTAACATAGCCCACCATTAAATAGTCCAAACCATAAATTCCCTTTCGTATCACATAAAGATGCTTGAACAGGATTTCCATTCAAATCTCCATCATCCGCTCCATATATAGCGACTCTTTTCCCTTTTGAAAAAACATTAATATCACCTCCATTGGTACCGATCCATAATACTCCATCTTGGTCTACACAAACCGTACTAATCATTTTGTCTGTTAAATTTTTCTCTGCTGTTGGAATAGGAGAATAATTATAAACATTAAATAAAGAAGAGTCACGGCTTAAGAAGTTAATTCCTCCACCCCATGTACCTGCCCATATATTATTAAAAGAATCTTGAAACAAGCAACGAACGCTAGAACTAGACAAACCATATTCATCATTACTTGCTTTTATATAATTAAATCGTACATCTTCCGAAGACACAAATAACCGTTGCGTTAAATCCAATACAGCAATTCCCCCAAATTCTGTAGCAAGCCAAAGCCTATTATCATCCATCTGTCTAATATCAAATACAACATGTTTTCCCCCTTTAGCCTCTTTAAAGTGAATAAAACTTTCTGATTCCGGATTGAACAAAGCCAGCCCTTCGGAGGTTCCCAACCAAATATTATTATTTCTATCCTTATAAATACAGACAACTCCATCCCCTGGCAAACTATTAGGATCGTTAGGGTTATGCCTAAAATTCTTTGCTTTTTTATCTTTTATAGAAATTATACTAAATCCATGAAAAGCATGAGCCACATACAGATTACCATCTCCCCCATCAACAACTGACCATACATTATTACTTCCCAGTCCAGGTACAGTTTCTGTATTATAATGTATAAAATTTCCAGTCTTCTTATCTAAATAATCAATTCCATTCCAATACGTAGTTATCCATAGATTTCCATCAGATGCAGGCTTTATGCTGGTCACATCGTCAGTAATCAAACTATTATGATCTCCAGGATCATGTTTATAAATAGTGAAAGTATTATTACTATAATTATAAGCATTCAATCCCGCACGTTGCGTACCAATCCATAATATAGAATCTATAGGATCATCTAACAAACAATTTAGTTCATTGCCTGTAATATGTAATTTATCAGGAATATCCTTATAATAGGAGATAAAATGTACCCCATCAAATTTATTTAATCCTTCTTCTGTAGCAAACCATAAATAGCCTTGTTTATCTTGAGCAATACTCAATACATTATTATTAGACAATCCTTCCATTGCTCCCAGCTTTTTAACTGAGTATGATTGTGCCCATATACATTCCGGTAACACCAATAACAACAAAACAAGTATATTTTTCATAATACTAAATATCGTTTTTTAATTGATTATTCAAAAATACAAAGAAAATACATATTTAAGATATCTAAATCATGCATTGCATGATTTACTATCCATTTCTGCAAGATTCATATAACTTTATTAATTTTCCTTCACCTACATTTTGCAGTCGGAAAACAAAATAAGAAACAATGTTTAATCTTTAAATCCTAATTTTATGAAGGCATTTAAAATTTTTATGCACATGTGTCATACTACTACTCACATCAGTAGCAGTATTTGCACAAACGCAAATCACAGGACATGTAGCTGATATGAAAGGAGAAGCTATCATTGGAGCTAATGTCACC
>ENA-OQCN01001744-OQCN01001744.1-human-gut-metagenome-genome-assembly--contig:-NODE-1744-length-10239-cov-1.281448_pt1 | contig 10239 bp, 13 predicted proteins | sample MGYA00242497_ERZ504576 | MGnify/ENA primary metagenome ERZ504576 (study PRJEB26092, sample SAMD00036296) | human gut metagenome | host: Homo sapiens | study: EMG produced TPA metagenomics assembly of...
GGCGCGGTCCACCAGATTAGGTGTAATCTGACCGCCCTTTATCATGCCGATTCTGCTTTCCAGGTCTTCACGCTCTGACTTCTTCACACCGTTGTAGCGTATGTCGGAAACACGCGGACGCATGGTCAGATGAATGGTCAGCCAAATTTGGTCACCTTCAATCTTGTCTGCTGTAATTTCCACGTCAGAGAACAGACCGTGGCGCCAGTAGCGCTTACAAGCTTGTGTAATCTCGTCACCCGGCACGGTGATAGTCTGCCCTTTGGATAGTCCGGACAATCCGACAATTACATAATCCTCATAGTTCTGGGCTCCTTCGACCTTAATGTCGGCTATTTCATACTTCTTGGGTGTTCCCGAATAGAGTATAACCGGCTTTTCGGTTTCATCGGTGTTGTTTACGTCCTGTGCTGCTGTTGTCAGTGCGCAGCCGAAAAGGCAGACAAACGTTACGAGTATGGAGAAAATACGATAGTGCATCTTTTTATTTACTATTTTACAATTTACTATTTACTATTTGTGTGTCCGGTGATTAATTGATTTGCTCGCTGGTCTTGCCGAACCTGCGTTCGCGTTTCTGATAGTCACATATGGCTTTGCGTAGCTCCTCTTCACGGAAGTCGGGCCAATAGGTATCACAGAAATAAAGTTCCGAATAGGCGCATTGCCAGAGCATGTAGTTACTGAGGCGGAGCTCTCCTCCGGTACGTATCAGCAGGTCGGGGTCGGGCATGAAGTGGGTTGTCAGATGACGGGATATGAGCTCACTGTCGATTTGTTCGGGTTTCAGCTCACCTTTCTGTACCAGGTCGGCTATTTGCCGGGCAGCTTCCGTTATTTCCCAGCGGAAGAGTAGCTCAATGCCAGTACCAGGCACATTCCCGTGTTGTGGAGGTGTGTGCCACGCAAGTGTTGAGCCGTTGCTGTACGTTGGCAGGCAGTTTTTCAATATCTCCTATTACCCGGAAACTGATATTGTTCTTCATGAACGTCTCTTCCTCTATGGAGTCGAAGAGCAGTCCCATCAAGGCGGCTACCTCGTCCGACGGACGATTCCAGTTCTCGGTAGAGAACGTATATAAAGTAAGGTATCTGACTCCTAATTTAGCGGCTTCCTCTGCAATGACGTGCACAGTCTCTGCGCCGGCCTGATGTCCATAGCTGCGTTCGTGTCCACGCTGCTTGGCCCACCGTCCGTTACCGTCCATGATAATCGCCACGTGCTGGGGTATCCGGTTTAGATCGATTTCTTCCTTATATGACATCATTATTATTGTATTTCGAAGCCCAATCTGTTAAGACGTCCGCGCCATACTTCATTTTTGGTGCCGTTGCCGCCGAATATCACCCAAATGAAGTCCCGTTTGTCTGCCGGGGCCACAGTTTTGTCTTTCGTCGGTTCCACTATAATGGAGTACGCGCCTTTCCCTTTGAATTCCTGGGGTAGCAGGAACTTGGTTTCTGTCTTGCTCCACGCAATGCCTGTGATGGAGTTGTAGATGGCGTCAAGTTCTCCTCCAAAGCAATAGAACATGTCGCCATAGTACATAATGGCAGGGTTGACCATGCCGGGACAAGATGTGTCGTACACCGTGTTAGCCAGCTTGCCCACCTTTGCCGTCCAATGAGAACCAGGGTATTGTCTCTTGTTCGTTGGCCAGCGGCATTCCTGCCAGAACCACCTTCTCTACACCATTGCCGGTGTTGGTCTGGGTGGTGGATATGTTTTCGGTAGGGAATCCTGCCGGGACTTCCTCAAGGGTAAGGTTGTCAGCCGTGTTTTCCGTTTCCCAATTCTTTCCGTCTTTACAGATGTTGAAATATTGCTTTCCATTGATTTCCACAATACCCGAGAGCCGGTCGGAGAAACCATTGATGAGGACTATGACATTGTCTCCCAATGTAGTGACTTCTGTCCAGGCGCCGCCGTTGGTGGAGCTGAATACTCTCTTGCTTTTTGTAACCATGTAGAGTGCATTGTTATACTCTACGGCAGATGTCAGCTTTACGTCTGAGGGGAGGTTGCTGACATTGACTTTACTCCAGTTGTATTTATCGGGCGCAGTCGATGTCTTGTAAGCGGTAGTGTTGGAAGTGTAGACAAACAACTCGTCTCCAAGTATAACCGCTTTTTGCTGGCCTAAATTGATGGTATTGGAGAATACATTCCCTCTTTTCTGCATGTCTGTCCAGACGAGTGAGTCCGGGTCTTGCAGATGTACATTAACTTTCAGTATATTCGCGGACTGTAACACCGTCGGCGGCATGTGCTTTGAACAGCATGCCGGCATCGTTGTTCATGGCGGGTCTCAAATCCACGGAGTCCGACATGACGAATACCGTGTCGGTAGGCGAGCCTGAAGTTATCCAACCGGTAACGGTCATAGTATCAATCAGAATACGGTCAATGATGGTATCTGAACATACGGGCAATGAATCTCTGTTATAGATGAGTCTATTGAGCTGGTCAATTGTAAATTTGTAATGTTTGCCATGTATGGTATCGATACCAAAAGCATGTATAGTAGCATCGGAGCTGAATTCATAATTGTCGTCAGAGTCAAGGCATGAACTTAGAGCAAATGACACAATAAGAAAACTCACAATTACTGATAGAAACTTATTCTCATTTTGAAAGTTAGTGTTTATTTACAAGTTTGCAAAAATAGGAACATTTTTTTTCTATAAACAGCTTTACGGGGAAGTTTTATATAAAATTAATAGATAATACAATATTTACAGTGAATAAGCCTGCTACAAATATCATTAAATGTTATGAATTTTTTTTATGAACGTATAGAAGATTTTATAAAACAATATGGGCAGATTGATGAAATTTATGCAGGGATTTTTAAATTGAGTTTAGTGTCAATATCTTTGGATAAAGATAGTGATAATCCTCAAATGATTTTTGAAAGTATGAATTCCACAGGTAAAGATTTATCGCAGACGGATTTATTGCGCAATTATTTATTGATGGATTTGACGCCAGAAAAGCAAACTAGATTGTATAAAACATAATTGGAAATCTATGGAAGAATTATTTGGCGAAGACATTTATAAAAATGATGTAAATAAATTTGATTATTTTATCCGTGATTTTTTAACCTTAAAGAGTGATACAGGTTATATTTGTAAGATAAATAATGTATATGAGAATTTTAAGCGTTATTATTTAGATAATAATTGTGAGAAATTCGTAGTTTTGAAGGATTTATTTACTTATGCCAAATATTATGCTTGCATTGATTTATTGCAAGAAAAAGATGATGAGCTTAAACTATATTGGAAGAATTTAAGAAACTAGATAGTCATGTAGTATATCCATTTTTATTGAAATTGTATGATGATTATAGTTGTCAGATATTGATTAAAGAAGATTTTAAAAAGATTTTGCAAGTAGTGATAAGTTATTTATGGCGTAGAGCTATTTGTGAAATACCGACAAATTCACTTAGCAAAACTTTTGCTACTTTATATCAAGCTGTGGATAAAGATGATTATGTAAATAGTGTTATCAAGGCGTTTGTGTTTAAATCAAGTTATAAACGATTTCCATCTGATTATGAAGTTCGAGAAAAATTGCAAACGAAGGATATATATCATTTTCGCTTGCGTAAATATTTATTAGAAGCGTTAGAAAATTATTATCATAAAGAGCCAATTGATTTAAATACAGCAAATTACACTATAGAGCATATTATGCCTCAAAATATAGAACATAATCTGTCGTGGCAACAAATGTTAGGCGAAGATTGGCAAGAAGTGCATAGCCTGTATTTGCATAGCTTGGGCAATTTGACGATAACGGGATATAATGCAGAAATGAGCAATAAATCTTTTGTGGAAAAAGTAAATGGTGAGAGTGGATTTAAGCATAGTCATTTAAAATTAAGTGAAAGCATTGCTCAATGTGATGTATGGAATAAAAAGCTATTCAACGAAGAACAAATATATTGACGGATATAATTTTAAAAATATGGAAATATCCAGAGTTTTGAAGTATTGTTAAGATAAGTATTGATTTAAATAAATTAATGAGGTGATTTTATGAAATATTGTCCATACTGTAATCAAATGGTTTCTCCAGTGAAAAGACCATCATGGTTTTTATTTATATTTTTATCAGTAATTACTGTGGTAGTTGGATTTTTATCTATGCTATATATTATTTTTTGTTTAAAAAAAGAACAATGCCCTATTTGTGGTGGAAAAAGATTTAAGGAAGAGATAAAATATAAGGTAGAATTTTTGAACTTTTTTTACTATAATGTAGGTGGGTGAAAAAAATTAGAGATATTTTGGAACCCCATGGGCATGGTTGCCTTAAATATAGTGAGGGCTGTAAAAATTGTTATATGTATTATTTAGATAAGATAAGAGGTAATAGTGGAGCGTATATCTATAAAGTAAAGGCAAATTTTTATTATCCATTAGCTAAAAATAGACAAGGTGAATATAAGATAAAAAGTGGTGAACAAATAAGGGTTTGTATGACATCAGATTTTTTCTTAAAAGAAGCTGATGAGTGGAGAGAAGAAGCATGGAGAATAATAAAAGCTAGAAGTGATGTTATATTTATATTGATAACAAAAAGAGCAGAAAGAATAAGAGCATGTTTACCTAAAAATTGGGGCGATGGTTGGGAAAATGTGTTTTTGCATGTAACTTGTGAAAATCAAAAGCGTGCAGATGAGAGAATACCCATATTATTAAGTTTACCATTTAAACATAAAGGGATAATTGTTGCTCCATTTTTAGAGAATGTAAGTATAGAAAAATATTTAAAAGATGGAGAAATTGAACAGGTAATTTGTGGTGGAGAAAATTATAATGGAGCTAGAGTTTGTAATTTCGATTGGGTGAAAAACTTGCGCCAAGAATGTGTAAAAGCAAATATTACATTTTGTTTTATGGAAACAGGAACAGTTTTTATGAAAGATAAAAAAATATATAATTTGCCCTCAAAGGAATTACAAAGTAAGATGGCTTTTAAATCTAAAATGAATTATCAAGGCAAAGAAATAGCATTTAAATTATATGACCAATTTGGGAGATTATTAGACAAAGGAAAATTGTATAAAAGAAGTTTCAAACTAAAATGTAATGAATGTGCTAGTAAACTTATCTGTAATGGTTGTAGTGAGTGCAAGCAAGATTGTAAATAAAAAACCTAATCTCTAGAATAATTAGAGATTAGTTTTTATTAATGACTTTTTTCGTATTCAGTTAAAACTTGTTCAAGAATTTCAGCTGTAGCTTTTACTGTATTTAAACAATGTACTTCTTGAGAATAATGTTTTGCTTTAATTTGACAGCAAAGTCTTGAAGAAAAATGACTTTGAAATGCTCTAACTAAGTTTAACATTATAGGTTTTAAGTGAGTAGTTTCATGAGCTCTTGTTTCAATATATTTACTTGAGATAACACATGCTGAACCACTTAAAGCTCCACATACATCACCAACATGGAAACCACCACCAAAAGCGCCTGTCATTTTTAGAGCATTTTCATCAAGATTTAAATTATAATATTCATTACCTGCACGAATAAGACTTTCTGCACAATTATAACCTTGTATGTAATATTTTTCTGCTATGTCTTTTAACATAATATGATTTTTTCTCCTTTATTAAAGATATATAATACTATATTATAACATATATTTTTAAATACTAGCAAAATAGTATATAATAGGCATATAAAATGAAATGAGGTCGTAAAATGGATAGAATGATTGAAATTTGTTGTGGCAGTTATGAAGATGCCATAAATGCTTATAGAGGTGGAGCAAAGAGAATAGAATTAAATTCAGCTTTGTATTTAGGTGGACTTACGCCAAGTATAGCTACTTTAGAATTAATTAAAAGAAATACAGATTTAGAAGTTATTTGTATGGTAAGACCAAGAGGAGCTGGTTTTTGTTATAGTGATTTAGAAAAAAAGCAGATTTTTGCTGAAGCAAAAGCTTTATTAGAGCATGGTGCTGATGGATTAGCTTTTGGGTTTTTAACTAAAGATAGAGCGATTGATTTAGAATGTACACAAATGGTAAATCTAGTACATTCCTATGGGAAGACAGCAGTATTTCATAGAGCCTTTGATTGTGTAAAAGATGAAAAAACAGCTATAAATGAATTAATAAAAATTAAACGTAAATAGAGTATTAACTAGTGGATTGAAGCAACAGCTATAGAAGGCAAAGAACTAATTAGAAGTTTACAAGAAACAGTAGGAGCAAAAATAGAAATTTTAGCAGGTAGTGGTATTAATAAAGATAATGTAAAAGATTTAATAGAATATACAAAAGTAAAGCAGATACATTCATCTTGTAGGGCATGGAAAGAAGATAAAACAACTTTTGGTGATTTTGTGAATTATGCATTTGCTCAAGGTGAAAATAAAGCTTGTTATGATTATGTAGATGAAAATTTAGTGAGAAATTTAATCGAAGCTGTTAATGAATAATTTTTTAAGTTAGGAGAATGATTTTGCAGTTAAAATGGGAGAGTTTTAATTATAATTTGAAAAGAGATTTCAAGTTATTTATTTTTGTTTGGTTATATTTAAATTTATTGCGTGTAATTTCATTGATAACGATGAAAAGTTATGCTGGTGATATAAATTTAAATGATATTCTGTTGACTATCTATTATGGGGCAAGAATTAGTTTAAAAACAGCAGGCGTGCTTATGCTATTTACATTTATTTTTGTTACATTAATAGGTTGGTTGATAAATAAGCATTTAGATAAATTGAGATTAGGATTATCAGCAGTATTTTTATTTATATTGAATTTTTATTTGTAGCAAAATATTTTTATTATAGGGAATTTCATACTAATTTTAATGAAATGGTATTTAATGCTGTAAATGATGATGTAAAAGCTTTATTTTATACAATGATAGAGCAATATCATTTATTGGAAGGCACAGTAATCATTATTTTATTTACAGCTATGGTTGTATATATCTTGAAAAAGTATCTTGCTTGGCAGTGGATAAAAAAATCTTTTAAATTTGAAAAAAGTCTTATATTTAAAATATCAGTTATAGTATTTACCTTAGTTTTTGCTTTATTTGTACGCTTTGGTGCAAGTTTTTCTTATGCAAAATCTATTCATTGGGAAAATTGTGCAAAAACAAAAGATACTTTTCTTAATGAGATAATTTTAGATGATATGCAGGCTATCTATCGAGGATATTCTATAAAAAAACGTATTGATAATGGCGTGATTTATGGCGTGCATAAGGAAAATATTGCTCAGAATTTAGAGTTTTTAGCGAAAAATAGTGATGCTTATCGTCTGCAAAAACAAGATTTAAGTCAAATTGATAGTAATTTAGTATATCAAGCTCATGGTAATATAATTGATAAAAAACAGCATATATTTATTATAATCGGTGAAAGTTTTGCTCAATGGCCATTATTAGATGAATATGCAAATCTGCAATTAGGTGAAAATGTGCGAGCTATTATGCAAAAAGATAATGCAACATATACACATAATTTTATGCCTAATGGTGCATTTACACCTATGGCAGTAAATGCTATGATTTGTGGTTTATCTGATGTAAATATATATCCTAATCATCAATATGAATCATATAAGCAGGTATATGCGACATCTTTTGCACCGCAGATAAAAAAATTAGGATATAAAACACAGTTCTGGTATGCTGGTTTTAGTGGTTGGGAAAGAATAAAAGATTTTGCTTTGGCACAAGGCTTTGATGAATTTCATTGTGCATCAGATTATCAATATCCATCAGGTAATGTATGGGGCTGTGATGACGAATTTATTTTTGATAAGTTAAAGCAAGAAGTAGCTCAAAATGATGAAACTACAGTATATGTGATTTTATCTGTATCAAATCATGCGCCTTATAGTGTAGATTTAGCAAAAGCAGGTTTTCCGAAAGAAGAAGTGCGAGCTAAATTACCTGTAAATGTACAAAATAATGAAGATTTATTAAATAAATTAGGTCATTATTGGTATACAGATAAAGTAATTGGCAATTTTGTTGAAGATATTGAAACAACATATCCTAAAGAAAATCTATTTGTGATTACTGGCGACCATGCTGATAGAACAAATATAGAAGCAAAACCAACATTATTTAATAGATATACTGTGCCATGTGTCATTTATGGTGATGGTATTACGAAAAATATATTATCAGATGAAATAGCTGGCGGTCATATTAATATTGGGGCAACTATATTTGAATTGATAGCACCACAAGGTTTTGAATACTATAGTTTAGGTAAATCATTAACAAGAGGAGCAAATGTAGGCTTTAATGATAGTGTTTGGCTTAATACTGTAGATATAGGTAAATTAGATGGAAATGAACCAATAGAAGTAGAAAAAACTTTGGAAGCATATAGAACAATTTCATGGTGGAGAAGTATAAAAGGTAATTTAATTCCATAAAAATAGCCATTTTCCAAATTTCTAAATAAGAGAATAAGGAAAATGGCTATTTTATTCAATGAGAAGACCTTTATTTTATATTTTCTTTTAATATTGGTGAAATATTATCATCTGTTAATAATAAATCAACATTATCTAGATTTAATACTTTTTTGTTTTGAACGTTTGCCAATCTTACTAGAATCCATTATGGCAATTACTTTTTCTGAACGTTGAGATAATAATTTAATAATACCTATTTCGGATATGCGAAAATCGGTGAAGCCATCTTTATAATTTATAGCATTAATAGATAAAAAGGCAATATCAGGAAAATATTGACCAAATTCTTGTTCACAAGTGGTACCATAAGTTGATTTTTCTTGAGAATCAATAATTCCGCCAATAGAAACAATTTTTATTGCTGGATTTTGAATTAAAATATTAATGGCTGCTAAATTATTAGTAATGACAGTGATATTATCTTTTTTAAAAACTAATTCTTGGGCTAATATAGTATTAGTTGTTCCGGAGTTTAAAGCAATGATAGCATTAGGTTTAATATAAGCTAATGCTTTTTTGGCAGCTTCTCGTTTTTAATTTTTATATTGAGAACTTCCCTACTGGTAAAATTGGATAAAGACGGCAATGAATCAGGTAAACAAGCACCGCCACGTATACATTTTATTAGACCACTTTGTTCCATAGTTTTTAAATCACGGCGAACAGTATCAACAGAAACATTTAATAAATCTTTTAAATCATTGATTTTTACAATAGCTTGTAATTGTACTTGTTGCAAGATTAATTCTACACGTTCATTATAAAGCATGAAATAATCACCACTTAAGATAAAATAAGATTTTGCTCAAATAAATATAAATAAATTATTTTAAAGTACGTTGTTTTAAGACTTCATAAGCTAAGATAGCAGCAGCATTGGAAGCATTTAAAGAGTTTACTTTGCCACGCATTGGGATTTTGACGATGAAATCGCAAGCATTTTTTGTAAGACGGCTAACACCACGACCTTCACTGCCGATAACTAAAACGAGAGGTCCTGTCATATTAGCATCATAATAATTTTCTGTACCGTCCATGTCTGCTCCAGCTACCCAAAGACCTTTTTGTTTTAATTCTTCTAAAGTTTGTACTACATTACCAATGCGAGCTACAGGAACATATTCCAAAGCTCCAGCAGAAGTTTTAGCTACGATAGAAGATAATGGGCAACTGCGATGTTTAGGAATTAAAATACCATGAGCACCAACAGCATCAGCAGTACGTAAGATTGCACCGAGATTATGAGGGTCTTCTAATTCATCTAATAAGATGATGAATGGATCTTCATTGCGTTCTTTAGCAAGATTTAAAATATCATCAAGTTCTACATAATCAACAGGAGCTGCATAAGCTGCAATACCTTGATGACGTTGACCGCCACAGATTTGATCAAGTTTTTCAGTATTTACATTTTGTACAATGATACGACGTTCTCTAGCAAGTGTCATAATTTCAGGCATAGAACCACCATGTGCGCTATCTGCGATCAAGATGCGATTGATAGAACGACCACTTTTTAAGGCTTCACGAACAGCATTGCGACCAAGTAAGATATCTTCACTGATTTCTACTTTTTTAGGTTTAATTTGTTTTGTATCATTTATTTTTTTCTTCGGACGAGGACTTACTACAAATTTATTTTTTTTATCTTTTTTAGGTTTATTTTTTGTTGGACGCATGATAATCTCCTTTTTTATTAATATTTTATAAATTATTCTTCACGTAATTTAAGCATTTCTTTAAATTTACCACAAGTCATA
>ENA-OQCN01001746-OQCN01001746.1-human-gut-metagenome-genome-assembly--contig:-NODE-1746-length-10235-cov-1.941531_pt1 | contig 10235 bp, 18 predicted proteins | sample MGYA00242497_ERZ504576 | MGnify/ENA primary metagenome ERZ504576 (study PRJEB26092, sample SAMD00036296) | human gut metagenome | host: Homo sapiens | study: EMG produced TPA metagenomics assembly of...
CACGCGATGTGCGGTGTCAGCAGGGCATTCGGCAGGCCGCGCAAAGGGCTTGCCTGCGGCAGCGGTTCAGTGCCAAAGGCATCGGCACCGTAAAAGCCAAGCTTCCCGTTTTTCAGCGCATCGGCCACGGCCTGCTCGTCCACCAGTGCACCGCGCGCAGTATTCAGCAAGATCATGCCGGGCTTTGCCTTGGCAAGGGTGGCCGCGTTGATCAGCCCCCGTGTTGCAGGTGTTGCCGGGCAGTGCAGGCTGAGCACATCGCTGCGGGCAAGCAGGGTGTCAAGATCCACGAACTCCACACCGTCGGCTTTGTACTCCGGCCGAACGGTGCGGGTGCACACCAACACCTCCATGCCAAAGGCTTGGCAATGCGGGCGGTCTGCCGGCCAATGCTGCCGTAGCCATAGATGCCAAAGGTCTTGCCCAGCAGTTCCACCTGCGGCAGCAGACCGTAGGCCGCAGGCTCCTCGGTGCGCCATTGGCCGTCCTGCACAAGGCGATGGTAACGGTCGGCGCACTGGCAGATGGCCAGCAGCAGGCTGAAGGTCATCTGTGCCACACTGTAAGTAGAATAGCCCGGCACGTTGGCTACCGGCACGCCATGGCGGCGGCAGGCCTCAGATCAAGGTTATCCGTGCCGGTGGCAATGATGCCCACCCACCTGAGCTTCGGGCACTGGGCCAGAACGGCTTCGTCGATGCGGCACTTATTCAGGAACACGATCTCCGCATCCCCGATGCGCGGCACCACCTCTTCCTGCGCGGTGCGCCCATAGCGGGTGATGTCCGGCACAAGCGCCTTCACACCCGACCAGTCCAGATCTCCCTGCTGTATGGCATAATCTTCCAGAACAACTGCTTTCATTTCAACTTCCTCACTTTCACATCATACGGGATACAGTGCCAGCACCGTGCCCTGCGGGCTTTCGCGGCTTTCCAGCGCGGCATAGCCTCGAGCCAGCAGGATGGCAATGTGCACCCGGTCGGCCAGCGGGAGCCATACCGGCGGCACATTCTGCGCAAGCACCCGGCCTGCAGCAGAAAACACGGTGCCAGACTGTCCAGCGGGCGGATAGCCCGCAAAGCAAACCCCTGACGCAGATACAGCGGGATCAGCTCTTCTGCCGCACATTCCACCACGGCCCACCGTGCCCGCTGCCGGGCAAGAAACTCCTGCCGGGCAGCAGCCGCAGCCAGCAGCGGCGCAAGGGTCTCGGCGGCATGGCCGTCCGGCCCGGCTGCCGGGGTCAAAAAATATCCGCCTGACGTGCGGTTCCAGCCCAGAAAGCGGCGCAGCGCAGCCGCCGCTGCCACATCGGCATCCATGGGCAGCAGGATGCACCCGGCTCCCGGCACACCGCGTGTACTGTACACGCCCCACACCTCGCCTACCGTCAGCATCCGCATCACCTCGCTGCGCGGACGGTACACACTGCTCACTTCGCTCTGCGCCAGCCGGCAGAATTCCTCCGCCGAAAGCCGCCTTACCTGCCGCGTGCGCGGCGGCTCACAAACCTGGATCATTTGGTTTCCCCCATTCTTTTCAGTATGCATCCAGCATACCGGACCGGGGGCGAGAATCGGCGCGAAACAGGGCCGCTCTTTTTGTTTTACAGATCCAGCGTTACATCCTCGCTCAGCACCTGACCAATGGGCTTTGCAATGCACAGGTCGGCTTCCGCATCTGCCCCGGTGGGCTGCATATTGATGACCACCAGATGGTCGCCCCGGAAGTACCGGATCAGTCCTGCCGCCGGGTACACCACAAGGCTTGTGCCGCCGATGATCAGGGTATCCGCATGGCGGATGGCGTTCACCGCGCCGGACAGCACCTCCTCGTCCAGCCCTTCTTCATACAGCACCACATCCGGCTTGACAATTCCGCCGCACTCGGTGCAGCGGGGCACACCGGTGCTGTTGGCAATAAAGTCCACATCGTAGAATTTGCCGCATCGGGTGCAGTAGTTGCGCAAGGTGCTGCCGTGCAGCTCGTACACCGTGCGGCTGCCCGCCGCCTGATGCAGCCGTCGATGTTCTGGGTGACGACCGCTTTCAGCCTGCCCTCCGTTCCAGCTTTGCCAGCCGCAGGTGGGCCGCGTTGGGCTTTGCCCCCTTCACGATGAGCTTATCGCGGTAAAAACGGTAAAACTCCTCCGGATTCTCCTCCCAGAAGGTATGGCTCAGGATGGTTTCCGGCGGGTAGGCGTACTTCTGATGATAAAGTCCGTCCACGCTGCGGAAGTCCGGGATGCCGCTCTCGGTGGAAACGCCCGCCCCGCCAAAGAACACGATGCTGCTGCTTTTGGCAATGATCTCTTCCAATGCCTGTACCATAACAAAAAACGCCCCTTTCGCTGCGGAAATATTTGTGTTAGTATAGTTTTAAGTATAACACAAACTCATAGGAAAGGAAGCGCAACTTTGAACGTTTGGTATGTGAACAGCATTCTGGGAACCTTCCGGCTGGAAGAGGAAAACGATGCCATCTGCGGGCTGACCCTCTGCCCGGACGGCGTACCGGAACTGGAACCGCTGCCCCGCAAGGTGTGCGAGACACCGCTTTTACAGGAAGCCGAGGAGCAGCTGAACGAATATTTTGCCGGGGCGCGCAGGGAATTCGATCTGCCGCTGGCCCCCAAGGGCACCCCCTTTCAGAAGGCCGCCTGGGCCGAGATGAACAAGATCCCCTACGGTGAGACCCGCACCTACGGCCAGCTGGCCGCTGCCATTGGCAGACCCAAGGCCAGCCGTGCCGTTGGCGGTGCCTGCCACTGCAACCCCATCGCCATCCTTCAGCCCTGCCACCGGGTGGTGGGCAGCACCGGCAAGCTCACCGGCTACGCCTATGGCGTGGAGATGAAGCAATATTTGCTGGAGTTGGAACAGCAGGAGTAATTTTATGATCGGAATGCCCTCCGCGTTCGCTCTGGGCATTTTCAGCGGAAAATTTATTTTATATTTGTGTTTCAGAAAAGCCTGCGGGCTTTTCTGAAACACTTTTTCACCGTAGGGTCGCTGTGGGAAACTGCATCATACACAAAAGAGCATTGCACATCCATTTTGTGCAACGGCTCTTTATTTTTCACTCCGTTTTACTGTGCACTGTAAATGCTGCCCATCGTCCAGGAATTATCCGCGCTGTACTTGGCGTGGTTTCGCAGGTAGGTGACCCATGCGCCGTAGCCGTTGCCTGCAGAGAGATGCACGCCATCCGGCGCTGCAAGCATCTCCTTCAGGTTGCCCTCGCCGTCGGCAAGGGTCTCCCACAGGTCAAGGTAAACGCATCCCTTGCTGGCGGCCAGCTGAGCCAGCTGCTCGTTCACACCGCGCAGCACATCCGATGCAAGGCCGGGCTTTTCAGCAGCTGCCGAGGGTCGCACCGGCGGGATAGACTGCACGTAGATCACGCAGTCCTCGCCCAAAGCCTCGCGCAGCATATCCAGCATCTGCCATAGTAGGCAAGGAAGCGATCCGAAGCGCCCAGCGTGGTGAGGGTGTTAGTGCCCAGCAGGATATACAGCTTCTTGGGCCGGGCAGCGGCCAGCACATCCAGCGCTACCTCCTGCCCGCGGGTGGGGCTTTTGACTGCGCTGCGGTTCACAATGGCATCCGGCCAACGCCGGTATAGCCGCAGATGAGTGCCCCGTCCAGATTGATCTGGTAATCCGAGAAGCCCACCGTCAGACTGTCACCCAGAAAGGCTGCGTCCGCAAAGTAGCTCAGGTCCACCTGCCCGCAGCTGGGCTGGCGGATGACGCTGGCATCATAGGCTTTGACGGTGTAGGCCCCAGCGCTCTGCTTTGCAGGGCCAAAGTTCTCCAGTGTGACGGCCTGCTCACCGATGCTGCCATCCTGTGCAGCACTGCTGCTATCCGCTTCGCCCTGCATGGGCAGCGGTGCCAGAATGTTCTCGGCAATGCCGCTGGCGTTGGTGGACGGGGTATCGTCCGCGCCCTCTGCGCCCTTTTCCAGAATGGCCGTGATGGCGTAGGATACCAGCAAAATGGCGACCACTGCGCCCAGAAAGCGCAGCTTGCCGCTGACTGCACCGCGCCGGGCACGGCGCGGCGCAGAATGATACTCATGTGAAATGCCCATGGTTTTTCCAGCTTTCTCCATTTTTCCCGCACAGAAGGGGGTTTTATCCGCCCGGGGCTGTGCGTTTTTTATTTTATCATAATTTTTTTGCCTGTGCAACCAATTAGGTCTTGCATACAACAGGCAAAACAGGTACAATAAGGATGTGGTAATTTTGCACATTTTACAAAAGGGTGTGCACATGCCGCAAACTTTTTTGTATCACTTGCAGCATCCGGTTTGTTTGCCGCACGGTCTGCGGGCAGTGCAGGGCCTTTAGACCAAACCCCACTCTGGCGGCGCGGAAGCCGGAACCTGCAGCGATGTACAAATGATAAGAATGAAATTTGCAAAAGGAGGTACTCATGGCCAAGAATGTGATCATTGGTCAGAGCGGCGGCCCTACCGCCGTGATCAACTCCAGTCTGGCAGGCGTGTACAAAGCCGCCTGCAGCCTGGGTGCAGACAAGGTGTACGGTATGAAATACGGCATCGAAGGTCTGCTCAAGGAAGAAATGCTGGAGCTGAACGTCCTGCTGGACGACCGCATGAGCATTGAACTGCTCAAGCGCACGCCTTCCAGCTACCTTGGCAGCTGCCGTTACAAGCTGCCGGACCCGGATGTGGACTCCACACCCTTCATCAAACTGTTCACCCTGTTTGACAAGTACGACATCTGCGCGGTGTTCTACATTGGCGGTAACGACTCCATGGATACCATCGCAAAGCTTTCCCGCTACGGTGAGCGCGTGGGCAGCAGCGTGCGGTTCATCGGTGTGCCCAAGACCATCGACAACGACCTGTGCCTGACCGACCACACCCCCGGCTACGGCTCTGCCGCCAAGTACATTGCCACTATTTTAAAGGAAGTCATCCGGGATTCCTCCGTGTATGACATCCGCAGCGTGACCGTGGCCGAGATCATGGGCCGACATGCGGGCTGGCTTGCCGGTGCGGCCTGCCTTGCGGGCGGCGACGACTGCGAAGGCCCGGATCTGATCCTGCTGCCGGAGGTGCCCTTCGATCAGGACAAGTTCCTTGCCAAGGTGGACGAGCTGCAGCGCCGCAAGTCCAATGTGATCATTGCGGCCAGCGAGGGCGTAAAGACCGCCGACGGCACTATCTATGCGATCTGGTGTCCACCGCAGGCCAGCTGGATGCCTTTGGCCACAAGGCCGTGCTCAGCGGCACCAGCCGTTATCTCTCCGACCTCATTCACGACAAGCTGAACTGCAAGAGCCGTGCCATCGAGTTTTCCACCCTGCAGCGCTGCGCCAGCCATCTGGCCAGCCGCACGGATGTGAACGAAGCCTACGCTGTGGGCGGTGCCGCAGCAGCCGCCGCCTTTGCGGGCGAGACCGGCCGCATGATCGCGCTCAAGCGCATTTCCGCTTATCCCTACCAGTGCATCACCGAGTCGGTGGATGTGCAGCAGGTGGCAAACCTTGAAAAGAAGGTGCCGCTGGACTGGATCAGCCCCGACGGGATGCAGGTGACTGCTGCCTTTGAGGAGTACGCCCGCCCGCTGATCCTGGACGAGGTAACGCCCGTCTATGTCAACGGCACCCCGCGCCACATCCGCCTGTAACCCCTTTTCCCGCGTCTGTTTTCGTGCATCCTGCACGTAATATTATATTGCCGAAACAGAAAAACAAAAAAGGAGAAATCATCATGGGTAAAAATGCAATCGTTGGTCAGTCTGGCGGTCCTACTTCCGTCATCAATGCAAGCCTTGCAGGCGTATTTGAGAGCTGCAAGAACCGCGGCGCAGAGATCGTTTACGGTATGTGCAATGGCGTTGCCGGTCTGCTGGAGGAGCGGGTGGTGGATCTTTCCACCGTGCTGACGGACGATCTGGACATCGAGCTGCTCAAGCGCACCCCGTCCAGCTTCCTCGGCAGCTGCCGCTACAAGCTGCCGGACTGGCATGAGACGAGACCGTCTACAAAAAGCTGTTCGCCATTCTGGAAAAGCTGAACATCGGCTACTTCTTCTACATCGGCGGCAACGACTCCATGGACACCATCGGCAAGCTGGCCGAGTACGGCGAGCGCATCCAGAGCGACATCCGCTTTATGGGCGTGCCCAAGACCATCGACAACGACCTGATGGTCACCGACCACACCCCCGGCTACGGCTCTGCTGCCAAGTACATCGGCGTGGTGATGAAGGAGATCATCCGCGATGCCACCGTGTACGGCACCAAGTACGTCACCGTGGTGGAGATCATGGGCCGCAACGCCGGCTGGCTGACCGCTGCCGCCGCTCTGGCAAAGAGTGACGACTGCGAGGGTGTGGACATGATCTGCCTGCCGAAGTGCCCTTCAATGTGGAACACTTCATTGAAAAGGTGCGCGTGATGCAGGAGAAGAAGCCCAGCATCGTGATCGCCGTTTCCGAAGGCGTGAAGCTGGAAGATGGCCGCTACGTCTGTGAGCTGGCCGACGATGTGCACGCAGTGGACGCTTTCGGCCATAAGGCCCTGACCGGCACCGCACGGTATCTGGCAAATGTGGTGGCCCGCAATCTGGACACAAAGACCCGCTGCATCGAGCTTTCCACCCTGCAGCGCTGCGCAGGCCATCTGACCAGCCGCACCGACATCACCGAAGCCTATCAGGTGGGCGGTGCTGCCGCCAAGGCGGCCTTTGAGGCGTTACCGGCCAGATGGTGGCCCTGAAGCGCATCTCCAACAGCCCGTACCAGTGCACCACGGAGCTGCACCCCATCAGCGAGGTGGCAAACCTTGAGAAGAAGGTGCCGCTGAGCTGGATGAACGAAAACCACACCCAGATGACCGAGGAGTTCTTGGAATACGCCCGCCCGCTGATCCAGGCCGAGCTGACCCCGCTGTACATTGCCGGTCTGCCCCACCACATCTACATGAAGAATCAGAAGTGATCTCTCCTGCATTGATTTTTCTCAAGGCATGATGAAAGCCCGTCCGAGTTTTACGCCCGGACGGGCTTTTTGCATTTCGGTATTTTCCGCTTTAGAACATCAGACCACTGCGCCGACTTTGGGCGCGCCGCCTGCGATCTCCTCTGCCGTCAGAGGCTTTGCCTCCACCGGGGCATTCAGGCGCTCCTTGGCCACTGCCAGCATCAGCTTGATGCGGTTCTCCTGATTGACCTTGGTGGCGCTGGGGTCGTAATCGATGGGGGTGATGTTGGCACTGGGGTACAGGGCGCGAATCTTGTTCACCATGCCCTTGCCCACGATGTGGTTGGGCAGGCAGCCGAAGGGCTGGGCACACACGATGTTGCCGTAGCCGCCCTGCACCAGCTCGATCATCTCGCAGTCAGCAGCCAGCCCTCGCCCATCTTGGCACCCAGCGAATGATGCCCTTGGGCTTTTCCACCAGCTCCTTGAAGGGGCCGGGGGCGTAGAAGCCTGCGTCGGCCTCAGCTTGAGCATGGCGCGCTCGATGCTGTCCAGCCAGTTCAGGAACTGGTCAATGCCGATCTTCACCGCCAGCTTGCCGCCGTACAGCACATGGTCCTCGCCCATGTTGAAGGCGCAGTACTGCACAAAGCCCATCAGGCCCGGGAAGTTCACCTCGCAGTCCTGACTTTCGAGGAACTTCTGCAGGTCGTTGTTGCCCAGCGGGCTGTACTTGACGTAAATTTCGCCAACCACGCCCACCTTGACCTTGGGCACCGGGTAACGGGGATGGCGCAAAGTCCTTGCGATGAGGGGGAAGGTGTGCTTCATCTCCTTGGAGGTGTAGCCTTGCCTGCCAGCAGCACGCGGCCCAAGCGTTCCACCCACAGGTCTACCATCTTATCGGCAGCCCCCTTCTCGTTCTCGTAAGGTGCCACCTGATTGCGCAAAGCGCACAGCATATCGCCGTAGAAGATGCAGGCCAGCGCACGGCGGGCCAGCGGCAGGGTCATCTGGAAGCCGCTGTCCTTTTCCAGACCCGAGAAGTTCAGGCTGGCCACCGGAATCTGCGGATAGCCCGCCTTGACCAGTGCCTTGCGCAGCAGATGAATATAGTTGGAGGCACGGCAGCCACCGCCGGTCTGAGTGATGAGCAGCGCGGTGTGATCCAGATCGTACTTGCCGCTGTTCAGCGCGTCCAGGAACTGACCGATGACCAGCAGAGCCGGGTAGCAGGTGTCGTTGTGGACGTATTTCAGGCCCAGCTGTGCCACGCACTGCCGCAGTTGCCAGGATCTCGCACTTGTAGCCGTCGTAACGCAGGGCGTACTCCAGCAGGCGGAACTGGGTAATGGCCATGTTGGGGATGAGGATGGTATGGGTCTTCTTCATCTCCGGGGTAAATTTGGGATAATTGTATTCCATAGGTTCCTCCTATGTTGCTTTCTTAAAAAGCTTTTTGCTCTATCTCTATTTTATTCTGCCTTTTCTGCGGCCACCTCGTCCCGCTCGTCCAGAGCAGCAAACAGACTGCGCAGGCGGATATTCACGGCACCCAGATTGGTGATCTCGTCGATCTTGAGCTGGGTGTAGAGCTTGCCGCCCTCCTGCAGAATTTCGCGGGTCTCGTCGGTGGTGATGGCATCCACGCCGCAGCCGAAGGACACCAGCTGCACCAGATCATATCCTTCTGGGTGGTGCAGTACTTGGCGGCGGCATACAGGCGGCTGTGGTAGGTCCACTGGTTCAGCACACTGGTAGGGAACTTCTGCACCCGGTTGGAAATGCTGTCCTCGGTAACAACGGCAGCACCGTGGCGGGTGATGAGGCGGTCGATGCCGTGGTTCACCTCGGGGTCCACATGGTAGGGGCGGCCTGCCAGCACGATGATGCGCTTGCCCTGACGGCGGGCTTCATCGATGATCTCGCTGCCCTTCACGCGGATCTTTGCCATGTGGGACTCGTATTCCGCATAGGCGGCATCCGCTGCGGCCTGCACCTCTTTTTCCGAGATGCCGCCGAAGTACTTGGGCAGGATGTTCTTTGCCATCTTGTGCACAAAGTCCTTAGGGCGGTGGATGCCCACATAGTCATAGATGAACTTGGTGCCTCCAGCTCCGGGCAGTTGCCTGCCAGAACCTCGGGGTAGTAGGCCACCACCGGGCAGTTATAGTGGTTGTCGCCCAGGCCCTCGTCCACATTGTAGGTCAGGCAGGGGTAGAAAATAGCGTCCAGCTGCATCTGGCTCAGGGCCTTGATGTGGCCGTGGCTCAGCTTTGCCGGGAAGCAGGCGGTATCGCTGGGGATAGTAGCCTGACCGGCGAGGTACAGGCCGCGGCTGGACACCGGGCTGGTGTGCACGGCAAAGCCAAGCTTTGTCCAGAAGGCCCACCAGAAGGGCAGCAGCTCGTAGAAGCCAGACACAGCGGGATGCCGATGGAGCCGCGCTTGCCGGCCACCGGCTTATACTCGGCCAGCAGCTGCTGCTTGTAGGCGTAGAGGTTCAGGCTGTCGTCGGCACTCTTGCCGGTCACGGGCTTGTCGCAGCGGTTGCCGGAGATGTACTTGCGGCCATCCGCAAAAGTGTTGACGGTGAGCTGGCAGTGGTTGCCGCAGCCGCCGCACTTGACGCTGACCACCTTCTGCGCAAAGGCTTCCAGCTCCTGCTCGTTCATCATGGCAGAAGCAGTCTTGTGGGCCTTCTGGCTCTGGCGCAGGCCGAACAGAGCCGCACCGTAAGCGCCCATCAAGCCGGCAATGTCCGGGCGGATGACCTCCACGCCCATCTCCTTTTCAAAGGCGCGCAGCACGGCTTCATTATAAAAGGTACCGCCCTGCACCACGATCTTGCGGCCCAGCTCTTCCGGGCTGGATGCGCGGATGACCTTGTACAGTGCGTTCTTGACCACGCTGATGGACAGACCAGCCGAGATGTTCTCGATGCTTGCACCGTCCTTCTGGGCCTGCTTGACCGAGCTGTTCATGAACACGGTGCAGCGGCTGCCCAAATCCACCGGGCGGTCTGCAAACAGGCCAAGGCTGGCAAATTTCTTCACATCGTAGCCCAGTGCCTGTGCAAAGGTCTGCAAAAAGCTGCCGCAGCCGGAGGAGCAGGCTTCATTCAGGAAGATGTTGCTGATGGCTCCATCCTCGATCTTGAAGCACTTCATGTCCTGACCGCCGATGTCGATGATGAAATCCACATCGGGCATAAAGTATTTTGCAGCGGTAAAGTGCGCCACCGTTTCCACCAGACCGTAATCGCAGCGGAATGCG